>Ga0302289_1000771_pt1 | contig 11817 bp, 11 predicted proteins | sample III_Fen_N1_2_FD_194552 | JGI IMG/M metagenome (GOLD analysis project Ga0302289, IMG submission 194552) | Peat permafrost microbial communities from Stordalen Mire near Abisko, Sweden - III_Fen_N1_2 | ecosystem: Environmental > Terrestrial > Soil > Wetlands > Permafrost | place: Sweden: Abisko... | reverse complement strand
CCACTTTTATGGCAAAAATACTCGGTATCGATTTAGGCACTACAAACTCCTGCATGGCAGTCATTGAAGGCGGCGAGCCTTTGGTGCTGGAAAATGCCGAGGGCAAACGCACCACGCCGTCAGTCGTGGCCTTTACCAAATCGGGAGAGCGCGTCGTCGGTGATGCAGCCAAGCGACAAGCCGTCACCAATTCGCGCAACACCGTCTATTCCATCAAGCGTTTCATGGGGCGCAAATTTGACGAGGTGCAGGAAGAAATTAAACGCGTGCCGTACAAGGTCGTAAAGGCGAGCAACGGCGACGTCGCAGTGGAGGTTGCGGTAGACGGTAAGCCGAAGCGTTTTTCGCCACAGGAAATTTCCGCTATCATCCTTTCCAAGTTGAAAACTGACGCCGAAATGCGTCTGGGTGAAAAAATCACGCAGGCAGTCATCACGGTTCCCGCCTATTTCAATGACTCGCAGCGCCAGGCCACGAAAGACGCCGGTCGTATCGCCGGTCTCGAAGTTCTCCGCATCATTAACGAACCAACTGCGGCCTCGCTCGCTTATGGTCTCGACAAAAAGAAGGACGAAAAAATCGCTGTCTATGATTTGGGCGGCGGCACCTTTGATATCTCGGTACTCGAAATCGGCGACGGTGTATTTCAAGTCAAAGCCACCAATGGCGACACGCATCTTGGCGGTGACGATTGGGACAATATGCTGATGGATTGGATGCTCGATGAATTTAAGAAAGACACCGGCATGGATTTGCGGTCACAGCCCGACGCGCTTCAGCGGATCAAGGAAGAGGCCGAGAAAGCCAAGATCGCCCTGTCCAGCGCGACGACCTACGACATCAACCTGCCGTTTGTCACCGCGGATGCGAGCGGACCGAGGCATATCCAAAAGACACTCACCAGAGCCAAGATGGAACAGCTCACCGAAAAACTTTTTGAGCGTACCATCGCACCGGTAAAAGCGTGTTTGAAGGACGCCAATATCGAGGCGGCGAAGATTGACGAACTCGTGCTCGTGGGTGGCATGACCCGCATGCCGCGTGTCGTCGAAACCGCACACACACTCGTCAACAAAGTCCCGCATCAAGGTGTTAATCCAGATGAAGTCGTCGCGATTGGCGCGGCTATTCAGGCCGGCGTGCTCAAAGGCGAAGTCAAGGATGTGGTATTACTCGACGTGACGCCGCTGTCGCTCGGCATTGAGACTATGGGCGGCGTATTCACCAAGGTGATCGAACGCAATACCACCATCCCGACCCGGAAGGCGCAGACGTTTTCAACGGCATCGGATAACCAGCCCGGCGTGGAAATCCACGTCCTGCAGGGCGAGCGTCAGTTTTCCAAGGACAACAAAACCATCGGCAAATTTAACCTCGATGACATCCCGCCCGCCCCACGTGGCGTGCCGCAGATTGAAGTCAGCTTCGACATCGATGCCAACGGCATCCTCCACGTCAGCGCCAAAAATCTCGGCACTGGCAAGGAGCAGAAGATCACCATCACAGCCAGCAGTGGCCTCTCCAAGGACGAGATCGAAAAAATGCGCAAGGATGGCGAACTCCATGCCGAGGATGACAAGCAACGCAAAGAAGAGCTTGAAACGCGTAACGAGGCAGACAGCGCGGTCTATCGCACAGAAAAACTGCTCAAGGACAACGCGGACAAGATTTCTGCCAACGACAAGACCAAGCTTGAAGCCGCAACCAACGCGGTGAAGGAAGCGCTCAAAGGCACGGACGCTGCGGCCATCAAGACGGCCAGCGAAAACCTTACAAAAACCTGGCACGTGGTTTCGGCTGAACTGAACAAGGCAGCAGAAAAAACATCAGGCAAAGGTTCCGCCGGTGCACGGCCCGGAAATCAGCCAGGAGCGGAAGACACTCATGACGACAGCAAGAAAGACGAAGAGCCTGTCATCGACGCTGAAGTCGTGGAAGAAGCGCACACGCCGTAACCGAGCAGTGGATGACGGCAGAATCGGTCCTTCCAAATGCAGAGCAAATGAACTCGACCTCGAAACTCACCGGGGCGTTGCTGCGAACCTACAATACGATTTTCGGAAAACCGGATTCGCATGATGTCGGTTGGCAGGAGATTCACGCGCTGTTTCAGAAACTCGGTCAGGTCGCCGACGAAACCAACGGCGACCTGAAGGTGACGCGCCACGGGCAAATCCTGGTCCTGCATCCGCCTCGTGCAAAAAAAGCCTACGAGAAAGACGAGATCCTGGCTTTGCGTCACTTTCTTGAGCGGTCAGAGAGCCTAGCTCCCGAACTAAACGGCAGAGACCCGCACATGCTTCTCGTGATCGATCACCATGAGGCCCGCCTTTTCTGCTCTGAAGTCAATGGCGGCATCCCGCACCAGATCCTGCCGTACGAGCCGGGTGGTTATTTTTGGCATACAAGAAAACCAAAGAATTCATCCAAAGGTGTAAAAGCGCCGAACCTGAACGATTTTTTCAAACACATTGCCGAGGCGCTGCAGGCCGCTGGTCAAATCCTAATATTCGGCACGGGCACGAGCCGAGAAATGGATCAGTTCATGGCGTGGTTGAACCTAAATCAACCGGACGTAGCCGGCCGCATTATTGGATCAATGGTCGTGAAGGTGGACCTTTTGGTTGAAGGGCGCCTCCTCGAAAAGGCACGGGAATTTTATGCCCACCACCTGATGTCACACCCATCGAAAGCCTGAAGGCGGTGCACGTTTCAACCAGCGCTCGCGACAACTCCTGAGCCCCAATTTATGGTCAAAAAATCTAGTTCCATCGCTGCAGTGCGGGAAAAGTCTCCCGCACATGCCCGTCAAGCGAGCGCCACTCCACGCACCCGCAAAACCTCCGCGGCCCCGGTCGGTCGTAAATCGGGAGTGCACGCTCCGAAGAAATCCGCTTCGGACCACGCCCTTATGCCCAAGGAAACGATTGCGGGAAATTTCACGTTCTACGCCAACCCAACGCTGGCACTCGTTTGTGTACCAGCCGGCGCTTATGCGCATTTTTCAATCGAGGACGCGTCCCACCTTACCGGCGTGCATGCCGAAATGCTGCGATATTACAGCCGAGCGGGATTGATCGATTCACGTCGCGGCTTTTTGGAGACAGATCTGTTCTTCGATGAAAACGCGCTTCACGAAATTCGCCGAATTGAGCATTATCGCCAAAGCCTAGGAATCGGACTCCGGGCATTACCCCTGATCTGCGAACTGCGCCGTGCGAGCGAACGGCTGCAAATAGAACTCCGATTCCTAAGCGCGCCATAAAATTGGCCACACCGGACCGCTGATCTTAGCGAAGAAAACAGTAGGTACAAACCTCACGGTTGTTTCACGCGCATCGTTCCGAACCACCTCAAAGCATCCACTCAACGGCTCAGCCAAGAGCTCCACTCTCCTTATGTCTAAAAAAACAACACCCATGAAGAATCAATCCGCCGCCTGCCCAGCAGCTCCCGTCACCGCGCCCACTGAGGACGATATCCGCGACTACGCCTATCACCTCTACCAGCAGGGCAGCAGCGCACCCGGTCACGACGTCGACAACTGGCTGGAAGCCACCGCCTGCCTGAAAGCAAATATCCCCGCGCACTGCTCACACAGCCGGCTCCATCAGCATGTCAATGGAACGAAAGCCGGTGAACTCCAAGCAGCTTCCACCTAAACGTTAGTTATGTTTGCAGGCACGCGTTCGCTCCCAAGCGGAAGAACGGTAGGGCTAGATTCATCAACAATTATTCGTTATGCTACAAAATATCAAAGAGCTATATGGCAACAAGCTCGCCGCATCGGATGGCGACATCGGCCACGTGAAAGACTTCTACTTCGACGACAAAACCTGGGCAGTCCGTTATCTTGTCGCAAACACGGGCACATGGTTGAGCGAACGACAGGTGCTGCTCTCTCCTCATGCTTTCGGCCGCTGGGACCGGGATGAAAAGAGCCTGCTCGTGAACCTCACCCGCAAGCAGATCGAAAATAGTCCTTCGATCGAATCGCATCGGCCTGTTTCCCGTCAGTACGAGGAGGAATACTATAGCTACTACGGCTGGCCCGCCTACTGGGATGGCGGTGGGATGTGGGGTATCGGCGAATATCCGGTAGTCCTGCCGCCGCCCACAAAACAAGAAATCGTAGCCCATCAGCATCACCACCGGGACGACAAGCATCTCCGCAGCACTCACGCCATAACTGGTTACGATATCCAAGCGACCGACGGAGCGATCGGCCATGTCCGCAGTTTCATGGTCGACGACAAAAGCTGGGTAATCCGTGAACTCGTCGTCGAAGCCGGGCATTGGTATTCGGGCAAAGAAATCCTGATTTCACCGAGCAAAATCGAACGAATCGGTTATGATGAATCTAAGGTGTTCGTAAACCTGACCAAGGGTGACATCCAGCGCACCATGGAAGATGACATCGTTAAGGCCGGCGCCTGAAACCACGGAGCAGGCAATGGGAGCATCGCCAAGTGTAGCAAGGAATCTCTGGCGGGAAGAAATTTATGACCAAGCATCAACTCTTTCAGCCCTTCGAGCTGAAGTCCCTGAAACTCAAAAACCGGATTGTTATGGCTCCCATGACCCGGTCGTTTTCTCCCGACGGGGTTCCAGGGCCTAACGTGGCGGATTATTATGCGCGGCGCGTTGAAGGCGAAGTCGGTCTGATCGTGACAGAGGGAACCATGGTCAATCGGCCAGCGGCTTCCAACGATCCGAATATTCCACACTTTTACGGAGAGAAAGCACTACACGGCTGGGAGAACGTGATTGATAGGATGCACCTGATGGGCGGTGTCATGGCGCCACAACTTTGGCATATGGGCGTCGTGGCTCCAAAAGAATCCGGTTGGTTGCCGCCCGCTCCGTTTGAAGGGCCTTCCGGGCTGGTCGCGCCCGGGAAGATCGGCGGTGTCGCGATGACTGCACACGATATTGCCGAAACGATCCAGGCGTTCGCTAGTGCTGCCGCGGAGGCCAAGGCACTGGGATTTGATGCGGTCGAAATTCATGGCGCGCATGGCTACCTGATCGACCAGTTTTTCTGGCACCCGACCAACCAGCGCACCGATGTCTATGGAGGCGGCACTTTGGCTGCACGCACTCGCTTCGCCGCAGATATTATTCGGGCTGTTCGCGTCGCCGTTGGATCGGACTTTCCAATCTGCCTTCGCCTCTCGCAATGGAAACTTCAGGACTACATGGCCAAGCTCGCGACCACGCCCCAAGAAATGGAATCTTGGCTCACGCCACTCGTTGAAGCAGGCGTTGATATCTTCCATTGTTCGCAACGCCGTTTCTGGGAGCCCGAATTTGACGATTCAAATTTGAATTTCGCGGGCTGGGCAAAAAAACTTACAGGCAAAACAACGATTACAGTAGGTTCGGTTGGACTTTCAGGCGATTTTCTCGACGCCTTCAAAGGAGAATCCTCCACGCCAACCACGCTGGTCGAACTCGAAAGTCGTCTCGACCGGGGCGATTTTGATTTGGTCGCAGTTGGACGTGCCCTACTCGCCGACGCCGCATGGGCGCACAAGATCCACGAAGGCCGTTCGAAAGATCTCATCGGTTTCAGCAAAGAGGTCCTCGCTACTCTTTCGTGAGCCGCGAGCCCTTTCGCAAATTTCTCTAATAAATACCTCAGCGCGCCAAGCCTTGGAAAGGACCTTGAACCATGGATCTCGATCTCACTCATGCCAAACCAAAGCAGATCTATAATCTGCTGATCGGATTGGTCGCACCTCGACCGATCGCTTGGATCACGAGCATGAATCTGGCCAGCCAGCTCAACGCCGCGCCCTTCAGCGCGTACAACTACATGGGGATCGATCCGCCCATCGTGGCCGTGGGTGTGGGTAATCGTCCCGGTCCGGGTGCAGTTGGGAAAGATACTGCACACAATATCCGCACCACAGGTGAATTTGTGATCAATGTTGTAAATGAAGCGGTCGCGGAGGCCATGAATATCACGGCCATCGACTTTCCTCCGGACGTCAACGAACTGGACATAGCTGGTTTGAAAACCGAACCTTCAATAATCGTTAATGTTCCACGCATCGCCGCGGCACCCGCGAGTCTGGAGTGCCGGGAAATCACGACGATGGAGATCGGACGCTCCCGGATCATACTGGGACAGGTCGTGGCGATTCACGTAAAAGATGAGTTCGTCGATCTAGCCGGTCCCTACATCCGCGCGGACGAACTGCATGCCGTCGGACGCATGAACGGCCTGGGCGCCTACGTGAAAACGAAAGATGCGTTTTTCAGTATTCCGCGGATGACCTACGACGACTGGAAGAAACAGCGCGGAGAAAAGGCGCAGAGACCAGAGAATCAGCCATGAGCGATATCGTCCTCGATACGGAAGCGCTCTCCCGTCGCTTTCGCACCATCACCGCGGTGGATGCGCTCACGCTTTCAGTCTACGCAGGGGAGGTCTTCGGTTTGCTCGGCTCCAACGGTGCGGGCAAGACCACCACGATCAAAATGCTCACGACGCTGCTGCAGCCGTCCTCGGGCGAGGCTCACGTGGCCGGATTTTCCATCACAAGCCAGGCCGTCGATGTTCGGCGCTCCATCGGTTATGTGCCACAAGCCGTCTCCGTCGATGGTTCATTAACTGCTTACGAGAACCTATTGATTTTTGCCAAGCTCTACGACCTCCCCCGCCACGAGCAAAAGGCGCGCATTCAGGAGGCACTCGAGTTCATGAACCTGACCGCTGACGCTGGCCGTTTGGTGAGCGAATATTCCGGCGGAATGGTTCGACGCCTGGAAATTGCCCAGTCCACCTTGCATCGACCGCGCGTGCTTTTTCTCGATGAACCGACGGTTGGGCTCGATCCGATCGCTCGCGATGCGGTTTGGAAACACCTTATCGATTTACGAGCCAACTATGGCACGACGCTTTTTTTCACCACCCATTATTTGGAGGAAGCGGAGAGCCATTGTGATCGGATCGCAATCATGCACCAGGGCAAGGTGGCTGCGCTGGGCACCTGCAAAGAACTCGAGGCTTCGCTGGGCAGCGGCCACACGCTAAACGACGTCTTCGTTCATTACGCGGGCACCGCGCTCGATTCTGGCGCCAGTTATCGGTCCGTCTCAGCCGAACGGGCCACCGAACAGCGCCTCGGCTAAACTGAATTCATGATCGCCAATCTCATCCATCCACTGACCGGCTTCGTGGAGAAAACTTTCGTCATTACCGAGTTTGAGGTGCGCAAGCTGCGCCATGATTTCACGGAGCTCATTACCCGCGCCCTTCAGCCCGCGCTTTGGCTGCTCATTTTTGGCCAGGTTTTCTCGCGCAGCGGAGCAATGCATACCGGAACTATTCCCTATCTGGATTTCATTGCGCCTGGAATTTTGGCCCAAAGCGTTCTCTTCGTGGCAATATTTTATGGCATCAACGTCATCTGGGAGCGCGACCTCGGCATTGTGCAAAAATTTCTCGCCAGCCCGACTCCGCGGGCAGCCCTGGTACTAGGGAAGGGTTTCTCCGCCGGTATCCGCTCTCTCTCGCAGACATTGATTGTGTATGGTCTCTCGCTTGTGCTCGGAGTGAAGCTGAACTGGAGCCCGCTTGCGCTCCTCAACGTACTGGTGATCGTCGTGCTTGCAGCGACACTGTTTTCGACGTTCTCCCTCGTCATCGCGTGCATCGTCAAGACTCGCGAGCGTTTCATGGGCGTTGGCCAGGTACTCACGATGCCGCTCTTCTTCGCGAGCAATGCGATCTATCCCACCGCGATCATGCCTGGCTGGCTGCAAACCATTTCCCACCTGAATCCATTGACCTACGTCGTCGATGCTTTGCGCACCTGCATGTTGGCGGGCAGCGCGAGCACGTTCGGTTTAAGCTACGACTACGTCGTTATCCTTCTAACCACGACGATTCTGGTCATCACCGGCGCCCAACTGTATCCGCGCCTTGCAACATAAATGGTATCTTTAACTCGGATACACCGCTCATGAACGCCCCTCCTCCTGCAAAGCCGAATCAAATGGCGACACTTCCGTCTGAAATGAAGGCAACGGTCGCTGCGCTGCTTGCTTCCGGCAAAGGTATCTTAGCTGCGGATGAAAGTTTCCCGACCATTGGAAAGCGATTTGCTGCGCTCGATATTGTGTCCACCGAAGAAAACCGCCGTGCCTATCGTGAAATGCTTCTCACGGTGCCCGGCTTGGGTGCGTACATCAGCGGCGTGATTCTTTTCGATGAATCGATTCGCGAACAAATCGGCGCTGCTTCGATACCCGAGACGCTCGACCGACTAGGCATCGTTCCTGGGATAAAGGTTGATGCGGGTACAATTGCCCTAGCTGGCTTCGCGGGAGAGAAAATCACGCTTGGTTTGGAGGGTCTGGGCAAACGACTGATCGAGTATCGTGAACTCGGCGCACGCTTCACCAAATGGCGTGCGGTGATTTCGATTGGAGATCGAATTCCGAGTCTAGGCTGCATCAAGGCAAACGCCGCCGCACTCGCCGAATTTGCGGCGCTGAGCCAGGAAGCGGGATTGGTACCGATTGTGGAGCCGGAAGTTTTGATGACGGGCAACCACACCCTGGCTCGTTGCGAAGAAGTCACCTACGAGACGCTAGAATGCGTGTTTGGGGCACTCTGCCAACATCAAGTCGTTATGGAACATATGCTCCTTAAAACGGGGATGATCTTGTCTGGCTCGGGTTGTCCTGAACAAGCCGGGCTCCAGGAGGTGGCCGAGAGTACGCTGCGTTGCTTACGCCGCACCGTGCACAACGCCGTGCCGGGGATCGTGTTCCTCTCAGGAGGCCAAAGCGACTTGGCGGCGACGGAGCGGTTGAACGCCATCTGCCGGATGGGCGGCGTCCCGTGGAAATTGAGTTTTTCTTTTGGCCGCGCACTTCAGGACAGGGCGATGAAAAAGTGGAAAGGATCAACCGCCAACGTGGCGGTGGCACAAGCGGCATTACTCCATCGGGCAAGGTGCAACAGCCTCGCCGTCCAAGGCCGCTATTCTGCGAGCGCGGAAGAAATGATCTCCGTTTGATTGTGGGTTTGCGTTGGTTCACGGGAGCGCACTCGCCCTGAATTCGTCTGCATCCGAAATGCTTTTCGTCTGATCAGGCACAGCAGCTTGGTCCTCTCAAGTAGGTCTTGGCCCCATAGTCGAGGGTTCGAAGACGGAGCACACTCTCGGCGTCGTGAAAAACGGATGTCTCATCCGTTACTGGTCAATCCGGCTGCCGCGTCTGTCAGCGATGGAGAAACAGTGTCGCGATTTCAAAACCAAACAAAACAGACAAATAGAGATTTAATGAAATGAAGACTATTGCGGAAAAGAGTGATACCGAAATTAAAACCGATGTACTCGCCGAACTCAAATTTGAGCCAAGCGTAAACATCACAGATATTGGTGTCCTGGTGAAAGACGGTGCGGTGACACTCAATGGATTTGCCACCAGTTATAGCGAGAAATGGAATGCGGTGAGCGCAACGAAACGGGTGGCCGGAGTTAGGGCCATCGCTGACGACATCGTTGTGAACCTGCCGCATTCTCAGCTCCGAACGGATGGCGACATCGCGGTTGCGGCGGCAAACCAGATCGGCTGGTTCACCACGATCCCGCCCGGAGTTGCAAAGATCACGGTCCGCGAAGGCTGGATCACGTTGGAAGGCGAATTGGAATTTGGGTATCAAAAGAGCGACGCCCAAGAAAACGTGCAATTTCTAGCCGGTGTAAAGGGCGTGACAAATCTGATCACGATCAAATCCAACCTCGCGGCGACCCATGTGAAAGCGGCAATCGAAAGTGCCTTCGAGCGCAGCGCGCTCTTGGACGCAGAGAAGATCGAGATCAAAATGTCAGGGAGCAAAGTGACGCTCAGCGGCAAAGTTCGCAACTATGCCGAACGTGACGAAGCCGAGCGCGTGGCCTGGGCGGCCTCCGGCGTGTGGTCAGTGGACAACAAAATCGAAGTGAAGTGGGTCTCTGATTACGGAGATCAAGACTGAACTCACTGTTCATGAAGAAGCCTGTCTGCAACGCACTAGATTCACGGTGATCTCGTCATGTCTACTCCTTTATCGAACGTATCAAAATCGCCAAAGATTGTTGGAATAGCGGCGGATCACGGTGGCTTCGAATTAAAACAGCAACTCGTCCTGCTTTTGCGTGAAGCCGGCCACCACGTGGTCGACTTCGGCGATCACAGTCTACAGCCCGATGATGACTATCCGGATTTTGTCATACCGCTGGCCCGAGCGGTTGCAGCAGGCAAAATGAATCGTGGCATAGCCGTTTGCGGAAGCGGAGTCGGCGCCTGTGTGGCCGCCAACAAGGTCGCGGGTGTCCGCGCCTGCCTGATCCATGAAGGCTTTTCTGCGCATCAAGGTGTCGAGGACGACGATCTTAACGTGATCTGTCTCGGCGGCCAAGTCGTCGGTCTCGCCGAAGCATGGGAACTGGTTAAGCTTTTTCTTGCGTCAAGTTTCAGCGGCGAAGAGCGCCATCGCCGCCGACTGGCGAAAGTCGCGGCGCTCGAACTCAGCCAGGCGAAGGAACTGCCGTGAAAACCAGTCCTTTGGCCGGAAAACCGGCTCCAGCTGAAATCCTGGTCGACGTATCGCGACTCATCACCGCCTACTATACTGATGAGCCCGATCCCTCAGTCGTGGCGCAGCGCGTCGCGTTCGGCACCTCGGGACATCGCGGTTCGTCTTTCAATCGCGCCTTCAATGAATGGCACATTCTCGCGATCACTCAGGCAATTTGTCTGTATCGCACCGAGCACGCTATCAATGGCCCGCTTTTTCTGGGTATCGACACGCATGCACTCTCAATTCCTGCCTGCGCGACCGCGCTCGAAGTGCTGGCGGCAAACAGTGTCGAAGTGATGATCGCCGCGCAGGACGAATACACGCCCACACCCGTGATTTCCCACGCGATCCTGACTTACAATCGCGGACGAAGCACGGGACTGGCCGACGGAATCGTCATCACGCCCTCGCACAATCCGCCCCACGATGGCGGTTTCAAATATAACCCACCCAACGGCGGCCCGGCGGACACTGTCGTCACGGATTGGATACAAGCGAAGGCCAACGCGCTGCTCGAAGCGAAGCTCAATGGGGTAAAGCGAATTCCTTACGAACAGGCCCGGCGCGCTGCGACGACGCATCTGCACGATTTTCTCAATCCCTACATCAATGACCTCGGCAACGTCATCGACCTGGATTCCATTCACAGCGCGAAGATCCACCTCGGCGTCGATCCCTTGGGTGGTGCCGGCGTCCATTACTGGGCGCGGATTGCGGAGCGATATCATTTGGATCTGACCGTCGTTTACAAGGCGGTCGATCCAACGTTTCGTTTTATGACAGTGGACTGGGACGGACAGATTCGCATGGACCCCTCTTCGCCTTACGCAATGGCGCGGCTGATCGAAATGAAGGATCGCTTCGATCTCTCATTCGCTTGTGACACCGATCATGACCGGCACGGGATTGTGACCAAGAGCGCCGGGCTGCTTCCGCCCAATCATTTCCTTTCTGTAGCCATCTTCTATCTCTTTCAAAATCGTCCTCTATGGCGCACGACCGCTGCAGTCGGGAAAACCATGGTAAGCAGCTCGATGATCGATCGTGTCGCGGCTAAAGCAGGCCGAAAGCTCTTCGAGGTTCCGGTCGGTTTCAAATGGTTCGTCAATGGCCTGCTCGATGGCTCGCTGGGGTTTGCCGGTGAGGAAAGCGCGGGCGCCACGTTCACTCGTCTTGATGGTAACGTCTGGACAACAGACAAAGATGGCTTCGTACCTTGTTTGCTCGCCGCC
>Ga0302289_1000766_pt1 | contig 11920 bp, 6 predicted proteins | sample III_Fen_N1_2_FD_194552 | JGI IMG/M metagenome (GOLD analysis project Ga0302289, IMG submission 194552) | Peat permafrost microbial communities from Stordalen Mire near Abisko, Sweden - III_Fen_N1_2 | ecosystem: Environmental > Terrestrial > Soil > Wetlands > Permafrost | place: Sweden: Abisko... | reverse complement strand
CGATATGATTAAATTCATTATACGTTTCTTTGCGGTGTCGTGCGTTGTGTTTGTTTTACCACACATTGTTACTGGCATATCTATTGATGGGGATTCATTCAGCACAGCCCTCCTCGTTGCGCTCGTTTTTGGTATTTTTATGGCGGTCTTGAAACCAATCATCTCACTCCTTACATGGCCTATTAATATTCTTACCCTCGGTCTCTGTGGTTTATTGGTAAACAGCGGACTCTTTTGGATTATTCCAAAGTTTGTATCAGGTTTTCATGTTGATTCATTTGTAACTGCTTTCATCGGTTCATTAATCGTAACTCTTACTCATTGGATATTTTCCCGAGAGGAATAATTAAATTCCATGGGTATTTTTTCCAAAAAGACGAAAATAGGCGTTCACAGTGGCTCATTTCATCCTGATGATGTTTTTGCCGTTGCGACTCTAAAATTATTGCTTGGAAATGATATTCGTATCGTCAGGACTCGTGATCCGAATGAGCTTACTCTTTGCGATTATGTTGTTGATGTGGGTTCTGTGTACAACGTCGCACAAAGACGTTTTGACCATCATCAGAAAGGTGGGGCAGGAGAGCGTGAAAATGGTATACCGTTCGCTGCTTTTGGACTTGTGTGGAAAGAGTATGGAAAACAGATTTGTGGTGGTGATGATCGTGTGTCAAATAAAATTGATAAGGAGTTGGTGCAGTTTATTGATGCAATGGATAACGGAGTGGGAACTGTGCTTCCGGTTAAGGCGGATGTGTATCCCTTCGATGTGTGTTCCATTATTGCGCTCATGGATCCTTGTGGCGATGAAGAATCTCTAGTGAATGAATATTTTGGACGAGCTGTTCACATGGCGCAGACTATTCTTGAAAATTGTATTTATAGTTTCAAGCTTCTTTTTGTTGGTGAAAAGTATATTGCCGATGCTTATGCAAAATCAGGGGACAAACGATTCATAATTCTCGATCGTAATGTTGAGTGGCGTGAGTTGGTCTCGCATTACAAAGACCTCCTCTTCGTCATTGAAGGGATACCAGGAACTAATCAGTGGAAAGTTCGAGCGGTTAGAGACAGTGTCCATAACTTTACTAACCGAAAAGATTTACCTCTGAGTTGGGCAGGTAAACAGAACGCAGAATTAGCTGAAGCATCTGGCGTACCAGACGCACTCTTTTGCCATAACAAGCGGTTTATCGTTACCGCAGCATCAAAGGCGGGTGCCCTCGCGCTCGTAAAGAAGGCTCTTGAAGCATAGTTGTTCATCTTTATTCTGTGTGTTAGATTTCTTCTCGGAAAGGGGTCGGTTTTGATCACGGTAGCAAAAACGTAGTTAGGTTCTGTCTCTAATGGGGCTCTGACCCCTTTCCACTCTTTTGTTCTTTCGTGGGGAGCACATTTGCTTTACCACTTGTGTGTTGGTGCCATACAGCCACGGTGTCGCCCTCGGACACCGTGGTTTTTTCTTTGACCCCTCGCTTTTTTCGTGTTTTTGTTATAGTCTATCGTCCATATGGCATTCATAGACGAAATCAATATAAAGCTCAAGGCGGGTAACGGAGGAGACGGTGTCGTCCGTTGGATGCACGAGCGTGGTAAGGAATTCATGGGCCCTGCAGGCGGTAACGCTGGTCACGGGGGCAATGTATTTATCGAAGGAATCAGGGACATTGGAGCCCTTGTTGCTTTGAAGAACATAAAAGCACTCGAAGCCGAACGTGGTAAGGATGGTGGACGGGATAGCATGTATGGACGTGCCGGCGAAGATCTCATCATCAAACTTCCTATTGGCTCAGTGGTAAAAAACCTTGTGACGGGTATGGAGGTGGAACTCTTGAAGGAAGGTGAGCGTGTGCAGATTCTCCGTGGAGGTGGAGGTGGTTTTGGTAATGAACATTTCAAATCATCAACCAACATTGTTCCAAAGCAGTCGACTGGTGGAAAGCCAGGTGAAGAAGCGGATTTTCATATTGAACTTCGCCTCATTGTTGATGCGGGTTTTGTCGGTTTTCCAAATGCCGGAAAATCATCTCTCTTGAACGCCCTCACCAATGCAAAAGCAAAAGTAGCGAGCTATCAATTCACTACTCTCGAACCAAACTTGGGTGACATGTACGGTTTCATCCTTGCTGATATTCCAGGACTTATTGAAGGAGCATCAGGTGGTAAAGGGCTGGGTCATAAATTCCTCCGCCACATTGCTCGTACAAAAATGATTCTTCACTGTATTTCTCTTGAAAATGAAGACATCACCGCTGCTTATAAAACTATTCGCGCTGAGCTCGAAGCACACAGCCCAGAACTCGCGACTAAAAAGGAGGTTATTATCCTTACCAAGACAGACGTTATTGATGAGAAGGAACTTAAGGTAAAAATTAAAGAGGCTAAAAAGCTCAATAAAACTGTGTTGGTTGCCTCGATCATCAACGACGAGCAGATAAAAACCCTTCGAGACGATCTGATAAAAATGCTCAGAGACTAGCCACTTTTTGTTGTTTGCGTTTTCCGTGCCTGCGGTGTATAGTATTCGTCTACACATAGCGGGGTGGAGTAACGGTAACTCACGAGGCTCATAACCTCGGGACCCTGGTTCAAATCCGGGCCCCGCAACACGAAAAACAAGGCACGCGCAGGCGTGCTTTTGTTTTGAGCGTTGCGGGGTAGGAAAGCAAAGCGGTTTGCTTTCCGTCCGGATTTGAAAACCGCAGTCATGTTTTTGGTGTACCCACCAAAAACAGACGAGGTGGGGTCGAGAGTACTTAGTCCGCACAGGGTGTATTCACCCGAGCAGACTTAGTAACTCGTGACCAAATCACCCGGGCCCCGCAACAAGGAGAAAAAAGCGCGCAAGCGCTTTTTTCGTTGTTTTCTATTGAAATAAAACCAAAAGCATATTAATATGACCCTCGTCCCAATAAGCCGTTGTAGCTCAGTTGGTAGAGCACGTCATTGGTAATGACGAGGTCGCCGGTTCAATCCCGGCCGACGGCTCCAAATAAAATCACCTACCATAATTATGGTAGGTGATTTTTTTCTTTAGAGCCACCTCCCGGGATTGAACCGGGGGCCTACGGTTTACGATACCGCCGCTCTACCAGCTGAGCTAAGGTGGCTTTAGGACGCGATTTACTCTACCACCTATCAATATACCCTGCAAAACAAAAGGCCGGTTCGCAAAGCGAACCGGCCTTTTGTTTTTCTTTATCGTGCGTCTGGAACAAATGTGAGAGCGGTTCCTTTTGATGAACCACGGCCAGTACGGCCTACTCGGTGAACATATGTTTCGTAATCCTTTGGCACATCATAGTTGATGACGTGGGTAATATCTTTGATATCGATACCACGGGCCGCAACGTCTGTTGCAACCATAACTTGAGTTTCTCCAATGGCGAGTGACCTCACAGCATTCATGCGTTCACGGTTTCGCATATCACCATGGAGTGAGAGGGCTTTGAATCCGCGTTTACGGAGTTCAACACCCAAATCTTCCACGTGGCGCTTCATTTCGCGGAAGATGAGAACCTTTTTAAACCCAGGGGTTTTCAAAAGTTCATCAAGCTTCTCAATACGATCATGAGGGCTTACTCGAACAACGTCCTGATCAACGAGGGCTGCAGTATCGCGGGTTTTAACCGAGATGTGAGCAGGGTCATTGAGGAATGTTGCACAGAGGACCTTAATTTCTGGAGGCATGGTTGCCGAGAAGAAGAGACTCTGGCGTTCCTTTGGCATCTCTTTCAAGATGCTACGGATATCATCGATGAATCCCATATCAAGCATTCGGTCTGCTTCGTCGAGGACGATGCTCCCAAATTTTTCCATGCGGATGTTTCCACGTTCGATCAAATCTTTGATACGTCCTGGAGTACCGATGACCATAGAGAATCCTCGTTCGAGGTCCCTGATCTGTCGGTAAATAGGCATACCTCCGACGGCGATGACACTAAAGAGTCTCATTCCAAATGCGAATGCACGGAATTCAACTTCGATTTGCTGAGCAAGTTCGCGAGTTGGGGCAAGCACCATGACCTTGTGTCCTGGGTTTGCGAGAATTTTCATAATGAGGGGGAGGAGGAAGGCTGCAGTCTTTCCTGTTCCAGTGTTGGCGATACCAACGACGTCCTTTCCGGTCATTGCCATAGGGATTGCCTGGTCCTGAATAGGAGAAGGTGTTTTGTATCCTTTATGGGTGATGTTTCGAAGGAGTTCTGGGTGGAGGTTAAACTCGGCAAAGGTGTGCTTTGGTGTGTATACCTCTTCAGCGACAACCTGTGCTTTGTTTATGAAATGGCGTTCATCGATCCCGTTGTGACGAGGACCACCACTACCACGACGGCTACCACCTCCGTATGAAGGACGGCGAGAGCTTCCGCCAAAGCGGGAACGTGAAGGGGATGAAGAAAACGAAGGGCGACGGCTAAAGCCACCGCTACGAGGTGCGCCATAAGAAGGGGCACTTGCGCTCCTTGGAGCGTAAGACCTGCTTGCTGGTGCATGAGAAGCGCTTTCTGCGCGAGGCGCACTGTGAGATGCACTTGCGCTACGAGGAGTGCTATGGGCGCTTTTACCACGACTAAATGATGAGTCACGGCCTGGGCCACGACTAGGTTTCCTTCCGCCCGTAGGGAAAGGAGAGACGGAGGTCCTTACGACCTTCCATGTTTTGGATTGATACATTACGTATTTGTTTAGCCTGCGAGTATCATTTTTGCGCAAGCTTTCAACAAACGAAGCGACGTAATGATAGAATCGGAGGAGTATTTGATAACGGGACTATACTAATACAAGGGGAGAGGAATGTCAATGGAGTGCTTATTAATTAATCTTTTATCTAAGAGTGTGTTAGGGTTAATTCTATGGAAAATAAAACCATAGGATATTTGAACTCCAAAATTTGGTTTAGAGCATTAAAGGTTATCTTTTTAATTTTCTTTACACCTATTTTTATACTTATAAACCTCTATCCGATTTTTAACTTTAACAATCACAAGACGCTTAGTTTAGAAAATACAATTGTGACTTGTGATAGTGGTAAAAAATTTAGCTTGAAAGAAACAGGTTGGTATTTCAGTGAGAATGAATTTACAGATTATAACTACGATATTTTTTCCAAAGTACACACTATTGATGCGGAGTCTCTGATACAGAAATGTGACGGTAAGGTTACTTTTAATGATTGGATTCATAATAATACCTCCAACCAAAATTGGGATGAGTTTCAAGGAATAACAAGTCCATCTAACGTAGTGAACAATGGTGCTCCACTAACCCACGAACAATTGGAACAACTAAAGCTGGGTATGATTTTTAATCCACCCGAACCAACAATGGCTTTAATTTCTAATTTCAATCTTAACATTAATTATTCATACTCAAGCCCCGTATCACTTTACTTACAGTTTTTCCTCCTTGGAAATGCTATGGCTATTAGTGCCCTATTTTTGCTTCGAGGTATATTTTATTACATTGTTTTAGGTAAGTTTAATCCAAAGGATTAGCGTGTGTGATTGTTATGGATTTAATGTTGGTGTGTCTTTTTCTTCGCTCTCACCACAAGGGTACTTCCAATTCCTAATTGTTCCGCTCAAGGGATTTAGGTCGCGCTCAGAAAAGCCTAGCAAGTGACGAGGGTCTCGGTCACAGATAACATTTTCGCCGTCGCTCAAATGTTTCCGCGACCCCGCCTCACGCCCGAATTCTACTGAATTCGGACTCCGCTTCGCTCCGTGCGTTCCGGCTTTCGAGCCCCGTCACTTGCGCGTAAAATAAAAATAACCCTTCTGAGGGTTATTTTTTTTGCGCAAGTGACGGGGCTCGAACCCGCAACCTCTCCCGTGACAGGGGAGTGCTCTAACCAATTGAGCTACACCTGCGTGTGAAAGTAATCTAGCAGAAAAAGCTTTTGGAGGCAATTGTAGGGGAAACTTGCAATGAACAACTGATAACAAACAATTTTAGGGAGAGGAAAAGGGGATGGTGGGAATCGGTCACAACTCTCGTCGCGCCGTCGCGCTCCTTGGTCGCGACCCCGCCTCACGCCCGAATTCTACTGAATTCGGACTCCGCTTCGCTCCGTGCGTTCCGGCTTTCGATTCCCACCCCCGACACCTATATACAAGACGACCTATGCTCTCGCATAGGTCGTCTTTCCATGTGTCGGGGGTGGGAATCGAACCCACGACCCCAGGCTTATGAGTCCTGTGCTCTAGCCAACTGAGCTACCCCGACATGTGGGGAAGATAGTAATACGAATTTATAATACTGACAACCATATATCGACTCGTGTATACTAGTAGGACGATGACCTTGAGACGTTTTAAGAAAGTTCTTTTAGTTGCGGCGGCGCTTTGCGTCGCCCTCCTTCCTTTCGTCTCTGCGCGTGCAAGTAAGACTGTCTTTTATCCAGAAGCATGCGAAGGCGACTGGAATAATGTGAGTGCTCTCTCTGGTAAGGCAGATATCACAAACCCTGATGATATTAATTCAACGAACGCAAGTGAATCAAAGGGTATTGGATCCCGTGTTACCTGTTCTCATTTTACTGATAATACATTAGGTGATTTACGACCACTTTCTATCCGTCTTGACCTTGGTGTTCGCCCAATTGGATCAACAAGTACTTCTCCTGTTGTTTCTCGTCTTTTTAAACTCGTCACGCCTCTTGCTTTTGCTGACGAGGCAACAACTTCAGATTCAATTGTTCCAGCTGAAAAAGTAAATCCACCCACGACAACACAAGCAGAAGCTCCAACTACAACCGTAGCTACTACGACCGAGAGTTCAAGTACTGAAGCTTCGTCTACATCGTTTATTGCTTCTACGACTGCGGAAACTTTAGAGGCGACTTCAAGTGTTCCAACTACAACCGCTCCAGAAATTTCCCCAACTTCAACTGATGCTCTCGCCTCAACAACAGTAGAGACAGCGACATCAACTGAATCAATCCTCGAAAATGCAACAACTACACCTGTGCAACTTTCTCAATATCCCGACATTGAAATACAGTCATCATTTGATGGTGGTGATACATGGGGTTTTGTGAGTGGCGCCTCGGTCACTCGGGCTGATCATTTATTATTCGAACTACCTTTGGCGAACTTCAATACTGGTGAAGATATTTCAAAACTTTCTCTCCGAATAATAAAAACGGGTGGTGCCCCCGAGGTTCAGATTGAGAGTGTTGCGCTCTCGGTAAACTTTGTTTCTCTATCTGGTGATGCGCGTTCAATTGTTTTGAAAGATCTTGAATTCAAGAGTCCTGATTTTGTGAATGACGCCATTGCTTCAATGCTCAATGTGAAGCAGTTTAGTGTGGTGAATACAATGGATGGTGATGGTTCCTCGCTCTGGGTTTATGAAGACAACGCCTCAATCGCGACCTCAACTTTCCGAATAGCAACATCGAGCTCGTTCACCGCTCTTGCTATAAAAGACGGTATTATTTTCTGGCAGGCAGATGGAACAAGTGTCTATGGATTCCGTGTATCAGACCATCGATTCCTTGTACCTCTCTCATCTGGTGTTTCAAACACCGGTGAGGTTGATTCAAGCTTCTTTGAAACAAAGTGGAAGGTAATCGCTCGTGGTGGATCAATTTATTTTTCATTACCCGAGACCGGTGAGATTGCAGGTGATGATGACGGCTCGATTCGGGATATTTTTTATGAATCAAAAGTGGCTCAATCACTATCACAACCTGCAAAAGATGACATAGAGCGACTCGGCATAGATACTGACCCTATTACCGTAGAAACAACGCGATGAGAACTTTCTTTTCAAAATTAATATCGATTACTCTCTCTCTCGTGCTCATCTTGGCATCATCTTTTATTGATGTTGCTTTCGCGCCAACGGCTTCTGCTGCGCTCAATCCTGCGCAGAATGATTATGTCTTGCGTATAGGTCGCACCGTTGGTTCGACTTTGGCAAATTATGTCTACAGCACCTTCATGAATCCTACGGGTTCAGGTCGATACTTTTCAATAAAGAGGATCAAGATAAATTCGATTGCTATCGGTGCTGCGACATCACAAGATCTCGATGTGAGGCGTATATCTGCAGTTACTGCTGGTACTGTTATACCAACGGCTGATATTCCAAAGAAAAATACGTCATCATCTAATAGTGTCGCAGATGCTCGCTATGACATAGGCACAGCTGGCGTGACCTTTGTGGGTGCAACGGACTCTCGTATCATGTCGACTGTCGCTGCGGCAGCAACAGGTGTTGGGTATGGCTTCATGGAAAAAAACTTTGATAACAACGAGAGCCTTGTTCTTGCACCAGGTGAGGGGATTGCTCTTTATCAGACAGCGGTCGGGAGTGCAAACCAAGACATTAGCCTCGCACTTGAGTGGACAGAAACAACGGTAGCGCCTACAGCACAATCGGAATATTCGGTGACTTATAACCGTGTTGCAAACGCGGCCGGTGTAAACTATGTGTACGATTCGTTTTTTAATCCAGGGTCGTCAGGCATGGTCGCTATAATAAAAAGCATTCGTGCGGAGGTTGTTGCGATTGGTGCTGCGGTATACACGAACGATATTTATCTACGAAAAACAAGCGCGGCATCAGCGGGAACTCAAATTGCTGTAGCAAACATTCCAAAGAAGAATTCATCATCTGCAAACTCGACGATGGAGGTTCGCTATCTCGGCGTTACAGCTACACCATCAGGTACCACAAATTCCTCTTATATAAGAATCACGCCACCAGGTGCAGCTAACCAAACCCAAACGAAAGAGATTAAATTTGGTGCAAACGATGAAAAAATCGTCCTCAAGCCAGGCGAAGGTTTGGCACTCATGTCGTCTGCTGCCGGCAGTGCAAACCAAGTTGTTAAATTTACAATCGAATGGCAAGAGATTTCATCAGGATCAGCTCCGGCTTCACAGGGTAGTTATCTTTATTCGTTTCCAACTACAGCTTTCGCTGCCACTGCAAACCAAGTCTACGACTCATTTTTTAACCCTTCTGGATCGGGGAGGTATGCAACTATAAAACGCATTACTGCGTCAGCTTTTGCTTCGGCTGGTGCGGTTTATAACCAAATAAGTGTTCGTAGGATAACAGCTGCTTCGGGTGGTACTGCAATACCGGCTTCTGATGTAACAAAAAAGCATATAGATACCGGAAATTCAAATATGCAGTTCAACTACGCAAACCCGACAGTAACGTTATTTGGTAGCACCGCAGATGCTCGTATAGCGGGGATGACTGGTCCTGGAGCTGTTGGTCAGCGCAATGGTCAGATAGATACATATCTCAGTGATAGTGAGTCAATTGTTCTTGCGCCAGGCGAAGGAATTGCGCTCTATACCGAAGCTGCTGGTAGTGCAAGTCAGCGCATTATTTTTGGTATTGAATGGACAGAAAGTGCATCTGCTCCAACATCACAAGGTGAATATGTAACAACAATAGGTAGTGTGGGGGGATCGACTGTTTCTGGTTACAACTATGCTTCATTCTTTAATCCTGCTGCGTCAGGTAAATACACTGTTATAAAAAGGCTTGGTATTGAGGTTGATGCTGTTAACACAGCCCTCTATATACCAATGACGATTCGTCGTATTACCGCTGCGTCAGCCGGAACACAGATTATCGGTGCGAACATTACAGAGAAAAACTCTACAGGAGCAACTTCGGTGATGGATATTCGTCGTACAGGTGTGACTGTCACACCAGCAGGTGATGCTAATTCACGCATTATGAGTGTGACGACACCGGGTGCAGTATCGAGTGCGGTGAGTCAGCAACTCTCGGGTTTTTATGAACAGAGATACTCTCCTGATGAATTTATTGTCCTTGCGCCAGGTGAGGGAATTGTGCTCTATCAAGAAGCGGCTGGCGACGTCGACTTCCGCGTTCGTATGGACGTTGAATGGGCGGAGACGGCGACAAATCCGCAGTATCAAGGTGAGTTCAGTTTTTCATCTGGCCCCCTTACTGGATCAACGGTGTCTGGTTATAACTATGCTTCATTCTTTAATCCCGCTGCATCAGGTCATGTTTTTATTGTAAATAAACTCGGCCTCTCTGCTGTGAGGGTCGGTGCGGTTACTTCTCCTACTCTTATAAATACATCGCTCCGTCGAACTACGGCTGCATCGGGTGGCACCCTTATTACCGCTGCAAATATTCCTGAAAAAAATTCATCAACAACCGCAAGTATTGCAGAGATACGAGTTGCTAATCCTACGATAACTTTCTTTGGGTCAACGGCAACAAGCACGAGGATTATGGGTCTTTCTTCGCCATCTGTAGTCGGTGAAATGAACTCTCGTCATGAATCCATTATGCCTTTTGGGAATGAAATTATTCTCCTTCCTGGTGAAGGTATTACACTTTACCAAGAAGCAGCTCCAGGTGATGCTAATGTGCGCTTTTTCTTGAACGTAGGTTGGAGTGAAATGACCGTCACCCAATCTGCATACAGATTCTTTACGAACACTAACTCTACGTCTGTTGGTGCGCCTCTCGCTCTTCAGGACACAGCGGCAACGCTTTCTGCCGCCGGTGTTGCTTTTAGGTTACGACTCGCACTCGACCTCGAAGGTGCTGATTTGTTACAAAACCAAGATTCATTCAAACTCCAATTTGCTCCCAAGAGCGGAACGTGTGATACGGCTTTCGTTGGTGAAAGTTATGTTGATGTCACCACGGGAACAACTATTGCTTGGAATGATAACGCTACTCCTCTCGACGGGGCACAGGCGGTCGGTACATCTACTGACCCACAGAGTGGAACGAAAACACGTATCTATGAGACGTATGATGAAGCAAACCCTTTCACTAATGCCTCTTCTACTTCAATTTATCCGAAACAGAGTGGTGTGTGGGATTTTTCTCTTAAAGATAATGGCGCTCCGGTAAGTTCGTCATACTGTTTTAGGGCTGTTCGTAACAATGGAAGCACTCTTGAATCATATTCTGTTATTCCAGAAATTATTACTGCTCCTGCGCCGAACGTTTTGCCTGTTGCTTCAGGTATTTTGATTAACGGTGGGGCAGGAACAATCATTCTCACTGAAGGAACCACTACACCTGTGACTTGTACTGGTACCGTAACAGACAACAATGGTTTTGCTGATATTCAATCGGTGACTGCTGATTTATATAGAACAAGTCTTGGTACTTCATCGGCACTTGATATAAATAATCACTATCGCCTCTCTGGTAATTCTCAGTGTATACCATCGGGTGGATCAGGTTCGAGTCAGACATATACGTGTGGTTTTAATGTTTGGTATCACGCTGACCCAACAGATGTGGGTTCACCAAATGCAGCTGACACATGGACCTGTATGATGACACCGGTTGATACGGTGGCAACAGGAACGGTTGCAACCACAACAGCAGAAATGGCATCTCTCTATGCTATCAGCGTCACCCCTTCGATTTCATATGGCACTCTGGTCCCAGGGGCAAATACAGGGGCAATCAACTCAACCACTACTGTTACAAACACAGGTAATATTGCTACAAATCTTGCACTCTCTGGTGCTGATATGACAAGTGGTGCAGATACTATTGCGGTAGGGAGTCAAAAATATGCATCCACAACATTTACCTATTTAACAGGTGGTGTAGCCCTCTCGACCACTCCAACAACTCTTGTGCTAGGTCTTGCCAAGAAAACGGTATCCACCACAACCGCACCAATTTACTGGGGAATTGGCGTTCCAAACGGTTCACGAATTGGGTCCTACTCAGGTTCAGTTACCTTCACGGCTGGTCCCTAATCGGAACCTGATTCTATGGGGATAACCTTTATCAGTATAATCATGTTAAAATAAATCGCGTAAAATAAACAAATGATCAAAGCACTTTTTAAATCAAAGACAGAGGCTCTCATCGCAGGCTCAATTATGCTTGTTGGTGTTGCTGCCTTTGTTGCAAACGTTGCCGCTGACCCAGTTGC
>Ga0302289_1000764_pt1 | contig 11958 bp, 11 predicted proteins | sample III_Fen_N1_2_FD_194552 | JGI IMG/M metagenome (GOLD analysis project Ga0302289, IMG submission 194552) | Peat permafrost microbial communities from Stordalen Mire near Abisko, Sweden - III_Fen_N1_2 | ecosystem: Environmental > Terrestrial > Soil > Wetlands > Permafrost | place: Sweden: Abisko... | reverse complement strand
AAGATCGTTATCAGCCTTACCGACGACGGACGCGGTCTTGATTTCAAGGCTATCCGGGCCAAGGCCGTGGAAATGCGGCTGATCGCCGCCTCGGGCGAGCTTGAGGATAAAAACGCGCTTACCCAAATTCTGTTCATGCCCGGATTCAGCACTGCGACCGAGGCCGACATGTACGCCGGCCGGGGCATAGGACTGAATCTCGTGCGCGAGCGCATCAAGGAAGTCAGGGGCTCCATCAAGCTTCAGACCGAAGAAGGGAAGGGTACCCTTTTCAAGATTTACATCCCCGTCGAGATCAGTATTTCGAGCGGCAGCCAAACAGCCTAAGTTTGCCCGTAGCGGATCAATTTATTTTGACTGCATCATGACGCGCGTCGGGAGGGCAAAATCGATTTTTGCCTTCTCGAACGCTTTCACGATTGAAAGGTTCGTTTCCGAAAGCGTTTGCGAATAATCGGCACCTTTTTTTATCCATAACACTACAGTTATATCCCATGAAGACTCTCCAAACTTCGCGAACCACGCGGTTGATTTTTCGTCGAGGTTCGGATTGGCCGCTATCGATTCTTTGAGCGTTTTAAGGGCTTTTTCGATTGTATCGGATTTATGGTCGCAGGCGATGCTGACGTTTTCGATAACCCGCGTCGACTGTTCGGAACTTACGTTTTCGATCACGTTTTTCGAGAACAGCGAATTGGGCATAGTAAGCCTGCGACCGTCGAGCGTTTCGAGCTTGGCCGTCCGGAGGCCGATTTCGCGAACCCATCCCTCGTACCCGCATATCTTTATGCGGTCGCCGATGCGGAATGGCGCGTCGATGAACACGGTAATGCCGCCGAAAAGATTCGCGATCGTTTCCTGCGCGGCGAACGCAAAGGCGAGCCCGCCGATTCCGAGACCGGCGACGATCGTCCCAACGTTATAGCCTGCGTAGTCCAGCGCCACGATGCTTCCCGCTATCCAGACGATAGCGCTCGCACCCTTGCGCAAAACCGGCAGAAGCTGGTCGTCGAGCTTGGAATCGCTTTTTTCGATGATGGGCACGAGATATTCCGAAATAAGGTTATCGATGAGCCGGGCCACCGCCCAGGTGACGACGAGAATGACGAGAAAAAAAGCGATTCTGTCTATGCCCGCGTCGACGGATGCCTCGAATTTCAGCCGCCTCTGCGCGTAGTAAAAGCCCCCGATTATCATCAGTACCGCGAGCGGTTCCTCGAGCATGTCTATAATGATATAAAAAAATTTGCCCCGCGCCTTATGCAAAAGCGGCTTTACCGCCTTCGTGGAAATAAAATAAAAAATCCGCGAGACAAGCACGCTGCCGGCGGTTATTGCAAGAGCTATGAACCAATCCTCGACGGAATTGCCCCTCAAGTTTGATTGCAAAAAATCTGAAAACATTTGTCCTCCCCTTGTGGGGAAGGAGTATACGAATTTTAGGGGGATTTGTACATCAATTCATCGCGCATTTTTCGGTACAGGATGATGGGGCCGTCGCCCGCAACGAGTTTCTCTCCCGATTTGAACGTCGAGGGTTTCGGCTTTTGCGTGACGACGACGCGCTTGTCCTGCCGTTCGATCGTTTTGTTCATGATTTTTCCTACCGCGGCGATCAGGGTATCCAGTGCCTTGACGCCCGTGATTTTGCAGTAAAATCGAATATAGAGCATGGTGTTTTCGTCGTCGACCGGGGCGAAATAAATGATTACGCGGATCTTTTCGCTGATATGGTTGAGCCAGATATTCGGATACATAAAGCCGAGCCAGGTTGGCTTCATAATACAGTCCTCGGCTTTTTTCGGCTTTTGTCCGACGTCGACTTCGTTGTTCGCGCTGGTACGGATCATTCCGTCCTCAAACAGGACCTTGGGGCCGTTGATAAGCGTTTTGTTGCCGCGTCCGATCGTGTTGTAGTGAACGATAGGGACGTGAACGACATCGAGCTGATTTTCGATGACGCGCGAATAATGCGCGTTCCAGTGATCGCTCATTTCGCTGTAAGTCCACGTTTCGTCGATGAAATCATGAAAGAAAGCCGGCGCGGCAGTCGCCTTGGCGGCATCGCCGTACCAGATATACAGAATGCCGTTCGTCTCGGAAACGGGATAGGAGCGCACGTTGTAACGGCTCAGGTCTTCCGTCGAGGCTTTGCCGTTCGCCGGGATAAAAACGCATTTTCCCTCGCGGTCGAATTCGAGCGCATGGAATGGACAGCTTATGCAGTTTCCCCTATGCTTTCCTACCGAGAGCGCCGCTCCCCGGTGCGTGCACTGGTCAACGAGGCAAGCTGCTTTTCCCTTTGAGTCCCGAAAAAGCACCAGATCCAAATTCAATCGTCTGACGGCGAGAATCCTGTTTTTCCGAACCGCCTTTGACGGCAAAATGGCATACCATTGATTTTCGATCATACCGTTATTATAGCTCATTTTCCTGTAGTACAAAATGAGAAAATGTCGATACTTATAGATATGGAAATTATCCGCCGGCAGTATTACCGATTTTTAATCGCCTTCATGATTTTCCTCTGCGCTTTTTGCGTAGGGCTTTCATTTTGGGCCATTTTGCAAGCCGAGAAAATTCATGCACGGCAGACCTATGAGCAAATATACGCAATTCAGAAGAATTTGCTTCACGATACCGTGCAGAACATGCTTCGCGACATTGACCGGTTGCGCGCGGAAAATCGTAAAAACGCGATAGAGAACATACAATGGCTTGCAACCGACATACGGCGATTGTACGAACTGGCTCCGAAGGATTTCGTCGTGGACGTGACTGAGTTTTTAACGCATTCGGAATACACCGACAGCCTGAATATCCTCCTTGAAGACAAGGCAAACCGTCTTGTTATGCATCAATCAGGCCTTTCTTCGTATTCCTCGGTATCCGCGTTCGGGCCCTATCGCCTGAGCCTTGGAACCAATGAGTCTTGGGTTGACAGCCAGACGAAGGCAAGCGTGGCGGATATTATCCATAACCAGAAGTTCGAAAATGAGGGATATATCTGGGTAAACGAGATCAAAAACTGGAACGGGGGAGATGACTACGCGATCAGGCGCATACACCCTAACCTGATAGAAACCGAGGGTACGTATCTCTCCACTAAGACAAAGGATATCAAGGGAAACACGCCTTACCTGACCGAGCTTGAGGGCGTGAAAAATTCAGGCGAGGTCTTTTCGACTTACTATTTCAAGCGAAACGGAAGCGACGAGATCGCCGAGAAACTTTCCTATGCCACTCTCTACAAGGATTATGACTGGATAGTAGCCATGGGCGTGTATCTTGCCGACGTTCAGGTCTACATCGACGCCGCGCAAAAAGCCAGCCAAATACTGATGGCAAAAGTATTGATAACCGCCCTGGCTATCATTTTGCTTTTATTCGTCATCGGTCTCTATATTTTATTTCGTCTGGAAAAGTGGTATACCGCGCGCAATTTCCATGCATTCCGCGTCGAGTCGAACACGGATCACCTGACGGGCGCGCTTAATCGCCGCATGGGAGACGAGTACATTCGCGAATCCCTAAAGCGGTTTCATCGCGGTCTCGACGATCCTTTGTTCTATTTTATCGATATAGACAACTTTAAGAAAGTAAATGATACCTATGGTCATGAAGCGGGCGATCTGGTGCTTAAGGCGATTGTCAAACAGATTGGGGAAAATATGCGAAGTTCCGACCATCTTTTCAGATGGGGTGGCGAGGAATTTCTGCTTATGTGCTTCGGCGTCGAGCGCTCCGGTGCCTCTGCTTTGGCCGACAAGTTCAACAAGACTATCGCGCGTACGCCAATCGTTATAGGTAAATCGCAGCTTCCTCCGACATGCAATTTGAACCTTGAATCGTGCGAGTTCGGCGTTTGTGAAAAAAAAGGCCGATTTAACGACGAGTGCATTAATCGCGATGGCGAAAGTATCATACATGTCAGCGTTTCTATAGGGATTACCTGTTTCAACAAGCTTGACGTCACTCCGGAAATCGCAATTAACCGCGCCGATAAAGCCATGTACGAGGCCAAAGTAGCGGGAAAAAACTGCGCGCGTGAGTTATACTGACGGAAGCATATAGATATTTTCCTGGAGGTCAAGATGGGTGAAGAAAGAAGAAAGGCTCCTCGCATCAGCCTGGATCAATGCGTCGAAGTTTCCTTCGGGAAAGAAATATTCATCGACGCCGTGGCAGTGAACATCAGCCAGACCGGAATGATGTGCAGTTCGATGGTCGCGGTGGAAAATCTCGAGCGCATTTTTCTCATGATAAACCTTCCGGTCGGAGACGAACTGCTCAAGATCAAGTGCGATGGTATCGTGATGTACACAAAACAGGAAGGCCAAACGCATTTTTTTGGCATTAACTTTATCGATCTTGACGGGGAAACGGCAGGGGCTCTTGCGCGATATCTCGAACAATCCGCGTGATTGCCGCTTTACAAAGACCATTTGCACGCTTTTCTCTGCAAGAGATCGATCAATGCGAAAAGAATAAGCCCCATCAGACTGAGGGCGATAATTCCCGCGTACATTTGCGGATAGGAGACTCGCGCCCAGGCATCCATCACGTACCAACCTATTCCTTCCGAAGTCGCGAACGTCTCCGTCATAAAGAGTACGGCGATGGCCGTTCCGAGCGTCATTCGAAGCGATGAAAAGATTCGCGGAAGCAACGCGGGGAAAATTACGTGACGCAGCAAGTCGCGCCGGTTTCCTCCGAGTGAATGGAGGGAGTTGAAATACCTGGGGCTGATACTGGCCGCCTCGTCTCGGAAATTCAGGTAAAACTGGAAAAAAACAATTAGCGCTATCAGGAATATTTTCGACAGATTACCGAGTCCGAGAAAGAGCAGGATGACCGGCAGGAGGGCGATCTTCGGTACGGGATACAGAAGATACATGGCCGGGCTCACGATGCGGTCAAAACGCGGATTCAAGCCGGCGCTTACGCCGAGGGCGAATGCGGGAATGAACGCAAGGGTCAGCGCCGCGGTAATCCGATAGAGAGAGATTGCCAGATGCAGGGGCAATGGTCCTTTTACCATTTCATGGTAAAATTCTATAAAGGCCGTAGTTGGTGCGGGTAAAAAGGCGCGGTTTGCGGCAAATGACGCGAGAGCCCAGATTGCCAGAATCGACAATGCAGGAATGATATATTTTTTCACGGCTTCACGCTCCTTTCCAGCGCCACGCGGAGCGCGCCGCATCGCTCGAAATAAGCGGATGATATCCGGTCGCCTGATTTCCCCTGAGTCCTTACAATCGCGGCAAAACTTCCGTCGCTTCCCATGATATGAATTCTGTCTCCGAGAAAGGCGGCTTCCTCAATGCTGTGCGTTACGAGGATCATTGTCATCGGTCCTGATGCGCCGTCGCTCGAATTATGCAGGCTTGCGAGATAATCCTGCAGTCTTTCGCGGTTCATCGCGTCGAGGGAAGAAAACGGCTCGTCAAGCAGGAGCAGGTCGGGTTCCTGTATAAGGGCTCGTCCAACCGCGAGCCGCTGTCTTTGTCCTCCGGAAAGGCTTTGGGGATATGCGTCGGCCTTGTTCTCAAGGCCAATTTCGGCGAGAATTTTTCTCGCTTCCCGTCTGCATTTTTGATCGTCCGCTTTTCGGATAACGAGCGGGAGCGTAAGGTTTTGGTACGCCGTTTTCCAGGGAAAAAGCCCGTGGTCCTGCAATATTACCGCGGTCTTTTCACGCCCGCTTGCTGCCTTTTGCCCGTTGACCAGAACTTGTCCCGTCCCGGGCGAAAGAAGCCCCGCGGCGAGATACAGAAGTGTAGTTTTTCCGCAGCCCGAAGAGCCTATGACGCAATGTACGAGGCCTCTCTCGAAGCGCGCATTCAGTCGGGCGACTACATTTTTATCGGGCGAATAGCCGAAAGTTACGTTTTCAAAGCGAAGCATGGGTTATTGTATCAAGCCCGGTGCGGTCAATTCGCCGTATGAGGGAATTCTATTTATCAGTTTTTTCCCGAGCATCCATTTCGTCACGAGATCGATTTCTTCCGGCCTGGGCAAGCGGGGCATTTCATAGGTTACGAACTTGAAGCTTTCTTTCAGGTTTTCTGGAACCCCGATGCTTTCAACGAGCAGCGTTCTGTAATTTTCGGGATTCGCGTTAATGCGCGCGCATTCCGTTCGGTACGCGCCGAAGAAAAGCGAGAGCTCGGCCTTTTTATCCTTCACCGAAGAGCGCGTGAATAAAAGCACTCCCGGAGCGCCGCTCAGGTTCGCGCTGTCGCCGAGAGGAATCGCGCCGCGCGAGACGGCGATAGAGTACAGGGGTTCCGGAAGACATGCGCCGGGAAGCGTGTCGGCGAGGAGGAGCTCGAGGCGGACGGGCATTTGCGCCACCGCAAGGGAGCGGAACGCCTCCGCGGGAACCCCGGCTCCGGTCATCAGGGTCGACGCGACGTACTCGATAACGGTATTCGACGAGATGCCGATATTCTTGCCCGCGAGGTCGCGGATCGAAGTGCATCCGGATTTCGGGGATGATGCAAGTCCGTAGCGTCCGGTCGTAACCGAAACGATAACTCCGTCCCCTCCGCCAAGAACGGAAAATACCGCGCCCAGCGTGTCGCTCACGATTCCGTCGAGCGTTCCCGCCTGGAAGGCCGCGTCGCGTTCGACCGGATTCTTGAAACTGACAAGCTCTACCGCAACGCCGGCGCTCTGGTAGAGTCCGTCCTTAAGAGCCGCAAGAATCGGGAGCGAATCGAGGTCTGGAAGAATTCCGATTTTAAGTTTGGATGCCGGGCCCGGATCTGCAGTTCGCTGATCGACCGATCCCGGATCGCCGGCGAAAAGCACGTTTACGGAAAACACCGCTAATAGGCACGCGATAACGACTATCGTTTTTTTCATGTCTGCAACTTCCTTAATCAAAAAATTATTGTGACCAGCGGTACATATCTTCCGGGGCCAGTCTGAAACGGTCAAGAACCCTGTCGCAGGTCGTGCCCACTATATCATCAATCGTTCGCGGGTTGGTATAGAACGCGGGCACGGGCGGCATGATTACGGCACCCGCGCGGGAAAGCTTCAGCATGTTTTCGAGATGTATTGCGGAAAGGGGCGTTTCGCGCGCAAGCAGTATGAGCGGTCTTCCTTCTTTGATGCACGCGTCCGCGGCGCGTTCGAGAAGGTTTGACGAGATTCCTCCGGCGATGCGTCCGAGCGTTCCCATGCTGCAGGGCGCTACGATCATTCCGGCGGTGCGGAACGACCCGCTCGCGATCGGGGAGGTGAAATCATTTAGCGACGGAATAATCAGATTTTTCCCCTCGTCTCCCCGGCGCAGTTCGGCGATCCAGTCGTCAATCGTATGCGACGTTTCATTCTTGAATACCTCGCGGCCCGTTTCGGTCACAAGGAGGAATACCGTTACTTCGTTCGCAAGCAAGCGTTGTGCGAGTTCCTTCCCGTATACAGATCCGCTCGCTCCCGTGATCGCAAGAATTATCGGACTGTGCTTGCTTTCAGTTGCCATACATGCCTCCACGGAGATAGATATCGAGAATGACGAAGAGCATGAATGCGGGCGAAAGAATCTGGTTTAGCCGATACGATGCGAAGGGTATCCGTTTTATGCTTCCGTTCCATGCGATCAGGTGCTCTGCCAGAAGGATCAGCGCGACAACCGCAGCGCCTATCGCGTACCAGATTCCAAGGCGAAAGAAAAAAACATTCAGCGCAAAGAAAAAAACCGTTCCGAAATGGGTAAGTCCCGCTAGCAGAAGCGCGCCCTTTTTTCCGAATCGCGCAGGAATGGAATGAAGTCCCGAAGAACGGTCATGCTCGATATCCTGCAGGGCGTAGATAATGTCGAACCCCGCGACCCAGAGCGCGGCGCCTGCGGTGAGCGGAAAAAAGCGGAGCTCAAACGAGCCCGTAAGCGCGAGAAAACTTCCCATCGTTGCGGCGGAACATGTTACTCCGAGCCAATAGTGGCAGAGCCATGTGAAGCGTTTGGTGAATGAATAGCCGCCGATGAGAATGGCTGCGACGGGCACAAGGGCGAGACAGAGCGGGTTAAGCATGAAGGCCGCGAGAAGGAGCATCGCGCCGCAGAGGAACGCAAAAGCCCAAAGGGATTTCGCCGAGACCCGCCCGGCGGGAAGTTCGCGGCCGCTAGTGCGCGGGTTAGCGCGGTCGATCTCGAGGTCGATGATTCTGTTGAGGGCGTTCGCGGCGTTTCGCGCGCCGAACACTGCGACGATGATCCACAGCGTTTTTGATAAAGCCGGACGGCCGGCGCTTTCAAGCAGGATGGCGCAGACGGCGAGCGGAAGGGAGAAAAGCGTATGCTCCATCATCACCGCGCGGCTGACGCCGAGACCCCGCGTGAAAATATTTTGCGGGGAGAGATTTCCCTCGGCGAGAAATCTCGTCATGCCCTTGCTCACAGTCCGAACTCCTTCCATCGCTCGCTCACGCGTTGCTTTATCTCGTCGGTCATCCCGATATCATCGGGCCACTCCCGCTCGTGACCGTCCATCGGGCCTTTGCGCGTCGCGTCTATGCCGAGCCGCGTTCCGAAGCGCGCGCGGGGGGACGCGTGATCAAGAGCGTCGAGGGGGCCGTCGGAAAGTATCAGGTCGCGCCTTGCGTCGATGTTGTTAAAGACCTTCCACATTACGGTGCTCAGGTTTTGCACGTCAATATCATGATCGACGACGATTATCATTTTGGTATACATCATCTGGCCCATTCCCCAGAGCGCGTTCAGTACTTTGTGAACCTGTCCCGGATATCTTTTTTCGATCGAGATGATCGCGCAGTTGTGGAATGCGCCTTCGAGCGGCAGGTTGAGGTCGACGAGCTCGGGTACGAGCAGCTTGAGGAGCGGGAGGAAAAGTCTCTCGGTTGCCTTTGCCATATAGCAGTCTTCCATCGGAGGTTTGCCGACGACGGTGGCGGGATAGACCGCGTTTTTTTTGTGCGTGATGCACGTTACGTGAAAGACGGGGTACTCGTCGCGAAGGGAGTAATAGCCGGTATGGTCGCCGAAGGGGCCTTCCGTCCGGAGCGGCTCGTGCGGGTCTACGTATCCTTCGAGTATGAATTCGGCGTTCGCCGGAACCTCGAGTTCGTTCGTTACGCAACGTACCGTTTCAACCGGTTTTCCCCGGAGGTATCCCGCGAAAAACAATTCCGATATTCCCTCGGGCAGGGGAGCGGTCGCGGCATATGTAATGGCAGGGTCGTCTCCGAGCGCCACCGCTACGCTCATGCGCTCTCCGCGTTTTTTATATTTTGCGAAATAATGGGCGCCGTCCTTGTGATGATGCCAATGCATTCCGGTCGTGTTTTTATCATATACTTGCATCCGGTACATGCCCATGTTTTGCGCGCCCGTCTCGGGATCGCGCGTGATTACCAAAGGCAGCGTGAAAAACGGGCCGCCGTCCCCGGGCCAGCAGGTCAGTACGGGGAGCGCGGACAAGTCGGGATCATGATTGATTATTTCCTGACATTGGGCGCGCGTTGTCCGGTGCGGCAAAAAAAGACGAGCCCATTTCATCTTCGGGAAAAAGCTCGGGATGTCTATTTTTCGGGCTTGCGAAAACGCCCAGTCGATAAGATCTTTCAGCTCTGCGGCTTTTGCATCGAGATTCTCGCATCCCAAAGCCATAGCCATTCGTCTCTCGCTTCCGAACGCGTTCATCAGAACCGGAAAATCCGACCCTTTTACGCGCTCGAACAAAAGCGCCGGTCCGTGATTTTTGCACACCCGGTCGGCGATTTCCGTCATTTCCAGAAATGGGTCAACTTCGGCCGCTATGCGTTTGAGTTCGCCTTTTTTTTCCAATGCGCGAATGAAGCCCTGCAGATTTTCGTAAGCCATACGCATAGTATAGGGGATATTTGGGCGCAGCGCATAGGTAAGGAAACCTCTTGCGCTGATCGGGCAATTGGTTGAAACTGGGACTGAGAGAGGATGAACATTCATGGGTAAGAAACTGGAACTTTTTGCTTGCTTTCGGGATGGCGCGGTTTTACAGCGGGATAAACCGGTTGCGGTTTGGGGATGGGCGCAGCCCGGCTCAGCCGTCAAAGTAAGTTTTTTGGGCTCTGCGTACGAGTCAATAACCGACGAATCGGGTGCATGGAAAGTTTTGCTTTCCCCGACGCCCGCCGGTGGCCCGCATGAAATGATAATCACAGCGCCCGAAGAGAAAATCGTCATTCGCGACATACTATGCGGCGACGTGTATCTCGCGAGCGGGCAGTCGAATATCGAACTGCCACTTTCGAGAACGCTTGACCGGCTTGGCGCTGAAGTCGGCAAAATAAACAATCCGGATATTCGTCAGTTTCGCGTTCCCATAAGCTATTCTTTCGCAGGACCGCAAGACAGGATTTCAGGCGGATCCTGGATGCCCGCGACGGGCGATAATGTCCTTGGCCTCGGCGCGATCGTGCATTTTTTCGCGTCCGCGCTGAACGAAAAATACGGCGTTCCGATCGGAATCATCAATACCGGGGTCGGCGGTTCTCCGATCGAGGCATGGCTTTCCGAAACGTATTTACGCAAAGCGGGCGGTAACGAAGATGACCTTGATAACTGCAAGGACGATTCCTGGGTTCAAAAAGTCATGGCTTCCGAGGCGGCAAGGCAAAACGGCTGGTATGAACGGTTGAAAGACGATGACAAGGGCTTTGCGGAGCCTTTGTGGAGCGATGCAAGATGCAATGACAGTGACTGGAAAACCGCGAAGGTACCGTTTTATTTCCGCAATAATTATGATTTGAACGCATTCCATGGAAGCGCGTGGTTTCGCAAAACCGTCGTGATTCCCGAGAATGCCGATCTTGACGGCGTTATGCTGTTTCTTGGCGCGATAATCGACGCTGACGAAGTGTTCATTAACGGTCAGGTTTCGGGCAAGACCGAATATATGTATCCGCCTCGCCGGTACCTTGTGCCTGCCGGGGTTCTTCGGCATGGAGACAACCTGATATCGATCCGTTTGCTCGTCAACCGGGGTTCAGGCGGTTTTGTCGCGGGGAAAAAATACGAGCTCAGGGGAAAGAACTGGGAAGTGGATCTTTCGGGCGACTGGAAATACGCCATCGGCGCAGAAGTCGAAGAACTCCCGCAGACGACTTTTTTCCAATATAAACCGTGCGGGCTTTTTAATGCGATGTTTATGCCTCTTGTTCCCTATTGTTTCAGCGGTATTCTCTGGTATCAGGGTGAGTCAAATACCGGAAGATCCGGAAAATACGCGGAGCAGTTCGGGGAACTTGTTCTGGAATGGAGGGAGGCGTTGCGCGTCGATCTGCCCGTTTTGTACGTGCAGCTTCCCAATTTTGACGATCCGACGGGAAAAATGCCCGTCGGCGAATGGGCCGAGATGCGTGAAGCCCAGAGGAAAGGGCTTTCTCTTTCCAATACCGCTATGGTCGTTGCCATAGACGCAGGCGAAGCGAACGACTTGCATCCCCAGGACAAAAAGACCGTAGGCGAAAGGCTCGCGCTGTGCGCGCTCTCTCTCGTATACGGCGAGAAGATCGAGTGGAGCGGACCCGTATGCACGTCGGCCGTTTTTGAGGCGAAGGAAAAACGCGTGAAACTTTCTTTCTCTCATATCGGAGGAGGCCTTGTTCTGCGAAATGCGCCGTCGCGCTATTTCGAGGCCCGAAGCGAAGGGAAAGCCTATGTACCCGTTACGGCGACGATCGAAGGCGATATTTTATATCTTGATTGCGCGTGTTTCTCCTCTTCATCCGTTCCTGCGTTGGTTCGGTACGCAGGATGTAACAATCCCGAAAATCCGGATCTGTACAACCGGGCCCAGTTACCTGCCTCGCCCTTCGAAATCGCGGTCGGTCCGTTTGGCGTTCGGCAAAAAGATTCGCCTTTTGAATCGAATAAACTGTCGTTCAAGATTGACGTCTGACGGTGGCTCTCGTATTCAGCGGCCGCGCTATGCGAGAGCGGCCGCA
>Ga0302289_1000761_pt1 | contig 11979 bp, 8 predicted proteins | sample III_Fen_N1_2_FD_194552 | JGI IMG/M metagenome (GOLD analysis project Ga0302289, IMG submission 194552) | Peat permafrost microbial communities from Stordalen Mire near Abisko, Sweden - III_Fen_N1_2 | ecosystem: Environmental > Terrestrial > Soil > Wetlands > Permafrost | place: Sweden: Abisko... | reverse complement strand
ACGCTTTTCGATAGAATTCTGGATCGTGCTTTCTTTTATCGAGATATTGGCAAGGGCTTTTCCCTTTATATATACGTTCACCCGCGGCGGTCCCGGTTTTGCGACGTTTACCCTGGAGTATGGAATTTATAATTCCGGTTTTGTTGCGTTCAATATGGGTTATGCCAGTACATGGGCGAGCGTTCTGTTCGTACTGTGCGCCGTCATTGCATACTTTCAGGTTCAATTGATGAGGAAAAACGCAAATGCCTAATACCTATACGAAATCCATAAACCGGGTAATGTACGTGTTCCTGATATTATTGGCGGTTATCGCGCTATATCCTTTGCTGTTCGTAATGATGACAAGTCTGAAATCAACCAGCGAGTACATAAATAACAAGCTGATGCTTCCCCACAAGATAACGTTCGCGAACTATTACTATGTGTGGGTGAAAGCCAACATGCTGAAGTATTTTATCAACAGCTGCATATTGATTCCCTGCGCGCTTCTGGCCTATTTGTTTGTCTGCATCTCCGCGGGCTTTGCTTTCGGTCGGCTGCGCTTTCCGTTCCGGTTCGAAATTTTTCTCGGAGTTTTGTTTTTGATGATATTCCCCCAGATGCTGCTGTCCATCCAGATATTCCAGGTCGTGCGCAATATGCATCTGGTCAATAATTATTTGGGTCTGATTCTCGTATGGGTCGCGTACTTCGCCCCTTTCGGCACCTATATAATGACGACGTATTATTCTACCGTTCCGATGGAAATCATCGAGTCCGCAAGAATCGACGGGGCGAGCATATGGCAAATGCTGCTTCATATCATGGTTCCGATCGCGAAGCCGATGATAGTCGTCATCGTGATTATCGGATTCCAGTCAATGTGGAACGAATTGCCTTTTTCGTTGCTTTTGCTGCAGACGGAAAGTCTCAGGACGATCACTCAGGGCATCGGCATGATGCAGGGGCAATACGGTCTCGATGACACCATCCTGACCGCGGCGATCATTTCCGCGTCGATAGTCCCCCTGATTCTTTTCATGTTTTTCCAGAAAGAAATCACTATGGGAGCGTATGGCGGTTCGGTCAAAGGCTGACAGTTTTCGCTCTATATGTATCCTTTAAAAAAGGTAGCGTTTATCCATGAAGCAAAAAAACCGTTTTATTTTTGATATGCTCGATCAGGACGCGCCTGAGTCAAAGGGCGAAACGATCTATAAGGCCGGAAAACCCACGTCGGTTCGAGACGCGCAGGGGTCGGCGATCGTAGAAATTCCTTTCCTGAAGCAGGAAATCAAGAACATGTTTCTCTTTGAGGAAAAGGGCGCCGAGGCGAAAGTTTCGGATTTCGTCGTGCGCGCGTACGGAGACTCCATCGTCCGCATGACTTCCGTTTTCGGCGGAACGCTCCCGAAGGACGAAAAAAATCCGATGCTTCAGTGGGATTCATCCATTGCGGTTAAGGAATTGCATACGAAAAAAACCGGCGAAGGTTGGGAGATCGCAGACGATAAAGAGCAAGTAAAATTGCGGATAACGACGAAAGAAGTTAAGCGAAATATCTGGAGCACTCTTCAGCCCGAACCGGCGGAAACTTTCGATGCCGTCGTGTATCCCGACGGAAAGACCGCCGTGCCGTTCATGGCCTACGATGAATTCTTTCCGGGACAATCGGAATCGCTGAGCCTTGGATACGTCGAAAGGGACGGGCAGCCGAATCGCTGCCTGTTCTCGCTCTTTGCCGATCAAACCGAAAAATTCGCCGGCACGGGCGAGCGTTTTGTCGGAATGAATCTCGCGGGACGGACGATGGTTTTGGAAAATACCGACGGACTCGGAGTCAACAGCCGCCGGGCGTATAAAAACGTTCCTTTTTATGTTTCCAGCAAAGGTTATGGACTTCTGGTCATGACGTCGTCATCCGTCCGACTTTCGCTTGCCGATGTCTCCTCTCGAGCGGCGCAGGGATTGGTGGAGGATGACGTGCTTGACCTGTTCTTTATCGGGGGCGGTACGATTGAGCGAATCGTGCGAAATTACCGGACGATAACCGGTTTTCCCGCGGACGTTCCTCTCTGGTCCTATGGGACCTGGATGAGCCGCATGACGTACTTCTCCGCCGACGAAACGCGCGACGTCGTGAAAAAAATGAGAGAAGGTAAATTTCCCTGCGACGTCATTCATATCGACACGGGTTGGTTCAAGACCGACTGGAAATGCGAATGGGAATTTAATCCCGAAAAATTTCCGGATCCCGAAAAATACTTCAAAGAAATGGAAGAGAAGGGAATCAAGATCAGCCTTTGGCAACTTCCCTGTATCGCAAAGGGCACGAAGTATTACGCCATCGCAAACGAGAAGCGCTACGTTGCGCCGAAGAGCGCTCATGTCGCGCTAGGCTCTAACTTTAGCGAAGTCGAATTCGACGGAACGATAGATTTTACCAATCCGGAAGCGGTTACCTGGTATCAGGGGCTTCTCGAAAATCTTCTGAGAATGGGAGCCGCGGTTATCAAGACTGATTTCGGCGAAGCCATCGAAGAGAACGCCGATTATATGGGAATGCCTTACCGGAAACTCCATAATCTGTATGCCCTTTTATACCAAAAAGCCGCGTATGAAATTACCAAAAAAGTCAAAGGGAGCGAGCATGCGATGATTTGGGCGCGATCCGGCTGGATCGGCTGCCAGAGGTATCCGCTGCATTGGGGAGGCGATTGCGCCTGCTCCTGGGACGGAATGGCCGGATCGCTTCGCGGCGGCTTGCACCTTGGAGTCTCGGGATTTGCCTTCTGGAGCCATGACGTTCCCGGCTTTCACGGCGTTCCCAGTTTTATGAATTCGAGACCGGCTAACGATCTCTACGTCCGCTGGACGCAGATGGGCGTGTTCACTTCGCATCTTCGCTACCATGGTTCGTCCGAGCGGGAACCGTACGAATATCCCGAGATCGCGGACATCGCGCGGAAATGGCTGAACCTCCGGTATGCGCTGATTCCGTATCTCGCAGAAGAAGGAAAGAAAGCGACGACGTCGGGCTATCCCGTGCTTCGCGCGCTGATATTCCATCATGGCGACGACCCAACATGCTGGTCTATAGACGATGAATTTTACTGCGGAGACTCTTTCCTCGTGGCGCCGGTGATGAACGGCGAAGGCATTCGCGACGTGTATCTTCCTTCCGGGACATGGATCGATTTATGGAGCGGCAGGGAAATCGAAGGCGGCAAATGGCTGAAAGGCGTGATGAGCCCCCTTGATCTGATGCCTGTTTTTGTGAAAAGTGGAGCTCGGGTTTCCGTGTATCCGGAGATCGTTCAAAGCACTAAAGAAATGGATTTGTCAAAAATAAAAAGCATAAGTTTCGACAAAACATTCAAGGGTTTTGCCTCGTCGGTTTTGGGAAAGATTACAGGTTTGGGAGAAAAGATATGAGCGTAAATTTGAGCGTAGGTACTTTTGAAAATATCGAAAAGTGTTTGTTGATAAGTAATGGCGAAACCGAACTTGCGGTAACGACGGAATTCGGCCCCCGCATCCTGCGGTACGGATTTGCGGGAAAGACAAACGTGTTCAAGATTTTTCCGGAGCAATTGAAGAGCGCGGAAAAAGACGTATGGAAAAGCTACGGTGGGCACAGGCTTTGGCACGCGCCCGAAGTATTTCCGCGAACTTACTATCCCGATAACGAAGCGGTCGCGTGGGAATGGAAAAACGGCACCCTTGTTTTGAATTGTCCTCCCGAAAAAGGAAACAATATCGGAAAGCAAATACTGATTACCCTCGCGGACAAGGGAAGCGCGGTGACGATCGAGCATAAGCTTGCCAATCTGGGCGTCTGGCCGATCAAGATATCCGCCTGGTGCCTGAGCGTCATGGCAGCCGGAGGAACTGCGGTCGTACCGCAGGAAGAATACAAATCGCATCCCGAGTGCCTCGTTCCCGCGCGTCCTTTGGTCCTGTGGCATTTTACGAAAATGAACGACCATCGCTCGACCTGGGGCGAAAAGTATATTCAGCTGCGCGAAGACAGCGCGGACAGGACGAAGCAAAAGTTCGGCGTGCGCAATACGAAGGGCTGGGCCGCGTACGTCATGGGCGACGTCGTGTTCATGAAAAAAATGCCGTTCTTCGCCGACGCCGAGTATACCGACATGGGATGCAATCAGGAATTCTATACCGAGGCGGGTTTTCTCGAAATCGAAAGCCTTTCCCCGTATACCGAGCTCGCGAGCCAGGGATCCCTTGTCCATGTGGAAAAATGGCTGCTTGCGAAAAACGACGGGTTTAACACCGAGTCCGATTTTGACAGGCTGGAAGCTCTTTCAAAAACAATATAAACGCACGAGGAGGAACGTATGCAAAAAACAATGAAGGGTGTGGTCCTTCCGGGGAACAGCACCGTTGAGATTAAGGAATATCCCATGCCGGTTCCGGGACACGGAGAAATGCTCATCAAGATGAAATCATCGACGATCTGCGGAAGCGATATCAGGGCGATCTATCACGAGCATGTCGGAAAGGGTCCCGAGGGATATCAGGGTTTTATCGCGGGGCATGAGCCTTGCGGGCAAATAGTCTCGTGCGGGCCGGGAAACAGAAGGTTCAAGGAAGGCGATCGCGTCATCATTTATCATATCTCGGGTTGCGGCGTGTGCAACGACTGCAGGCGCGGATACATGATCAGCTGCACGAGCGATAAATTCAGGCGCGCGTATGGTTGGCAGCGCGACGGCGGCATGGCGGAATATATCCTCGCGGAAGAAAAAGATCTCGTCGCGCTTCCTGACGAACTTTCATATACGGACGGCGCGCAGGTGGCGTGCGGTTTCGGCACGGTCTACGAAGGCCTCGAAAAAATCGGGATTTCCGGCAATGACCGCGTGCTCGTCACCGGTCTCGGCCCTGTCGGTCTTGCGACTATGATGCTCGCGAAGGCGATGGGCGCGTCGATGATCATAGGCGTTGACGGCGTGAAGGAACGCCGCGACCTCGCGGTCAAGCTCGGACTCGCCGACCTTGTTCTGGACGCTGGCCCCGATAACGCCGCGGACGTAAAAAAAGCCACTGGCGGAATGGGATGCGAACGGTCGATCGATTGTTCGGGAAACGACAAGGCCCGACTCGTGTGCATTCAGGCAACGCGAAAGTGGGGGAAGATCTGCTTCGTTGGCGAAGGCGGCACCGTGGCCTTTTTGCCGAGCCCTGATATCATCCATGACCAGAAAACGATATACGGAAGCTGGGTTACGAGCATCTGGAAAATGGAAGAGCTCGTCGAGCGGATAGTCAGATGGAAAATACACCCCGAGGACTTGGTGACGCACCGCTTTCCTCTTGAAAAGGCCGGCGAGGCATATGCATTGATGGCGAGCGGACGCTGCGGAAAAGTCGCCGTCGTGTTCGACGAAGAACTTAAGTAGGCAGGTTGATCATACATGAAAGAAAATTTTACGTTTGACGCGGACGGAATAGATCCAGGCGCGGTTCCCTACAAGACATTATACACCGGCTCGAAGATACCCGTGATCGGACTCGGCACTTTCGGAAGCGACCATGCCTCGCCTGATGAGGTCGCAGAAGCCGTACGGACGGGAATATCGCTCGGCTACAGGCATATCGATTGCGCTGCAGTGTATGGCAACGAAAAGGAAATCGGAGGCGTTTTCGCCGAACTTTTCGCGAGCGGCGCTGTCAAGCGCGAGGAAATGTGGATCACCTCGAAAGTCTGGAACGATCATCATGGTGCGGGCGACGTGCTCCTCTCCTGCGCGCAGACGCTCAAGGATCTCAAGCTTGATTATCTCGACTTGTTTCTCGTTCATTGGCCGTTTCCCAATTATCACACTCCGGGATGCAGCGTCGATTATCGGAGCCCGGACGCGCGCGCGTATATTCACGAGAATTATATGAAAACATGGCGGCAGATGGAACGTCTTGTCGATATGGGACTGGTGAAGCATATCGGAACTTCCAATATGACGATGCCAAAAATGAAATTGCTGTTGCGCGACTGTCGCATAAAGCCCGCGGTCAACGAGATGGAATTACACCCGCACATGCAGCAAACCGAGTTCCTGTCCTATGTCCTTGAAAACGGAATCCAGCCTATCGGGTACTGCCCGATAGGGTCTCCCCAACGACCCGAGCGCGACCGGACGGAGACGGACTCGGTAGATATAGAAGATCCGGTTATCGTCAAGATCGCCAAAGACCATGGCATTCATCCAGCCGTCGTGTGCATCAAGTGGGCGGCGCAGCGCGGTGAGCTCCCGATACCGTTTTCTACGAAAAAAGCAAACATGCTAAGCAATTTGCGCTCCGTCGCGAGCGATCCTCTGTCGGCCGACGAGATGAAATCAATTTCGAAAATCGACAGGAACTGCCGGCTGATCAAGGGACAGGTGTTTTTGTGGAAACAGGGTCAGACCTGGGAAGATCTTTGGGATCTTGACGGGACGATCACTTCGCCCTGATCGCGTTTCTCTCAATGATTTGGTTGATATGGATAGCCCGGCGAGCGGTTGAACGCGGACCGGACATCCAGAAAGTATTATAGGAGGAAGGACATGAAAAAACTGTTAGCGGTGATGGTGGCACTAATGGTCGCGGGATCATTAATGTTTGCGAACGGATCCGGCGATAAAGCCGCGGCCGGAGACAAAAAAGTGGTTGTCGGCGCACTGATCAGAAATCTCGACGAAGATTTCGTACGGATCTATGCGGATAACCTGAAAGCACTTGCGGCGAAGAACAACGTCGACCTGAAATTGGTCGATGCGCGCAACGACCAGGCGAACCAGCTTGACCAGCTGAATACGCTTCTCTCTCAAGGCGTGAAATTCTTCGTGATCGTCCCGGTACAGACCGAAATGACCGAGCAGATGACTCAGGCTATCAACAAGAAAGGCGGCGGCGCCGCGTTCTCGAACATACAGCCGTCAGTCGCCGCGTTGAAAGTCGGAAAAAACTTTTTCCATGCTTCTTCGCCAGAATCAGTCGCCGGAGCCATGCAGGCTGACATCATCGATACATACTTCAAGAAATTTCCCGCAAAACTCGGACCGAACAAGGCAATCAATGCTATAATGCTGCTTGGCCAGCTTGGACATCCTGCGCAAGTTTTACGGACCGACGCCGTTCTCAACGGACTCAAGGCAAAAGGCTACACCGTAAACGTCATCGCGAAAGACACTGCCAACTGGAAGCCGGACGAAGCACAGCAGAAAATGGACGCATGGATCGCAGCATACAAGGGTCAGTTCAATATCGTCATAGCAAACAACGACGGTATGGCTCTTGGAGCCGTTGAATCCCTTTTGACGAACAAGTACACCGATGATCCTTCCGATCCGACAAAAGACACGGACGGTGACGGAACGGTTCTGAAGGTTCCCGTACTCGGAGTCGACGCGACGCCCGTTGCCCTTCAGTCCATGGCAGAGAACAAATTGTATGCGACCGTATTGCAGGATGCGGCCGGACAATCGGCAACCGCTTTTGCGCTCGTATATCAGATGGCCACAAAAGGTTCCGCTATCGGAATGGTCGCGGCAGGCATAAGCGCATGCACGGCCGTAACGCCCGGCGAAGCGCCCTCCGACGACCCTGCGGTCATCGCACAGTGCTATCTCGTGCCGTTCAAGGCAGTTACGAAGGATAATTACAAGAGCTTCATGAAATAAGGAAGTTTTTGCGACGGAAAGGAGCCGGATTGAAAAGTCCGGTTCCTTTTTTAAACGGGGAGCGATAATGAGCGACGAATACATTCTTGAGATAGAGGGAATACGGAAACAGTTTCCGGGCGTGCTGGCGCTGGATGACGTGTCTTTGAAGATTCGGAGCGGCAAGGTTCACGCTCTCATGGGAGAAAACGGGGCCGGAAAATCCACGCTGATGAAGTGCCTGTTCGGAATGTACCATCCGGACGCGGGAAGAATTATTTTTGAGGGGAAAGAACACCATTTCCAAAATGCGAAGCACGCGCTCGATACCGGAATCTCGATGATTCATCAGGAACTGTCAAATGTTCCGAAGCGTACCGTGTCCCAAAACATGTGGCTGGGCAGGGAACCCCTTACGAGACTTGGGCTTATCAACCACCGGAAAATGCAAATCGACACGGCCGCGCTGATGAAAGATCTCGATCTGGACGTAAGCCCTGCGAGTTTGATGGAATCGCTTTCGATATCGAAACAGCAGTCGTGCGAGATCGCGAAAGCCGTGTCTTACAATGCGCGCGTGGTAGTAATGGACGAACCCACGTCGTCGCTTACGGAGAAAGAGACCGAACATTTATTCAAGATAATCAACGATCTGAGATCCAGAGGGGTCGCGATCATATATATATCGCACAAGATGAGCGAAATTTTCAGGATTGCCGACGAGGTCTCCGTCATGCGCGACGGAAAGATGGTCGGGTCATACATGGCGGCTGAGCTGAATGAAAATTCCCTGATCAGCCTGATGGTCGGCCGCGTTACGACGCAGCGCTTTCCGACCGTGGAGTCGAGGCCCGGCGAGGTTCGCCTGAGCGTGAAGGGCCTGACGTCGAGCTCGCCGAAATCGTTCAAGGACGTAAGCTTTGACCTGCGTGCTTCGGAGATTCTGGGGATCGGCGGACTGGTCGGCGCGCAGCGCACGGAATTGGTAGAATCGATATTCGGCTTGCGCGGCTTATCGGCGGGGACTATAAGCATCAACGGGAAAGAAGTGAAGATACGGTCGAGCAAGGACGCAATTGCGAACGGTATCGCGATGATAACGGAAGACAGGCGCAAGTCGGGAATATTTCCGCTGTTGTCCATCACGATGAATACGGCGATGGCCGCCCTCGGCGGATATCAGACAAAAATGGGATTTCTAAAACACAAAGCGATACGCGCAAAGGCGAAAGAGCTTAATGAATCCCTGCGCACTAAAACGCCGACGATGGGAACGCAGATACGGAATCTTTCGGGGGGAAACCAGCAGAAGGTAATCGTGAGCCGGTGGCTGATGACGATGCCGGATATCCTGATAATGGACGAACCGACGCGGGGTATCGACGTCGGCGCGAAATACGAGATATACACGATCATGGCGGATTTGGCAAAGCAGGGAAAGTCGATCATCATGGTGTCTTCCGAGATGCCCGAGCTGATAGGGATGTCTCACCGGATTATGGTGCTGTGCAACGGAAGGCATACGGGAACATTGGAAAAGGCCGAAGCGACGCAGGAAAGCATCATGCGGCTTGCCGCGACATTTAGCTGACAGGAGAAAAAACATGGGTGAGAACAAAGCATTGAACTTTCAGTCGCTGAGAAAAGATTTTTTTGGCAAGTACACGAACCTTTTGACGTTCGTCGTTCTTGTTCTTATACTTTCGGCCCTGACTCAGGGGCGGAGCATGCAAGTCGATTCTGTGCGAAACTTGCTGATTGCCGAATCGGTACGCGCGTTCGCCGCTCTCGGCGTCGGCATGATCATTATTTCGTGGGGAATCGATCTTTCGATCGGTTATGTCGTGTGCCTGACCGCGAGCGTCGCGGCCTCGTTCGCGCAGACCGCCGGATATTCGGGAGCCCTTTACCCCGGCGTCGTGTTTCCCTTTTGGGTGCCGATCGTTGCGGGAATCGCCGTGGGCGGGCTTTTCGGTCTTTTTAACGGACTCTTGATCGCATATGGAAAACTCCCTCCGTTCATCGCGACGTTGGGAAGCCTTTCGCTCGCGCGCGGACTTCAGCTGATATATACGAAAGCTGCCGTCATCGGAAGCCTCAAGGATACGTTCAAGGGAATATCACAGGGGAACGTCGGCCTAGTGCCGAATCTCGCGATATACGTGGCGGTTGCGGTGGCCATCGTGTGGATCGTGCTTCGGCATACGAGGTTTGGCACGAATATCTACGCGGTCGGCGGCAACTCGCAGGCTGCGAGGGTCTCGGGCGTAAACGTCGAGATGACACTCGTCCGCGTATACTTTTTCGCGGGCCTTTTATACGGAATCGCCGGAGTGCTGCAGGCGTCGAGGCTTGGGCTCGCGAATGCGCTGACGGCAAACGGAATGGAGCTTGACGCGATCGCGGCGGTTACCGTCGGCGGTATTTCGCAGACCGGCGGCGTCGGAACGGTGAGCGGCATGATCATCGGCGTGCTGATAATGGGAATTATCAATTACGGCATGACGTATCTCAATATCGACTCGTACTATCAGCTGCTCATGAAAGGCGCCATCATCATCGGCGCGGTATATTTCGACATGCGAAAGCACGCGCGGAAATTATAGGGAAACCGATGGTCCGAACGGCGGGAGGAGCCATTGCCAGGCGTTGTCTCCTTTCGCTTTTGATTCGATTTTTTTACATGCAATTCTGTTGCGGGATACCATAAAGAGCCGTATACTAACGGACATTGTATGCGTATCAATATTTTGCGCCATAGTTTCAAGTACCGCCTTATTGCCGCGTTTTGCGGTCTTTCAATAATTCCCTTTATCCTGGTCATGTCGGTATCGTCATTCAGATTTACCCAAGTCATGCAATCGAATATCGATTCCCTGGAAAAGGCCAATCTTCTTCAGACCCGAAAAATAATCCGGATAAAACTGGATTTCTACGAGGATCTTCTTTCTCAAGTTTATGCGGATGACCGGATTGTGCAAATGGTCAACCATATTGACGATGACAATGATGTCGAGTTTTATTCGGGTCAGCTACGGCGATTACTGCATTCATTCGTCTATACGATGCCCTATATCTGTTCCATAACGATAATAACTTCAAATGGCAAAATAGTCTTTGATGATTTGCTGACGGGATTCAACACGCGGAACTCCTGGCTTGATGTCTCAAACGAGCGGCCAGGAATGCTTTTCGATTCGATATCATCGACAAACCAAACGCAGTTTTTTCCCTCAGAAAGGGCTTCCTTCACCAAATCGGAATCGCGATTTCTTTTTCATATGTCGCATCGTCTCGTCAATTACAATAATATTAACGAGAAGAAAGGAGTCGTTATCCTTTCAATTGACGAAAATCTTCTTAATGAAATATGCAAGGAGATCATTGATGATTCGCAGCCGTCGTCATCGATGAACCGGATTTTTATTATTGATAAAACAGGGCGGATCGTCTCGGATCAAAATCGTTCAAACATCGGGCAAATGCTTGACTTAAGCGCGGGCGGGCATGACCGGAACGCGGAGATCCGGAATGCCGTCATAAAACTTCAGGACTCGAAATTGCCCGCGAAGCCGATAAATTCCCGTTTTTCGGCGTACGAGCTCGTGGAAGATAAAACAGGCTGGTCGATAATCATGGTTAAAGATCAAAGCGAGGTGTATAAAGAAATATCAAATTTGCAGCGAATCATGCTGCTTATCGCCTTGTTTTCCGTATTCGCGCTCATCACGGTAATTTATTTTATCACGGGGCGTTTGACCGGATCGATCAACGGAATAGTCGCGGCGCTGCAAAAAGCGGGTCAGGGCGATTTGACCGTCCGTATTCTGTATAACAACAAGATGCCCTCCGAATTGAAGCGAATCGCCGAGACCTTTAATTCGATGATAATAGAAATTGACGCGCTGATCGACGAAGTCCGGGTAATCTCGGAAAAAAAAAGGAACGCGGAGATTGCGACTCTCGAAGCGCATGTAAATCCGCATTTCCTGTATAACGCGCTCGATACGATAAATTGGATGGCTATAGACAAGGATGAGCTGGAGATAAGCAATTCGATCAATTCACTCGCGCAAATTTTGCGATACAGTATCGACAGTACAATCGATACCGTAGAGATCCATCAGGAAGTCGAATGGCTTCGGGCCTATATCGCATTTCAACGAATACGGTTAAAGGATTCGTTTGAATGCACGATCGAGGTCGATCCCTCTGCGATGGATTGCCATATACATAAATTGTTGATTCAGCCGTTTATCGAGAATGCCATAGTTCATGGATTTAAAAAGGAAAAGAAAAATTTCCTTCTGGATATTTCCATAATTAGGCAGGA
>Ga0302289_1000760_pt1 | contig 11994 bp, 9 predicted proteins | sample III_Fen_N1_2_FD_194552 | JGI IMG/M metagenome (GOLD analysis project Ga0302289, IMG submission 194552) | Peat permafrost microbial communities from Stordalen Mire near Abisko, Sweden - III_Fen_N1_2 | ecosystem: Environmental > Terrestrial > Soil > Wetlands > Permafrost | place: Sweden: Abisko... | reverse complement strand
TTTGAAACTGCCCTGAAGAGCATCGGCAACGTCGCCTCGACGACCTCGACACAAAATTTTGCTGCCACGGTAGACCTTTCCGGCTTGGTGGATTTCGATACCAAGGTGCTGTCGAGCGTAGACCTGAAGTTTAGTTCCTCAGCCCAGTCAAGTTCCCTGAAGTCCCTGGCGTTTCATGCGGACATCAAGAGCCGAAGCTTTTCCATGAGCGGTGCCGTAGGCAACCTTTCCATGGCGGTCGATCTGTCCAAGCCGGAAATTTGGGGCAGTGAGGATCAACGGAAACAGAGCATCAGCCGCTACCTCGACCAATTTGACTCTGCCAACCAGCGTGCCCATAGCGACGGCAAGCTGATGGCCCAGTTCAAGTCTGTTTTCAGCCAGTTGCAATCGGCTTATCCTGCCAATGCTGGGGCGTTAATGAGTCAATCAAGGACGGAAACTCCCAATGCCCGGGAGGTATCGTTGTTGTCCGGACTGGCAGACTTCCAAGCCCAGATGGGTGGTGATTTTGACGACTCAAGTACCAATAAAGTAGTGACCATGACGGGGCATATGGACTATCGCGTCACCCAACAGACCGAGATTCGTGGCGAGAACAGGGACAAAGCGTTTTCCCTGGGGCAGCAGAAAAACACGCGACTGACATCAAATTACGTGAGCAGTCGCATGGGCGCCATGCTGGATACGGGAAATGGCAACTACGACATCTTTCACATCAGCGACGAGTCTTCGAGCTCAATCTTGATCGAATACGTGAATGGAAAATTGAAGAGTGCAACGATCACGACGGAACAGCGACAGTACATGGAGTACATCAAGCTCGTAGATCACAAGGAAACCGAACGAAAGGAAACGCCCAGGAGTGACGCATCTGTACTGGATGTCGCTGGCCAGCTTCAGGCTCAACGCACCATCGGGTGAGGTCGGTCGACTGGGACCAGTCAACCGGTTGGTTCTTTACGACAGCGATCCAGTCCGTTCCAAGTAGGGCGGTAGGCGCATTCAATGCAACCAGTTGAGGATTTGATCGGGCGTCATCGGGCGAGCGAAGTAGTAGCCCTGAATATTGGCGACACCTTCGTCCCTCAAAAAACTCATCTGTTCTTCGGTCTCAACACCTTCCGCAATAATTTCCACATTAAAACTGGTACCCAGGGCGAGAATGGTTCGCACGATGGCTACATCGGCACTGCTAGATGGAATGCCGTCGACGAAGGATTTGTCGATCTTGAAGCAGGTGATGGGGAATAGTTTGAGGTGCGACAGGGAGGAGTAGCCGGTGCCAAAATCATCCACCGCCAGTAAGACACCCAGAGCCCTTAGATCGTCGGTGATTTTGCGTGCGACAGCGCCAGACTCCAGAGCACCTTCGGTAATCTCCAGTTCAAGTTGATGGGGTTCTATGCCCCATTCGAGGATGGCTTCACTGACATCGGTGACAAAAGTCGCTCTGAGCTGAGAGGGTGCAACATTGACAGAAACCTTGGGAATGGCAATGGAATGTGTGTTCCATTCTTTCATTTGCCGGCAAGCCTCATTGAGTACCCAGTGCCCCAGATCGCCGATCATGCCCATTTCCTCAATCATGGGAAGGAACTCGGAGGGCGGGAGTACGCCACGTATAGGGTGACTCCAGCGGACCAAAGCCTCAACCCCTTTGACAATGCCACTGTGGGGATCCACCTGTGGTTGGTAGACCAGAAAGAACTGTTGCTCCTGTAAGGCATGGTGAAGCTCGCTGGTCATGGTGAGCTTTGTGCCCAGGTCTTGGGCCATTTCCTGCGAGTAAAACTCGAAGCAGTTTCTACCCCGCTGCTTGGCACCATACATGGCGGTATCCGCAGCCTTGATGAGATCCGAAGGACGGCGCCCGTCATCCGGGTAGAGCGCAATACCAATGCTCGCGGTAGGAATCAGTTCATGGCCAGCCAGGTAGATGGGTTCAGCCAGCAGCATTCGCATACGGACCATGGCTTCACTAATAGCTTGGCGACTTTCAGTCCCTTCCATCATGAGAACAAATTCATCGCCGCCCCAGCGGGCGAGCAGGTCTTGTTTGCGGGTTGCGGCCAACAGTCGCTCTGTGACTGTTTTTAGATATTTGTCGCCGATGGCATGGCCCAAGGTGTCGTTGATGATCTTGAACCGATCCAGATCTATGAAGACAACAGCGGCCCCATATTCTTGACGCTTGCAACGCTCCAATGCCAAGGATAAGTTTTCCGTGAAGTTCATCCGGTTGGGGAGGCTGGTCAAGGCATCATGGTTCGCCATGTGGAAGAGTTTGTCTTCCGCTTGTTTAGCCTTGGATATGTCGGAGAACACGGCGACGTAGTTTCTTACCGTGCCTTGAGGATCAAGAATCGCCGAGATACTGCCCCATTGAGGGTAAATTTCTCCGTTCTTGCGTCGATTCCAAATCTCCCCAGTCCAACGCCGCTTTTCTTTGAGCAATTGCCAGAGGCCATCATAGAAATGGGGGGTATGAACACCTGACTTGAGCAGGCGCGGCGTCTGCCCTATGGCCTCGGCTGCACTGAAGCCCGTGATCTCTGTGAACGCTCGATTAATGGAGGTGATATGACCCGTCTGGTCCGTCACCATGACGGCTTCAGCAGCTTCGTCCAGAATGACTTCGGTCGCCATGCTTTGATCTGTCGCATTGCGGTTTGCCGCCTCGCTGAAGACTACGACGCAGCCGGTAATGCGACTGTTTTCGGCCAAAGGTGTGCAAACATAATCCACTAGTAGTGCTAAGTGAATTTCATCGCTGGAGAGTCGATGGGTGCCTTGCCGGGTTTCGCCATCATGCAGTGTGGCGATGAATGGACATTCATCGTGATCAACCCTGGAATCAGGACGAGTTGATTCCCAACAGAAGACGTCACAACAAAATTCTCCGACCAATTCATCTTCGCCTAGCCCAAGAATTTTGCTTGCTACCTCATTGGCATAGACCACATTTCCTTGCGTATTGAGGCTGACCAGTCCTTCTCCGGCCGCCTCAAGAATCTGGGCATGGCGCCTGTGTACGTCTTCAATGGCAAGTTGATAGTTGTAGCGCTGAGTAACATCCCTCGCATTGAGCAGGATTTCATCTTCGCCATGCGCTCCAAGGGTGTGTTTCAGGGTGGCTTCTACCCACAGATCTGAACCATTTGCACGACTACCCCGCATTACTTTGGTTTCCATGGCACCAAGGGGCGACAGCAGATCAAGCAAGCCGGTCAGGACATCCGTACTTTCATCCATCACATCCGCCAAGGCGAGACCGGTCAGCTGGTCACTTTCACGCCCGAAGAGGTCCCGGCAAGCAGGGGATGCAAACCGGAATCGTCCGTTCATATCCAAACGGGCGATCATGTCTGTGGAGTTTTCTGCCAACAGACGGTAGCTTTCTTCGCTGTTTTTCAGCGCTTTTTGTGCAAGAACTTCAATCAGCGCAAGGGAAAGCGAATTGGCTGCATCCACTTCAACCTGAGACCAGGGCATGGATTTGTCGTGGTATGTCTGTATCCAGGTAGCGAAGGAGGTCCTGGGAGAAATCCGGATACCTTTATCGTCCTTGACGATTGTTTTTTGGGGATTGCCAGCCCAACGCAAAGTGCGAAGTATTCCCGGACGGAACCACATGACAAAGTTGTTTAACTTATGGTCCAGGGGCGCAATCATCATCCCGCTGGCAGAATGACTGGCGAGGGAGGCGGCATCATTTTCTCCGATGATCTGGGCAAGATCATCGGTATGGAAAACAGGGGCCACAGGATTTTCTTGCAAGATAGCAACCAGCTTATCGACAACGGCTGCCGGTGGTGTATCACCCAGGATGTGACGGTTTCCTTCAATAGTGACGACGGCGCCGCCTGCTCGTACCAAGCCAAGCAGATGGTCCTTGAGCAGGGTGATGACCGAATTCATGTCATCGGAGGTGCGGATGAGTTGGGTCAATTCGTAAAGCAGTTCCCGGATGCGTAGGCTCAGGGCATCCCGCTCTATGGTGTCCATGTTGAGAAGCTTCAAGGACACAACCCGACCAATAAATTCATCCAGTTCCCGGGAGCGCAGGCTGACATACTTTGGCGTGAAGTGATGGCAAGCAATTAGCCCCCACAACTTGTCGTTTTGCACCAGGGAAATACTCAAGCTGGACGAGACGCCCATGTTGCGCAGGTATTCCACATGGACTGGTGACATGCTCCGTAACCAGGAATGACTAAGGTCAATGTTTTTGCTTTGCTGCACTTCTCCGGTAGAGATCAGGGGAACCGGTTCTGCATTGACATCAGCAATAATTCTTACCAAGTTCTTTGTGTAGAGATCCCGTGCTTGAGGGGGGATGTCGGAGGCGGGAAAACGATTGCCAAGGTAGGAGTCCGCTTCATCAGTCTTGCTTTCTGCAATAACTTCACCGTCCCAGTTGTTGTCGAAGCGGTACATCATGACCCGATCAAAACCTGTCAGGACGCGCACTTGCTCGACAGTTTGTTGTGAGTAGTGACCAAGATCAGTTTCTGAGTCCAGCTTCCACATTGAGTCTCGAATGGGAATGAATAGATCATGAAACACATCGCCAGCAGGTGATTGCTGTTGCTCGACTTCAATGACAACCAGGTCATCGGCCAGGAAAACCTGTGCATCGTACTTAAGAACCGCTTCTTCAAGCGGGATCGATAGAACCCACACCTTTGCTCCAGCCCAGGGCCCCTGGTTAACCAAGGTTTCCAGCCACTGAAGTTGCTCGTGATCAATCAAGTCGGACAGATGTTTACCGATTGCTTTGCTGGCCGGACATGAAAAAATATTGGATAGATTCTTGCTGACAACACGTATTTCGAAGGTGTTCTTGTCGACAGCCAACAACACTCCCACTGGCTGAATGCTGCCAATCAAGTGAATTGGCTCGCTAGCACAAATGGCCAGCGCTTCTTCTACGATGTGCTGCTGATCCAGGTCAGCGCTTTGTGGTGACATGGGCGGCATCGAGAGCCTCCTTCATTAGCAGGAATATCTTCTTGGCCATGGCTATGGCCTGATTTAGCGAGTCCTCACTGCCGAGTCCGGTATCCATAAAGGATTCGAATTGCTGCCAGTAGAGAGGAATGTTTTCGCCATAGCCATGGAAAAAGCGCGCCCCGTTATTCAGCGTGAGGTTGTGAGTTGCTGCGATATGACGCGAGATGACCTGACCACCCAAGGACGAGCCCTCAATCGTGTAGAGCGCTCCAACCAGTTCTGCAATGGAATCGAATTTGAGTTGGGAAACGCTGATATCCGAATCGATATTCCCTGCTATGGGATCAATGCCGAAATGAGCGAGGTCTTTCCTGATCCAGCCCAGTTTGCGGCGCGGCTCATAGTCAAAAGTGCTACCAAGATTCTTGATGCCGCTGTCTATGGCCGCTTCGACAGCACAGTAAAAGTAAAAATAGGCGAGCAGTACCGTCCGGTAGTTTTCTAGCGGATAGTCAGCTTTGGTAATGCCCGCAAGAAGAGGGTGCTGGTTCAGTTCAACGTGTTCGGCATGGGTGCCGTCTCGGAGAGCCTTGCGTGCGGGAGAGAGGATTGGGCGGACAAAGCCGGAATGTTCCATATTCAGCGGTTCAGCCGGCCCCTTTATCTTGAGCGATCCGTTTCGCGAGGACGCCAGCTGCCCCCTGTAAGGTCGTGAATATGCGGATCCCCTTCGGTGGTCGCTTAACCACTTCTGCGCCTGCACCGCCTGCCCAGATTTCTACAGTGAGGGGTAGCAGTTTCCTTAGTTGCAACAGTAAGGGCCTGATCCGACGCTTGGGATAGGAGAAGCTGAAGGACAACGCAAGGATGTCACTCTGACACGCCAGTACTGCCTTGCTTAAATCCTCCACGGGGATATGGGCGCCAACGCAGATGCAATCGGCGCCAAGATCCGAAAGGACCGCTTGGGCCATCAGAATTCCCAAGACATGATGTTCATCATGGGGCGTGGCGAACAGAATTTTGGGCGCGCCAGGGATAGCGATTGTCTCGTCAAGGTCAGCATGGAGTTGCCGGACAAGAATATCGGTACAAATGTGTTCCTGATAAACCTCGATCTCGTTACGAGTCCAGGCCTCACCCAAGGCAACCGTCAATGGAGCAACCGTGTTTTGAACAAAATCCGTTAGCGTGGTCTGAGCCCGGGCCTCAGCCAAGGATTTCTGTAATGAACGTAAATCGTGCTGCTTTAGGTACTCAATGGCATTGCGGGTGAACGGAGACCAGTGGTCAGTGCATGAAGCACAGGCCATGGCGGACGCCATTCGATCCAGATCAGCGAGAGGTTTTCCCACAATTTGTGCGGGACGAAATCCAGAGTCCTGAAGCCGCTTGATCAAACGTAACTGGGCAACCTGGTCTTTGGGATAGCCATTGCTCCCGTCCCCCAAACGGATCGGAGTGGGAAAACCGTAGCGCGATCGCCATTTGCGCAAGAGATCTTTGCCTAGACCGGTTTCACGCTCAAGATCAGTAGCAGCAATGACTTGGGATGTACTCATAGTACTTACATCATACGCCATACGATATATGTCCGTGCCTCGTTGTCACGGACATTATTGATATTTGCTGATCTATGGGATTTGAAGTGGGCGGCGGGTTCTCGAAAAAAGAGGTGTGATCGGGTTGAGGCGCAATTCACGCTGTTGCTGCGGGAACTGGGAAAAGGCAAGTGTCTCCACGGGAGTGAAGGTATTTCCCTGCCTTGGCTTGACCATATCAAGCATGAAGTCTTGATAAGAGTGGGTCGGACATCATGCTGATAGTTTTATCGTGAGCAAGATGCAAATGATGTTAACTTTGTCCCTACTAACTTTAGTGGGATTCAATGCGATGGACTGGAAAGAAGAATATTCAACAGGAATCGATGAAATCGATATCCAGCACAAGAAACTGCTCAGGCATTTTTCGATGATTGTTGAAGCCAGTGCCGACCAGGAGACTTGGGGCGACATTCATCACATGGCAAGCGAGCTGCGCAAATTTGCCGAGTTCCATTTCAAGTTTGAAGAAGCATTGATGCGAGTTTTCCATTTTCCAGGATGGGAAACCCATGCCCTTGTCCATCAATCGTTTCTCAACCAATGCGATGTCCGCTTGGCAAAGTCCTTGAAAGAAGGGGGCGATGCCAAGGATGAGGTGCTCGAATTCCTGACAAATTGGGTGACCAACCATATTCTTAAAGCAGATATGGAGTACAGCAAGCTGATCCAAGGCAAGTTGCAGTTGTGCCATGCTCCCCGTGAGGGAGTTTGCTTGGCTTGAGTTTTTCCGGATAGGTTCAGCACAAAGCAAAAGGCCACTCTCAGGAGTGGCCTTTTGCTTGATTCCAGTGGTGCGCCCGAAACGATTCGAACGTTCGACCCCTGCCTTCGGAGGGCAAAGCCAAAAAAAGATCACGCTAAAAGGCTAACAGGCGCTGCACTGCGATCGCTGTTCGTGTGGGTGCAAGGTGAGCGTAACGCTCTGTTACCGTCACGCTGCTGTGCCTGAGTAGTTCCTTCACCACATACAAATCTTCACCCTGCATTACCAGCCAGCTCGCAAAAGTGTGGCGCAGGTCGTGAATCCTGAAGTCATCAATCCCTGCACGTTTTAAAGCGCCCGTCCAACCGGTTTTAAAGGTTGTGATCTTGCCGCCGCCCTCTCTGCCAAAAACCCAATTTGTACCAGGAGCATGTGCTTCCTGCCATGACTTCAATCGGCGCAGGGTGGAAACCGCATCTTGATTTAGCGGAACCGTCTGCCGCCGCTTGGACTTGTTGTGCTGAGCCTCAAGCAGCAAGACAGCGCGATCCAGATCAACTCGAGTCCACTCGAGATCCAGGAGCTCACTTTTTCTGCATCCAGTGTTGAGCGCCAAGCGAATAAAGCATGCAAGGTGAGGCCTTGTGGCGTGTTCCTCAGAGGCTGAAATCAGAGTGGCGGCCTCTTGCCTTGTGATCCATCTGACACGACCTTCGCCTTCTTCAAGGCCGAGAGCGGCAACAGGGTTAGGAAGATCCGGCCGGTCAAATTCCAAGCGGACAAAATTGATTGCTGCAGAGAAGATGCGGAGCTCACGGCGAACCGTGGAAATTTTGACGCCATCAGCTTGCCGAGCAGTGATGTAAGAACGAATGTCAGCCCGGCGAAGGTCAAGAATGCTCCGACCGGAGAAATGAGGGGTGAGCCGCTTGAGGCTGTAACGATCCCTTTCAGTTGCCAAGCGAGCCGAAAGGTAGGCTCCGATAACTTCTTCGAATGTCATAACCACAGTTTAAAGGCTGAGTGCTGACATGGAGCTTTGGAGTCTCCGACAAGGGCGGAATTCCCACCTTACCCACAGGTTCCACCCTATAGGGGTTCCACCCATGGATAAGCTGCCGCCCAACTCTGTTTCTGAAAGAGTCCACAGGTTTTGTGAATAACGGCTGCGCTGGTTTCCGTTTTCTCAAATAAATCAGGCCCACATGGGGCCTGCTTAAAAATGTGGCAACTCAAAAACTGACCAGCTAAATTCGGGTGGCCTGAAGGATTAGAAGCACCTCAGAACGGCTCTTTTCGCCGCTGGTGGCTCTGAGGAACGATGGCAGGAAGAACGGGCCTGTTGAGTTGCTGCTGTCCTTCTCTTCGTCAAGGCCTCCCAGGACAAGCACTTCGTCACCCTTAACACCAACAGACGTTGAGATCTCGCGGGTAACCAGCGTTGGGGAGTTATTGACGCCGGTAGTGGTCTGCACGAAGTTGGAGATCTGCTGGTTGATCTGCAGGTCTGAAACCTCTTGGCGGAGCTCCGGCTGCAGCTCCAGGATGACGCCTGACGGCTTGTACTCGACGGACTGGATGGTATTGCCATTCTTATCGAGCTGAGCCTGTCCAAGTACCGGGGTTTGATTGCCCACGACGATTTTGGCTTTGGTGCCGGAGCTCACCCGCAAGGTGGGCGAACTGACCACCTTGAAACGGCTGTCTGCAGAGAGAACGTCAAACACGACGCTGAGGCTGGAATTCTGGAACACAGCGGAATAGTCACCAGCGGATTGCGCGCCTGCCCGGATCCCGAGCTTGCCGCCCAGGAGCGACATGGCCAGGCTAAGTGCGGATCCTTCTTTCTTGTCGGTGGCCACCTCGAAAACGACGGCTTTAACCAGGACTTCCGGGGTTGCCGTGTCGATCTGGTCCAGGAGCGATTGCAGGCGCTTGAAGTCCTTGGTAGTGCCTTTGAACACCAGGACGTCAGGCTGCTTGTCCAACAAGGAAAAAGCGGAATTACCGTTATCAACTGGCTTAGACGTTGTTCCAATTGCACCAGGTGCGGAAGTGAAATTATTACTTCCATTGCTTGAGATCTGCTGCCCCGTAGAAACGCCACGGCGCAAGGCGAAGGATCCCGGCTTGAACAGGGGCGAAACAAGATCTACCAGGTAATTGACGGGCCGATATTTGGGCCGGTAGATGTAGCCCTCTTCCTCGACTGTTAAATCAGGCTTGGCAAGGCTCAGGAAATAAATGCCGCCCTTCTCCTGGACATGGACGCCAGAGGACTCCAGAACGGCTATTAACGAGCCCTTAGCCTGGCTGGCTTCCTTGAAGGCAAGATCGACATGGACTTTAACCAGATCCTGATTTTTGGCGATGGCGGGATCGAGGACGAAATTTAAGCCAAGGATCTCGCCAAAGACCAGGGAGGCCAATTGCTCAACCCGAACGTTGTCCAGGTGAATCGAAACGTCAGCACGGGCGATGGAACTGACCAGGAGAAATGCGACCAGGTAAAAACGTTTCACTTTGACACTCCCAGGACTGAATTACCGGAAGGCCTAGCGCCTGTCCAGGTTGCAACATTGGAATCATCGACTTTGCCGCTGTATTGAGTCCGCTGCAGGGACCAGCCCGTCGGCGGAAACACCTGACGATAAGCACCGTCGCGCTCGACGATGACGACACGATCTTTGCCAGGTGAAAACCAACCGACTGCACGCCAGTTGGATGCTGCTGCTGCTTGCGGTCGCGGATCCACAGCTGGAAATCCAGGAGTACCAGGAGCATTTGCAGCAGCCGGAGCTGGTGCCGGTTCCTTATGGAAAAAACTCCAGACTTTGTTCACCGCGAACATGCTGAAGAATAGGAACAACGGAATGACGAACCTAAAGAGCGGACCTTTGAGAACGTTGCCTCGGGTATCAATCTTCTGTTCCTTTGGCTTTGCAGCCCCATCAATGGCCCCTGAGTGGCTCTTATACATGCCGAAATAACGCTTGTTGTAGAAGCCTTTAAAGCTGCGTAAAAAGTCTTTTTTGAACTCTGATCCACGGGCGAAAACTTCAACGACATAAGTCGAATCGGATCCGACTTCCGTATCTTTTTTGCAGCGGTAAGTTTCATCAACGACACGCTTGATGTGCTCGTTAATATCTTTAACGTCCTGGGTGATTAAGGCGACCTCGAAGGTAAAACCTGTGACCGGGTGCGACATGTGCCCGTGCTTACGAAAAAATCGCATGTGACGCTCAGGAATCATTCCGCGTTCAGGCCAGATATCCCAGATCTCATCCAGCACCAACAAATCGCCGGGCTGGAGAATCGTTTGAATTCCTGCTTCCTGATCTTCAACATTTGCAAAGAAAAACTCAGAGAGAACCTGTTCCCGGGTAACAAAAACGATCTCACCAATTTTGGCGGGATCTACACCTTCAGCGATCAGGAATTCTCGGATGACCTCGGGATAGCAAGTGACATTAGTAACGACTCTGCGCCCTAATCTCAAGGCGGAAAGAATCAGGACGCAAACAACCTGGTAAGTTTTTCCGGACCGTGGAAGGCCGGTATAAGCTCCGATCGCCATATCAGCCTATGAATGGCATGCGTCGAATCATGAAGCGGGTGATGTAGGCCGAGATCACCATCGGAGCTCCAATGTCGATCCTGGCTAAATTGAGCAGCCACCAGACACCCGTGGGCAAATTGGCGAAGGCCGTGTTTAACGCATCGGGTGCGATAAACGGCATGATGAGTCCGATCAGGAACGGGAACAGTGCTTCCAGCAAAAAGAAGATGAAAGCCAGGATCAGGAACTTGACGATGGCCGGGCGAAATATCCAGCCGAGCAACGAGCTCAGAAATGGGAGTAGTAGATTCATCAGGCGCTCAGCACGATTAAGAGGGCAACGACGGTCCAGATCACGATCATGACCAGGGCGTGAGCAGGCCGAATCTGTTCAACAATTTGGCAGTGACTGTCCATGACTTGATGGCCACCAAAGAGATTGAAGGTGATCGTCGGACAATCAGCATCTACAACTGGAGGCCTCCAAGCAGACAGGCCTTGAAATGCCTGGGCAAGCGCTGGAGAGTATTGGCCTTCGTATTGACGGTAATCAGGATCACCCGGAAGTGATCCTGTTCCTAGATTGACATTACAAGGGGGCTGACCTGTGCCGCCGCAAGCTACTGACGAAGTACCCCCTGACTGACCAGTCGAGCCCGTTCCCGTTCCGCCGGTGTCACCAGTACCCGTACCGGTGCCCGTGCCTGTCCCTGTGCCTGTGCCTGTGCCGGTACCCGTACCTGTACCTGTCCCGGTACCTGTGCCTGTCCCTGACCCTGACCCTGACCCGGTGCCTGTACCGGTACCACTGCCTGTGCCGCCTGCAGGGGTTGTGACTGTACCGCCAGGGCCGGGAGTGCCACCAGAAGAGCCGTGTGAATCAGACGGCGGGCTGTTTGTTGAAGTGCATGACTGTCCATCGTATTTTTTCTCCAAGTTTTCGTATTGAGTGGTATCGGGTGGATAAGTCCAAACGGAAGTTTGGGTGTTGGAAAACTCCAAGGTATATGAACAAACACCATCGCAATAAGTAGCAGCAGTTATGCCGCCAACAATCTGATAATCACTGAAGCCGCCAGACTCGCCTGCTGTATGAGTACATGAAGCCGCATCAGGGACGCAAGTGTGAGTTGTAATGTCCTCATGTTTGCCAGATGGACAATTGACAA
>Ga0302289_1000757_pt1 | contig 12036 bp, 8 predicted proteins | sample III_Fen_N1_2_FD_194552 | JGI IMG/M metagenome (GOLD analysis project Ga0302289, IMG submission 194552) | Peat permafrost microbial communities from Stordalen Mire near Abisko, Sweden - III_Fen_N1_2 | ecosystem: Environmental > Terrestrial > Soil > Wetlands > Permafrost | place: Sweden: Abisko... | reverse complement strand
GGCGACAGTTTGCCTTTCACGTCACGCCCGACCGCTCTGGCCAGAAATGAATTGGGGCCTTGTTGTTTGATGATGGCGGCCTGAAGCATGAAATAGGCGATCGAGGCCATCAAAAGCACAGTTCCGTAAAGTGCGGTCGGTACGGAAGCGAAATGATTTTTACCCATCCAGTCGGTCACAAACGGGAAGAGCGACAGCCAGAAGAGCAGGTGCAGGTTGGCCCAAAGCACCGCGCCGCCAACCCGGTCTGTGGCCTGAAACATGTGGTGATGATTGTTCCAATAGATGCCGAGGTAGACGAAGCTCAGCACGTAACTCAGGAGCACGGGCAGCAGCGGCATCAGTGCCGCCAGGTTCGCGTCGTGCGGTGCTTTTAGTTCAAGCACCATGATCGTTATGATGATGGCCAGAACACCGTCGCTAAAAGCCTCAAGTCTTCCTTTGTGCATGGTGGGAGAGCTACAGTTGCGACCTATTGAATGCCAACTCTACGGCGACGTCGAATTTGCCGCGCGTTTGTTTCGCCAGAGGACGAGCGCAATCGCGACCACGACAATAAGATTGGCCACCAGCGCTGAGACTCGCATCCAGGTGATGCGCCGGAAAAGTTCGTAGACTTCAAGTGGCAGATACATGCCGCCGCTGATCAGCGCCAGCCACTCTGCCCAAGTGCGGCAAAACCACAGTCCATACGCCTCCACGAAACGAAACGCGGCGTACACGAATCCGATGCTCGCGATGAACCACAGCCGGGCATCCGTGGTGCGCGCGGCCGCTTCGATGAAAATACTTGCGTAGTGACGTTCTGGATTCAGATGGAGGCGGCCGACCAGCTCCAGCGCCAGCGCGCGAAGATCGTGGTGCAGCAGCGAGAGCAGCCCGAAGCCTGCGAGCAGCACGATCACGCCCTTAATCGCTTCGAAGAGCGCCACGGATTTTACGACTCTGCGGGAGGCATTTGAAGACAGCACCCCGTTACTTTCGGCGGAACTAGCGGCGGAACCAAGGAAGATTTTCAAACGATCGGGTAGGGCTGCGGTTAGGTTTATCGTGGGAACGACTTCGTTGCCCTCGACGAGGCTTTGACAGCGTGCGCAGGTTGTTCCTTGCTGACCACCCTGCTGGCGTTGCGCCCGCAAAATCTTTTTTCCCATGTCCCAAGTACGCGTTCGTTTCGCTCCCAGCCCGACCGGCTTCTTCCACATCGGCAGCGCCCGCACTGCCTTGTTCAACTGGCTCTATGCCCGCCACACCGGCGGCACGTTTGTGCTGCGCATCGAGGACACCGACAAGGAACGCAACAGCGAGGAATTCCTCAACGTGATCTACGACAGTCTGCGCTGGCTCGGCATGAACTGGGACGAGGGTCCGCAGGTCGGCGGTGATTTTGGTCCGTATCGTCAGAGCGAACGCGATCACATTTATAAAGAGTATCTGGAGAAACTCAAAGCCGCGGGCCGCACTTACGAGAAGGACGGCGCGGTTTATTTCAAACTGCTCGGCGAACGTAGCGAGGTGTTCGATGAACATCGCAAGAAAACCGTTACCAAGGTCGCCAATACTCCCGCTGTCATCGACGACCAGATACGTGGTCACGTCGAGCGGATCGAGGACGAGGATTTTGTGATCGTGCGTTCGGACGGAAGCCCGGTTTTCCATTTCGTCAACGTCGTCGACGACATCGCAATGAAGATCACCCACGTGATCCGCGGCGAAGACCATCTTTCGAACACGAGCAAACATGTCGAGTTGTTCAAGGCCTTCGGCGTACCGATGCCGAAGTTCGCGCACATCCCTCTCATCCTAAAACAAAACGGCCCGGGCAAGATGTCGAAGCGCGACCAGGGCGCCTTGATCGAGGAGTATCAGCGTCGCGGATACCTGCCCGAAGCGTTGGTGAACTTCCTGTCGCTGCTTGGCTGGAATCCCGGTGACGACCGTGAGAAGATGCCGATCGCTGAAATTATCCGCCTTTTCGACCTGCCCGGCGTGAACCAGAGCAACGCGCGTTTCGACGACAAGAAACTCGCGCACATGAACATGGCCTACCTGTTGGAGTTGCCGGCCGACAAGTTTCTCCAGCTCGCCCGCAACTTCTTCGAAAAACAAAAGGTCTTCGCCGCCGGCTGGCCCGACGAAACGTACTTCCGCGAAGTCATCGCGCTTGCACATCCGAAGATCAAAGGCCTCGAGGAACTGCCCACCTACACGAAGTATTTCTTCACCGACGATTTTGCGATCGACGACAAGGTACGCGCCAAGGTCCTCGCGAAAGGCGAACCCAAGGCACGGCTGGCCGAGCTGATCGACATGCTCCGAACAGCGGATTTGTCGAACGACGCCGTGATCGAAGACTCGCTCAAGAAGCTGGCCGAAGCAAAAGGCCTCGGCTTTGGCGATTACCAGGCGGTGGCGCGCCTCGCCGTTTCGGGCACCAATGTCGGCCCGAGCATCACCGGCATGTTCCGCGTGCTTGGCCGCGACCGCGTGCTGAAGCGCTTGGAAAAGTTTCAGGCGACCCTGGCGAACTAATTCAAAGAGCCTCACGCTGAGTCGCGATAGGTGGAGTTGGCTGTGGCCTTAGCTGAAGTCCGAGGTGGAACGGGCGGTCCCTCGCCCGTTCGTAGTCGTTTGCCAATGGGCGGCGTCGCTCAAGCTCGCGAGGGACCGCGAGCTCCACCCCGAACCGGCAAATTCCTTGAGCTCTCAGCGCCTCCGCGTGAGGCTCTTTGTATTGGTTGTGGCGGTTGAACGGCTGAGGCCGCAAAGTAGATCAAGAGTGGATTGATGTAGCCGGCCTCGCTGAGGCCGGAGTTCGGAGGGTTCCCGGGGTCAGCGACCCCGGCTACACCGAAATTTACCAGGCTCTCCCTCACGCAGAGGCGCAGAGCCGCGGAGGAAGCAGGATTAATGAAGTTTCTGAGTCCGGCCTCAGTTTCGTTGTTTTCCTCTGTGAAACTCTGCGTCGGCGCCGCTTCGGCTTCGCTCACAGCCCTGAGCCTGTCGAAGGGCTCACGGCCCTCTGTGACCAATTCTGGATTTCCTATCACACCGCGATGTCGTTGCTGGGGAATTTGTGGCGAACACGTTCGCGATAGAGCAGGTACAGGCCGGAACCAATGACGATGGTGCTGCCCACTACAGTCCAGCGATCCGGTTTCTCACCAAACACGGTCAAACCGAACAAGGTGGCACCGATAATTTGCGCATAGAAAAACGGTGCGAGCACCGACGCCGGCGCGTGGCGGTGGGCGAGGATGAGCAGCCAATGTCCGATCGCGCCTGCTACGCCGAGGCCGATCGCCACCGCCCAAACCGCAAGCGATGAAGGTGTTTTCCAGAAAAAGAAGAGCAATGGCGAAACGAGCAGCGTGCCCAACAGGCTCGTGTAGAGCATCGTGGTTTCGGATGAATCGTGCGCGGCAAGTTGACGGGTGATGAGGAAATAGAAGGCGTTGGAGAGTGCCGCAAGGAGCGCCAGTCCGATCGCAGGTTGCAGGGTCGCGCCGAAGGGCCGTGTAACGATGAGCACACCGCCAAAGCCGACGAGCACGGCGACGAAGCGGCGCGGGCCGATCTTTTCACCGAGCAACGGTCCGGCGAGGAGCGCAGTGATGAGAGGCGCGGAGAAGTTGATGGCGGTGATCTGGGTGAGCGGCAGAAAACGCAGCGCGATGAAACATCCCAGCGTCATGCCGATCAGGCAGAGCGCCCGCAGGAATTGCAGCACGGGTTTCTTCGTGCGGAGGATACCGGGCTTGCTCCGAGGATTCAGGAAGAGCCCGACCGCGAGCAGGCTGACCAGATAGCGCAGGCCGGAGATCTGCAGCGGATCGAGATCCCGGTTGAGCCATTTGGCCGACGCATCCATGCAGCTGAAGCATGCGATCGCCCCGGTGAGGATCAAAATACCGGTAAGTGCATGGGGCGGCTTGGCTGTCGCCGGTGGGACATCGGAGGTCGCGGGCATGATGGAATCACGATGCCTCGGGCGGATATCGGAATCCAATCAATACGTGCGGGCGACGGTGGTGGCGCGGAACCTCAGTAAAGGACAATGAGGTACCAAAATAACGGTAGCCAATTTTCTCGCGAAGTGGCGAAGGTCGCGAAGATGAAGAGGTGGTTACGTAACGAGCATGAGCCTTCGTTTTCTTCGCAGCCGTCGCGAGACCACAACGGCTACAGGTTCATTTCATAGGGACTGGCGTTCACAAGCGGTTACCTCCTGCTGCACTCCGTCCACACGGCAGGATGCTGCGGTCGGACGAAACTTTCAAAAATGTAATGATCGGGTAAGGACGGAGAAACTTCCCGGTGCGATAGTGGCTCATCTTAAATCCACATCGCATCCCATGAAAACACTCAGCCTTTTCCTTCAACGCCGCGGCTCCTGGTTCCTCGGCGCTTCCATTTTAGCCGCGGGCGGACTCTTCTGGTCCGGTTCTGCGTTTGGTGAACAAAACAAAGTCGCCGTCAAAGTTGACGAGCAGCCACTGCCGCGGAGCGAGCATGTTGACACGACAAGTTTCGCGCCCGTCGTGAAGCGCGTCGCGCCGAGCGTAGTCAAAGTCCTGGTGACGGAGCGGGCAAAGAACGTGCCCGCTCCGGAAATGCCGCCATTTTTCGACGACCCGATGTTTCGGCAGTTTTTCGGCGATCAAAATGGCGGACGCGGCCGCAGTCGCGGAACCTTTCGCCAGCCCCAACAGGAAGGTCTTGGTTCCGGTGTGATCGTGAGTGCCGATGGTTATGTTTTGACCAACAACCACGTCGTCAACGGCGCGGACGTCATTAAAATCACGCTGGCTGACGGGCGCGAACTCACCGCCAAGGTCGTGGGCACCGATCCACAGTCCGATATCGCTGTGGTGAAAGTTGAAGCAAAGGACCTGCCGGCCATCACCTTTTCCGACAGCGACAAACTGGAAGTCGGCGACCGCGTGCTCGCGATCGGCAATCCCTTCGGTATTGGCCAAACGGTTACAAGCGGCATGGTCAGCGGCCTCGGTCGTGCGACGATGGGCTTGGACTACGAAGATTTTATTCAGACCGACGCAGCGATCAATCCCGGCAATTCTGGTGGCGCACTCGTCGACGTGCAGGGTCGTCTGGTCGGTGTGAACACTGCGATCTTGAGCCGCTCTGGCGGTTTTCAAGGGATCGGTTTTGCAATTCCGAGCAATCTCGCCCGCAACGTCATGGAGCAGCTCGTGAAGGGTGGCAAAGTGGTGCGTGGCTACCTCGGCGTGACGATGCAGGATCTGACGCCAGAGCTGGTCGATGCCTTCAAGCTCAAAGCACGTGAGGGCGCTTTGGTGAGCGATGTGATGCCTGGCAGCCCGGCGGCGAAGGCTGGCTTCAAGAGCGGCGATGTGCTGACGGAATTTGACGGCAAGAAGATCCTGGACGGTCGTCATCTGAAACTAACCGTGGCCAACGTGGCGCCCGGCACGGAAGTTCCGGTCATGGTATTGCGCGACAACAAGACGACCGAGCTAAAAGTCAAAATCGGTGAGAACACCGGCAAACATAAGCGCGGCGTTGAGTCGGACAACGAAGACGACGACAAGAAATCTTCGAAGGATAATGACACCGGCACGTTGAACGGGGTGGGCGTAGGCGACCTCGATCCTCAGGTCCGGCGTGAATTTGACATACCGGCCAAAGTTCAGGGCGCGATCGTCACGGATGTAGAACCCTCTTCAGCCGCGGCCAACGTGGGCCTGCAGCCCGGCGACGTTATCCAGGAAATTAATCACCATCCCGTGCGCTCCGCTGAAGATGCGGTGCAGTTGACGGAAAAAACGGAAACCAAAAAGACGCTGCTCAAAGTTTGGAGCCAAAAGGGTGTGCGTTTTGTGATTGTCGACGAATCTGGCGATTGAGGCGGCACGTGAACACGCCTCACCGTCTATAACAAAACAACAGCGCCTCGGAGAATCTCCGGGGCGCTTTTTAATTAAGAAATACGCAGAAACTTTAATGGGGAACTCAGGAAATCAGGAACGAACTATTATACAGAATTAAAATTATCGCGTTCGGGAAAAAAGGGCGGCGCCATTCCCCCTCCTCGGCAAAATTAACAGGGTTTTTTTCGTTCCTGATTTCCTGAGTTCCCCATTACTTCTGCTGCCATCGTTATTCTACTGTCATTTTGAGACTCATTAGGGCTTTTACTCCCTCAGCTTTGTCCACACCTTTCCCTCTGTGAGAATTCTCGTCGTCGAAGATGATGCAAAGATTGCCTCGTTTGTGGTTAAGGGCCTCAAACAGGAAGGCTATGCCGTCGATCATGCGCCGGATGGCGATACCGGCCTCGCGCTGACTGCGAGTACGACTTACGACGCAGCCGTGGTGGATGTGATGTTGCCCGGCCTCGACGGGTTGAGCCTGGTGAAACGCTTGCGCGCCAGTCGCGCTGAGCTGCCGGTTTTGTTCCTAAGCGCACGTTCGAGTGTACAGGACCGCATCGCTGGATTGCAGGCCGGTGGCGACGATTATCTGACGAAGCCCTTTGCCTTTGCCGAACTCTCGGCGCGTTTGCAGGCGCTGATTCGCCGTTCGACTCGAGTGCCGGAAGCGACCCGGCTGACGGTTGGCGATGTGGAAATGGATCTGGTTAGCCGCGTGGTAAAGGTGGCCGACCGGTTGGTGGAATTGCAGCCGCGGGAGTTTTCCCTGCTCGAATACCTGCTGCGTCACCCCGGACGCCATGTCACCAAAACGATGATACTGGAGCACGTTTGGGATTACAGCTTCGATCCCCAAACCAACGTGGTCGATGTGCTCATGCACCGCTTGCGGGCAAAGATTGATCCTGAAAAGACCCGCATCGAAACGGTGCGCGGCGTCGGCTATGTCATCCACGGGAACACTTGATCAATTGCGACGTTCAGTCGCGGTGCGCCTGAGCCTCTGGTTCACGGCGCTTTTTGCCATCGGCTTCACGGCGATCTTTGCCCTGCTGTATGTATTGCTCGGACGGCAGCTGGAGGCGCGCGAATCGGAGGCGCTGCAACTGCGCTTGCGGCAATATGCGGATATTTACGAGGCGAGCGGCGTGCAGGGCTTGGGCGAACGCATCGACGAAGACAGTGCGACGCCTCATGTGCGGTCGTTGTTTGTACGGCTCATTTCTCAAAGTGGGAACGTGGTTTGGGCCCGGGTGCCGCCTGACTGGATCGACCAGGATGTGAAACGGGTGGCGGTACCGGACGGTTGGGGTGGCTGGTCGGTGCGACAGATGTATTCCGTGCGCGTGCCGCACGACCAACAGCAGGATCTGGCGGTTGTTTCGTCACTGCTTTCCGACGGGCTGTTGCTTCAAGTCGGTCGCAGCACGGATAATCGTTCGACCTTGCTGGAGCCATTGCGGCGGACGTTTTTTTGGGTTGGCAGTGCGGCAATATTGGTGGGCTTCGCCGTTGCCGTGGTTGCCGCGCGCCGGGCGACGCGGCCGCTTCATCAGGTTGTCGAAACGGCGCGACGTATCATCAACACGGGTGCGCTGGATGCCCGTGTGCCGATGCCGGCGCGCGATGACGACATCGCGGAACTCGTGCAGCATTTTAATACGGTGCTCGATAAAAACGCAGCGCTCCTGCGCTCGATGCGCGAGGCGCTCGATAACGTGGCGCATGACCTGCGCACGCCCCTCACGAGCTTGCGCGGTACGGCTGAACTCGTCCTGAGCCAGCCGGGCGTGGACCTGTCTGCCCGGGACGCACTGGCCGATTGCGTGGAGCGGACGGATGAAGTTTTGCGACTGTTGCGAGCGCTGATGGAAATTTCTGAGGCTGAGGCCGGCGTGCTGCGGCTGGAAAAATCACCAAACGATTTGCGTGAGATCACGCGCCAGGCCGCGGAACTTTACGCGGACGTAGCCGAAGCGAAGCAGATCAAGCTGGCGTTGCAGGAAGGGGAGGCGGCCTCGGTTGTCGTCGATACGGTCAGGACGCGCCAGGCGGTGGCCAACCTCATCGACAACGCGATCAAGTATACGCCCGACGGCGGTGCCGTGAATTTGCGCGTGTATCTGGAAAACGGAGACGCGCTGCTCGAAGTTCGCGACAGCGGGCCGGGCGTGCCGGAGGCGGAGCAACCGCGCATTTGGGAGCGACTTTACCGGGGGGACCAGAGCCGTTCGCAGAGCGGGCTCGGCCTCGGATTGAGCCTGGTGCGGGCGATTGTCGAGGCGCACGGCGGCAAGGTGACGGTGGAAAATGCACCCGACCGCGGGGCGATTTTTAAGCTGCGACTGCCGGCAACCGCGGCGTTACCTCTGACGAAATGATCGGCTGGAGCGGTTCAAGTTAAGCTGGAGATGATTTTGAATCTGGAACTCAGGAACGCTGGAACGAACCGGTTATGTATAAGACGGGTCGGATTTGGATCGTGTCTAACTCAAACTTACAAAAAGAGGCAAAGGTAGGGACGACCAGCCGGGTCGTCTGGTTGGATGTGGGCTGGTGGTGGGCAACGGTCGCGGACGGCCACGGCGGGCCGTCCCTACCACCCAAATGTCAGCGTTTATTATGCGTTTGAAAGAAAGATGGTGTTAGGCCGAATCAATAATATCGGCCGAACCATCTCTGCCCGCGTTCAACCATCCCCTCCCGTCCGGCACATCCTTTGAAAAAACCTAACCTTCCGTTCCTTAGTTCCAACCTTCCAGATTCTATCCGCCTATCCTGACCAGAGCGGCTCAGGCGACCGCGGGCCGCTGAAAGGCGGGCATGGTTCCGGTCGAGCCGGTCGATATGGCGGCGTTGGTTTCGCCGGTGCGTTCGTAATCGGTTCGGACGGTGAAGCGGAAGGTCGAGCCCTTGCTGGGTTCGCTTTCGACCGAGATCGTGCCGCCCATGAGCTCGCAGAGGCGTTTTGAAATGATCAGTCCCAGTCCGGTGCCGCCGCGACGACGCGAGGCAGAAGTATCGACCTGGCTGAAGGGGCGGAAAAGCTGGTTCATCTTTTCGGCGGGAATGCCGATGCCGGAGTCGGTGACGGCAAAGAACAGGCGAAGTTCGCGTCGGTTCTGACCTTCGATCATGGCACCGCGTCCGCACGAGAGCGTGACAGAGACGCTGCCGTGTTCCGTGAACTTGATGGCGTTGCCGATCAGGTTGACCAGAATCTGGCGAAGGCGGTTGGCGTCGCCGTTGACCACGGCCGGCACGTCCTCGTCGATTTTTGCGCTGAGCGACAAACCGGCGGAGCGAGCCCGTGGAGTGAAGAAGGTGACAACTTCCTCGACGCTGCGACGCAGGGCAAAGGGCGCGTGGTCGATGTCGATTTTACCGGCCTCGATCTTCGACATGTCGAGGATATCGCTGATGAGCGCTTCGAGGGTGAGGCCGCTGCTGCCGATCATATCGACAAAGCCAAATTGTTCGGCGGAGAGCGGCGTTTCACGCAGAAGTTTGGTGAAGCCAATCACGCCGTTGATGGGCGTGCGGATCTCGTGGGAGACGACGGCGAGGAATTCGCTTTTGGCTCTGTCGGCTGCCTCGGCTGCTTCCTTCGCGCGGGTCAGGGCGGCCTCGGCTTCCTTGCGCACGGTGACATCGTGCCCGACCGCCTGATATTCCATGATATTACCTTCGGGATCTTTGATCGCCCGATGCGTCCAGCTGTGGGTGATGCGTTTGCCGTCGGCCGAGAGCAGCTCGTGTTCGAAGGTGGTTGATTCAGGCAGCTTGCCTTGAAAATCGCGGGCGGGAAAGCCGAGCTCATTGAGGATGAAGCGCTGGCCGAGGAGTTCCTGGCGTTTCTTGCCGAAGAAACGGGTGGTGGCACCGTTGACGAAAGTGAGTTTCCCGTCGGCGCGGTAGCGACAGATCAGGTCGGCTTGGTCCTCGACGATGGCACGGTAACTGGCTTCGACTCTTTGGAGGGACTGCGCCATGCGTTCGATCTGACGGGCGAGGCCGATGACTTCGTCGTGACCTTCGTCCTCCACTGGAATTTCGAGCAAGCCGGGCGACTCTGCCTCGATCTGGCTCTGCGCTTTGGCGCGCGTTGTAGTGCCGAGTTCGCGGAGTTGCTGGACGAGTTGGCGGTCCCATGCATAACCAGCCAGCACGAGCAGGATGCAACCGATCAGGGCCAGACAAAGAACATAGTAAGATTGCCCCAACCGCTCTTGGAGGGATTCCTGCGTGATGATCGCTGCGAGCGCCAGCAGCAGCGCTATCGCCAGCGAAAAGATCAACACCGTCTTCCTGCGCATGGGGTTCGTCGGCATAACAATGAAAGTTCTACGTCCTCGTTCTCATTCAAGTCTAATAGAAAAGGACGTTACAGTTACATAGTTACGACGAAATGGGAATGGGGCGACTGTTTAAGAAAATGTTAAAATTGATTTCCGACCGCGGGAAATCGCTGCTGACGATTGGTTATTTGGTTTGCGAGGGCGGGCCGTCACCCACGTTTCCGCCGGTCCCGCATTCATGCCGCTTGTTTTCCCTCGGGAATTTGCACAACTTCACGGCCTATGTTCAAAGCAGTATTGTGTGGAACCGGCTTGATGCTCGTCGCCTTGACCGCGGGTGTGCTCCATGCCCAACCCGTGCAATCGTTGTCGACCGACCTGGCCAACTTGCGTGAAGATGTGCGCGGTCTCAGCCAGCGTGTGAACGAACTTCAGTTGCGGGTTGAGCAACTCGAAAGAGAAAACAGCGACCTGCGTGGCAAGTCTGCCGGAGCCGCCCAGAACTTCGCCACCGTGGCCGAGCTCAACGAAGCGATTGCCGAACTAAACCGCTCGATCAAATCCGCCGCCGCTGGCGCAAAAAACGAAACGCTTCAGCAGGTCAGTGTGCAGATGGAGAAGCTCGCCAACCAAACCAACGCGGCCATCGAATCACTCGCACGCAACACGAGCTCCCGCCCGGCACCGGCATCGACTGCGACCGTGCATCAGACCACGTTCTCCGACGATTACCCGAAAGAAGGCGTCAACTACGCGGTGCAAAAAGGTGAAACCCTCGCCGTCATCGCGAAAAAGACCGGTGCGAAACAGCAGGATATCATCAATGCCAATAAGATTTCCGATCCTTCGAAAATCCAGGCTGGCCAGTCGCTCTTCATTCCCGGAGGAAAATAAACCCTTATCATGGCTGCTCCAAAATCCCGACTCGGTCGTGGTCTCGGCGGATTGATCGCCGCCGCCGCACCGACCACTCCAAAACCCGATACCACCGCCAAACCGGCCCCAGCGGCCCAGGGCACCCCTGCTGCTGCCGCCCCTGCGGGTGCACCCGGCTTTCAGGAGGTTGCCGTACATCTGGTCGAGCCCAGTCCCTATCAAGCGCGCCGGGACATTTCCGCGGAGCAACTCAACGAGCTGGCTGAAAGCATTCGTTCCGAAGGGCTGTTGCAGCCGATCGTCGTGCGCAAACATGAGGGGAAATTTCAGCTGATCGCAGGCGAACGCCGCTGGCGCGCGTTCCAGATGCTCAAGATCAAGACCATACCGGCCCGCGTGGTTGAGGCGAGCAACGCCTCTGCCGCCGCCCTCGGACTGATCGAGAATTTGCAGCGCGAAGGACTGAACCCGATCGAAGAGGCGTATGGTTACGCCAGCTTGATTCGTGATTTTGATCTCACGCAGGAAGCCACATCGGAGCGGGTGGGGAAGGGCCGCGCCACCGTGGCCAACGCGCTGCGGCTTCTTTCACTCGATGCGGAATTGCAAGGTTACCTCTCGAAAAACATCCTGAGCGTCGGCCACGCCAAAGTGTTGCTCGGAGTCGACGATGCGGCCCGCCGTGCCGTGCTTGCCCGCCGCATCATCGAAGAAGGCTTGAGTGTGCGCGGTACCGAAAAGCTGGTGCAGTCCCACAAGCTCGCTCCGAACGCACCGGCTGTCGCGGGTGGCGGGCGTTCGACACCGCCGATGGAGAGTGCCGCCGTCGCGAGTATCGAGAAAAAACTTACGTCGCACCTGGGCACCCGGGTCGCCGTCAAGCACACGCCCAAACGCGGCCGCATCATTATCCAATATGCCGGAAATGAGGATCTGCAGCGAGCTTG
>Ga0302289_1000753_pt1 | contig 12106 bp, 11 predicted proteins | sample III_Fen_N1_2_FD_194552 | JGI IMG/M metagenome (GOLD analysis project Ga0302289, IMG submission 194552) | Peat permafrost microbial communities from Stordalen Mire near Abisko, Sweden - III_Fen_N1_2 | ecosystem: Environmental > Terrestrial > Soil > Wetlands > Permafrost | place: Sweden: Abisko... | reverse complement strand
CACCACAATATTGGGCGAACAGGTGATATGCGGCTTGGCCTTGCCCAGATCCTGAGCTCGGGCAAACAACTCGTCATCACCGAGGGCGAAAAAGTCCGCAATTCCGCTCATTTCAGTCTCTCACAGAGGGTTGAGGTGGGCCAGAATTCGCCGGGCCTGGTCGTCGGTTAATTGATAATAGAAGAAGCGCGCATAGAAAGACTTGAGCTCCTTTACCATGTCCAAATCAGCGAAAAGCTGGGGGTGCAGCTTCTGGGCCATCCATTGCAGGAGAAGGATTTTCTGCACGCCCGAGTCCCAGAAAAAGACGCCTGTCGGAACGATCAGCACCTGGTTGTTTTTGACCGCGCTGATTTTCTGGTACTTGGGATCGGCCAGAGAAGCCTTGATCACGTCTTCCGCGGTGGCATTACCCGATGACCCGGCATGGTCCACGAACACAAATTGAGGATCCCAGGAGGCCAGTTGCTCGAAGTTGATCGGGGTCTTGGAACCGCCCGGCACATCCGCCGAAACGCAAGTCCCGCCGGCCAGCTGGATCAACTCGGGAATGTCCGAATCCTTGCCTGCAGTCCAATCGATGTTCTGGTTCGCGAAGTAAGCCCGCGGACGGTCGGCACTGGACAGTTTGTCGGTGCGCGATTTCACCCAGGCCAGTTTGGAATCGAAATAGCTGGCATAGTCGGCGGCGATCTTGAGGGAGTCGCCGCCCAGGACCTGGGCGTATAAGTTGACGTCATCGCGCACGCCGGTCAGTTTGTTGGTGAAGACCGAGGACACGCCGCAGATGCCAACCTGACCCATGGCGGCGATCTCGGCCGGCTTGGTGAAATGGAAGACCACGTCGGGCTTGTACTTGAGCAATTCCTCGATGTTCAACTGCACATGGGCGTTGGGCACGCCCGGCACTTGATTGAGACGCTGATAGATGACGTTGGACCAGGGCCAGCCACTGATGTGAAAATCACCGTCAGCCACGATCTTCGACTCGGCGCCGAGCATGAAGACCTTCTCGTAGGCCGGACCGAAGATGGTGACGATCCTGTCTATTTTGTTCGGCACCGTGATTGTGGTGCCATCCAGTTTGGTGACATTGTGGGTGGCGGTTGTGGTCTGGGCGCCGAGACTTGTCAAGGCAACCAGCCGCCATGTGTTGATAGTTCGTTTCATTTGTTCTTCCTTTGGAGCCGGCACTTTAGTGCCATCGCTCCTTGTCGAGTTTTCAAGTATGTGCAAGTTCCATTACATGGGACTCAGTCTCCATCAGCGGTACGCACGTTCGGACAATCTGACCGTCATCGAGCAGAATATCGACCAGCTTCACCTTGACTCCATAGGCTGATTCCAGCCGTGTTTCAGTGACCACCTCATCCAGCGAGCCTGCCAGAATCCGCCCGTCGCGACCCATCAGTGCCACACAGGTCGAGCACAAAAAAACGTGATTGGGGAAATGGGTGGTCATGATGATGGCCATGCCCTGGGCGGCCAGCTGGTTGATCTTTTGCAGCACCTTGATCTGGTTGCCGAAGTCCAGGTTGGAGGTGGGTTCATCCAGCACCAGAATGCGAGGTCTCTGCACCAGGGCCCGGGCAATCAAGACCATTTGACGCTCGCCGCCGGATATTTCGGTGTAGATGCACGCAGACAAATGTTCGATCCCCAGCATTTCCAGAGTATCTTCAGCCGACTGCCGGTCGTTGGCCGAGGGTGCGCTGAACATGCCCAGGTGTGCGGTGCAGCCCATGGTCACCACATCCGTCACCGTGAAGGGAAAGGGCGGCGTATGGGCCTGGGGTACATAGGCAATAGTTTGGGCTCTGCGCTGGCTTGGCCAGGATTTGATATCCTCGCCGTCCACAAGGATCTGCCCGCCCAGGCTGGGCTGCAGGTGCAGGATGGTCTTGAAAAGCGTGGTCTTTCCCACTCCGTTCGGACCGAGCAGGCAAAGGATCTCGCCGGCTTCCAGAGTCAGCGAAATCCGGTCAACCACTGTCTTTTGTCCGTAGCCGCAACTGAGTTCGCGAATTGAAAGCATCAAATCCACCCCTTCCTTCCCCGAAGCAGCAGGAAGATGAAAAAGGGCGCGCCGACCAGGGCGGTGAGTATGCCCAAGGGCAATTCCATGGGAAACGCGCATCGGGCAATGTCATCGACGCCCAACATGAACGCGGCGCCGATCAGAAACGACGTTGGCAAAAGCACCCGGCAATCGGGGCCGACCAGCATCCGCGCAAGGTGGGGAATGATCAAACCGACCCAGCCCACCATGCCGGCGATGCTGACAGCCGCGGAGGTCAACAAGGTAGAACAGATAATGATCACAAAGCGAAGTTGCCTGGTATTGATGCCCATGGCCCTTGCCTCCTCATCACCGAAGGCCAGAACGTTCAATCGCCAACGCAGAGCAATCAAAGGTAAAAGGCCGATCAGCATCGGTACCAGAGCCATGAATAGATCGTACAAACGGATTGAGGTCAGCCCGCCCATCAGCCAGAAGGTGATGGCAGGCAACTTGCTGTAGGGATCGGCGACATACTTTGTCAGCGAGATAAAGGCGGCGAACAGGCTGCCAACCACCATTCCCGTCAGCACCAACACCATAGTGGCATTGTTGCCCCGCGAAACCACCGAACCAATCAGCCAGGTCAAGGCGACCGCCACCAGTCCGAAGCCGAAGGATGAAAGCTGGATAAGCCCAAGGGGAAATGACAGAAGGATGGCCATTGCGGCTCCAAATCCTGCGCCGGAGGATGCGCCGAGAATGTCGGGCGATACCATCGGATTCCGGAAAAGGGCTTGATAGGAACAGCCCGCGACCGAAAGGGCCGCGCCGACGAAAAGCGCGGCGAGTATCCTCGGCATACGGACATTCAGGATAACCGTCTCCATGACCGGATCGATGGCCGTCGTGGAAATAATCCAGCCAAAACGGGAAAACAGAGACTTCCCCAGAATGACGGGTATTTTCGTTACCGGAACGTAATAACGTCCAATGGAAAGAGAAAGCAAAACGAGAAAGAAGGTACCTGCCAGCAAAAAAGTGACAACGACAGGTACTGAAGCAGAACCCCGTCGCTCTTGCATAGTTAGCCTCCATAACATCAAAAATCAATCACGTATTATCACATTATAATACGTTTGAACACGTTATAATCAGTTATGGTATTCATGTCAAGTCAATATCAATAATTTTCATCACGTTTTAACCATTTTGTTTATTTTTGTTTAGAATAAAAAAAATCCCGACCCTGGTGCTAGCCTGGATCGGGATTAACGGAAAGTGTTTTTTACATATGTTCAAAGGAGGAGAACGTAACCCTAAATGGGTACAAAGGGTTATGCGATAATAAATTCGGCGGCGGGCGTTCCAGATTCGATTGAATCGATGATTGCGTCGACCGATGCTTCCGTTTCGATATGTCCATACCACCAGTTCTCGGGATACACGATCATGGCTGGTCCGCGGTCGCAAACTTTCAGGCAGCCGGTAGTCGAGACTGCCACGTCATTCAAACCCCGATCCGATAATTCGCTTTCAAGATATTGCAACAGGCTCATCGAGCCTTTTTTGCTGCATACGCCCTGCGGGCCGCCGGTCATCCGGAAAGACGCGCATACGAAAATGTGATGTGCCGGTTTTTTCATTCGATGTAACTCCTTAAGCAAACTCAATATTCAAGCCCGAACGTACGCTCAGGCGCAACCCATCCCCGTTCCGCCGCATGAAGAGCCAACTCCGCACGAACCTCCCATGCGAAGAAGCACCTTGGGAATCTCGCGGCCTTCGAGCAATGCGCCCGCCGCCTCGGTTATCAGACATTCGGCGGCGATTACCTTTATTCCATGCGAACCGAGGATCGTTTCGGGCGTTTTTCCAAAACCGCTTGCGAGAATCGCGAAGCAATCCGAGAACGTCTTCGCCATTTCTTCCCAACGCTCGTCGCCCGCGCCGGGAACCGGAGTCGGCCTGCGGTTTATCAGTTTTGGCGCGCCGTTCTCAAGGCCGAAAATCCATAAGCCCGATGCCTCGCCGAGATGCTGGTTCACGAAAAGTCCTTCCCGTGTCGCAACCGCGACATACGGCCGCTTGGCGGTTGGTTTGACGCTCGTCGCATCGGCGAGAAGTTCCTGTATGATCGAAGCGTTCTCCACGCCCAAAAGTCCGACGGCGTCGGCGCGGCAACGGGCGCAATGCGATATCTGTTTGAGATATTTTCCCGCGTCGAAACGCATCGACTGAAGGAGTCCGGGTTCAGGGGTAGCCACGCCCTCAAAAGCGGTTCCCTCGACGTGCATGAGGGGAATGCAGTTATGCACGTCCGCGCCAAGCTCGCCCATCCGTTTCGCGATTTCGGCCACATGGTCGAAATTAACCCCGGGTATGACTACGGTATTTATCTTCACGGTGATGCCCGCGCGCTTCAGCGCCTGAACCGCCTTGGCCTGACGGTCTATCAGTATGCGCGCGCCTTCGACTCCCCTATAAGTCCGAGGTCCGAAACGGATCCATGAATAGACCTGAGCGCCGATCACCGGATCGACGGCGTTCACGGTCACCGTAACGTGGGAAATATTCATCGTGGCCAGTTCGCTGACGTATTCCAAAAGCCCAAGTCCGTTCGTCGCGAGACAGAGAATTTTCTCGGGATATTTTTCGTGGACAAGGCGCAGCGTCGCCATGGTTTCTTCGGGGTTGGCGAACGGATCGCCAGGTCCCGCAATACCGACTACGGCGAGATTGTCGACCTTCTCGAGAACCGAGCCGAGATATCCGATAGCCTGTGCGGGTTTCAGAACGGAGCTCGTGACTCCGGGTCTGCTCTCGTTCACGCAGTCAAATTTGCGATTGCAAAAATTGCACTGAACGTTGCATTTCGGGGCGACGGGCAAATGTATGCGCCCTGTCTTGTGACGGGCTTCAGCGTTGAAGCAGGGGTGATTAGCGAAGTCCATATCGTTCCTCCTCGATTCGTTCAGATGTATGTATAGCCGCTTTTCGCGGCGTCCTGTTTTTCCTGCATCAGCGCATTGCAGATCATATCGAACAGATTCAGCGTTCCCCTGTATCCCAGATGCAGGATTCGCTGACCGCCCATGCGGTCATGTACCGGAAAGCCGCAGCGCACGAGCGGTACGTCAAGGTTGCGCGTGATGTACTGCCCCTTGCTGTTGCCGATCGCGATATCCGCGTCGAGACCTTTGGCGGCTTCCACGATTGTCGCAAAGTCCGCGTCATCCATAATGCGGCAGGCAACCTTGCTGTTCCGTAAAAGCGCTTTTATCCGGTCTGCGAATTCGGGTGACGGAGAACCAGTCGCGACGATGACCGGCGCAATGCCGACCTCGTCGAGAAACGAAACCATCGAACACACGAAATCTTCCTCACCGTACACGATCGCTTTTTTTCCGGCGCAATATTTGTGCCCGTCGATATAGGCGTCCACGAGCCTGCCGCGGATTTTCGTCCATTTGGCCGGGGTTTTTTTTCCGGTAACTTCTTCCAGGGCGCGGTAGAAGTTATCCGTTTCCTCTATGCCTACCGGAAGGTACAGAGACTTCAAAACAACGCCATGTTCGCTTTCAAGCCATTTCCCCGCGTCCCGTTCCTTCGGAACGACGCGCGAAAGATAGAGCGTGCCCGCCGCTTCTCCCATCTTTCTGATATCAGCAACAGGAGTACCGCCCTCGGGCAATTTCTGATACTCGGACCAGGAACCGCCGTCGAGAGTTTCCGAATAGTCGGGCAGCAAGGTGTAGGGAACGTCATACGAACCCATGATGTCATGCAGTTCGCGAAGATCCTCGGTCGAGACGAAGCCGGATATTACGTTGACGCGCGAGCGCGATCCGGAATCAGTTGAATGCGATGAATCCGTATCGACTGTTTTCACCCCGCGCGCGGGCATTCCGGAATCCGTTGAAACGGTTGAATCTATCGCGCACGTTTTCACCCTGTCCGCCGGCACCAGAGTGTCTGCATCCGGCAAGGTTGCATCCAACATGCCAGCATCCAGCATTTTCCGCGGCACCAGCGTCTGCACGAGCGAGCAGATCGCCTCGTGAAAGCCGTCCATGTGCGAGCCGCGATAGCTCGGGGTCGACGCATAAACGAGTTCGGGTCTCGCAGCATCGGCGTTCCCTTCATCAGCATGCGTCTTCTTATATTCCGAAAGATACATCGGAACGTTTTCGCCGATGGTCTCCGAGAGGCAGGTCGACGTGATGCCGATTACCTTCGGGGAATACTGACGCGTGACGTTTTCGATCGCGGTCTCAAGGTTCGCGCGGCCGCCGAAAATCGCCGAAGCTTCGGTGAAGTTCGATGAGGCTATGTCTATCGGCTCGCGGAAATGGCTAATGCCGTACCGCCTGATGTATGTGGAGCAGCCCTGGGATCCGTGAATGAGCGGTATGCATCCCTCGACTCCGCGGAACACGATGCAGGCTCCAAGCGGCGCGCACAGGCGGCAAGCGTTGCGCGTGGACGCGAAGGGACGGGGGACGGCGCGTGGTGCTACTGTTATGTCTGTCATTCGTCTTCCCCTTTCCGAGCGGCGATGCGCGCGGGAGAGTATTTCCATACGGGACTCATCACGGAGTCATGCACTTCGCGCGCGAAATTCCGCATGCCTTCAAATCCCGCGAGCGCTTCTTTTCGCTCGTGGTTGTGATCGCAAAACGCGATTCCCATCTTGTACGCGATCGGCCGTTCCTTAACGCCGCCGATCAACAGATCCGCGCCCTTCTCCAAAATAAAACGGGAGAGCTCGAGCGGATTCGTATCGTCGCAGATGATCGTTCCCTCGTCGGTTATTTCCTTCAGGTAGTTATAGTCTTCTTCCGAACCGGTTTGCGATCCAACAACTACCGTCGCCATGCCGAGATGGCGCAAAGCCTTCACGAGCGAAAACGCCTTGAACGATCCGCCGACGTAAATCGCAGCCTTGCGTCCTTCAAGATCGCGTCTGTATTCCGCAAGCATCGGCAACAAAGTCGATACTTCGTCATACACCAATTTTCCCGTCGCGGCGTTTATTTCGTCATCCTCGAAAAAAGATGCGACGTCATAGAGCGCAGCGGACATATCTTCTATTCCAAAATACGAAACTCTTTTAAAGGGAATCCCGTACGTGTCTTTCATCATTTTTGCGAGGTAGGTCATCGACCCCGAGCACTGCACGACGTTTAGCGCCGCGCGGTGCGATCGCGATATCTCGTCCACGCGACCGTCGCCCGTAATGCAGGAGACGACCTCAATCCCCATGCGCCGATAATATTCCTTGATAATCCAGGTTTCTCCGGCGAGGTTAAAATCACCTAGAATATTGATGCTGAATTTCGACACCGGCGTCAGGTTGTCTCGTCCAGTAAGCTTAAAGACGGCCTCGCATGCGGCGCGGTATCCGTCTTTTTTCGTTCCCTTGAATCCTTCCGAGTTAACCGGAAGAACGGGTATTCCTTTTTCGGCGGCGACCGAAGCGCACACCGCTCCCACGTCATCCCCGATGATTCCCACGATACACGTCGAATACACGAAAGCCGCCTTGGGACGATATTCGTCGATCAGTTCGACGAGCGCGGCGCGCAGTTTTTTCTCTCCGCCGTAGATCACTTCGTTTTCGCGAAGGTCGGTCGAAAAACTCATTCGGTGCAACTCAGGGCCGCTTGACATGGAGCCGCGGATATCCCAAGTATAGGAAGCGCATCCGATCGGACCATGGATGAGATGAAGCGCGTCGGCAATAGGATAAAGGACTACGCGCGATCCGCAGAATACGCAGGCGCGCTGACTCACGGAACCGGCAACGCTCGCCTTTCCGCAGGAAATCTCGAACCCATCCTTTCCCTTTTCAAATACTTGTGTCTTTCTTCCTTCAAGTATCTCTACCATAGCGCACACTCCTCGCGCGTAAGCCGAACGCCTTCCCTTTCGGGAAAGCGCAGGCATCGCATTTACATAACCAGTTCGAACTTTTCCTCTTTCGCGTCGCGGTCCTGTCGGTCCATGAACACGTCGAGTACTTTTTCGAGCAACCGGAGGCCGCCCCGATACCCGACGACCGGGAAATACGAGTGACCTATGCGGTCATAGATCGGAAAGCCCATTCTGATAAGCGGGATGTCCTCGTCCCGGCAAATGTACTTGCAGTACGTGTTGCCGAGCACCAGATCCGGCTTTTCGTTCTTGATCAACTGATGAAAGTAGAACATGTCGGCCTGGGCACCGCTCTTCACGATCACGTCCTCGCCGCAGATTTCCTTTATCCTGCGCTCGAACTTCGGCCCTGGAGCGGTACCGCTAATCACGTGAAGAACTTTCATGTCGTTCTCCACGCAGAAGGCGGCCATTCCTACCAGCATGTCAGGGTCGCCGACGAGCGACACTGTCTTACCCGCCGTGTACTGATTCATGTCGATCATTACGTCAAGATACTGACCGCGCTCGAGCATCAGCGATTCCGGAACCGGAACGCCGGCCGCGGTCCTTACGGCGTCGACGAAAACGTCGGTCGCCTTCAGGCTTATCGGCAGGTCAAGAATATCGCAGGGCACCTTGCATTTAGTGTCAAGAAGCTTGGCCGCAGCCATCGCTCCCGTTCTTCCGAGGGCGAACGAAGTGATCGAGTCTCCCATGGTCTTGATCGACTCAAGCGTCGTTCCGCCTTTCGGGTACATTCTGAACTTTCCGTCCATCGGTCCGTTTACCACGTCCGACGTGTCGGGAAGCATTACGTACTTCACTTCCAGTTCTTCGACGATGTGCTTGATCTCGCTCATATCGCTCGGCTCGATGAACGAAGGCAGGATGTTAATCTGCTTGATCTTCTTTCCCGAGTTAACCGCGAAGTGATCGACGAAGCTCGTCGTCATGTTCGAAAATCCGGTAATGTGCGAACCCTTGAAACTCGGCGTGCTCGCATGAATAACCTTCTTGCCCCTGGGGATTTGCCCGTCGCCCTCCGCCTTGTTCAGGATCTGCGTCAGGTCATCGCCGATAACCTCAGAAAGGCAAGTCGTATGCACGGCGATGATGTCCGGGTCATACAGATTGAACACGTTGTTGATCGCTTCGAGAATGTTCGCCTGTCCGCCGAAAACCGACGCGCCCTCGGTGAACGAACTCGTGGTCGCCATGACCGGTTCTTTATAGTGCCGGGTGAGCGCGCTACGGTGATACGAGCAGCACCCCTGCGAACCATGGCTGTGCGGCAGGCACTTGTGCACGCCGAGAGCCGCGTACATCGCGCCTACCGGCTGGCAGGTCTTTGCGGGGTTGATCGTCAGCGCTGACCTCTCGACTATTTTTTCCGGCGTATGTCGTAATAGCATTGCTTTCCTCCTCGAAATCTTTAGTCGTTCCAGCCATAGCTGGCAGACAGCTCCGGCGCGTTCTGCCAGGGAGCCTTGGTAAGGCCGAAGACCGAACTGTGCACCAGACGGTCTATTTCCTTGTAGAAATTGACCGCGCCCTTGAAGCCCGCGAACGGACCCATATAGTCATAACTGTGGAGCTGCTTCAGGGGAATGCCCTGTTTTTGCACCACGTACTTTTCCTTGATGCCCGCGCAGATCAAATCGGGATGGTATGACTCGATGAGCTTTTCCATTTCGTAATGGTTCAGGTCGTCGATAACGAGCGCCTTGTCCTTCATGTCGCCCATCATTCCCTCATAGTCGCTGAAGGCGAAACCTTCGGCTTCCATTTTCTTGATCTCTTCCTCGCTCTTGCGGGCGTTGTATTTTACCGGGTCCGCGGAAACTTTCAGTTCCTCGATGTTTCGCGAGTCCGCGTCCACGACGATGTTCGGAAGGACTTTTCTTCCTTCGTAGTCGTCGCGATGTGCGAACTCGTATCCTGCGACGATCGTCTCGATCCCGATCTCTTTAAGCAGCTCCTGATAATGGTGAGCTCTCGAACCGCCTACGAAAAGCATCGCTTTCTTTCCGGTGCAGCGCGCCTTGATCTCGTCGCGAATCGCGGTGATCTCCGCCATTTCTTCGGCGATGACCTTTTCGGTCTGCGCCATCAGTTCGGCATCTCCGAAAAATTCCGCAATCTTCCGAAGCGACTTGGCCGTTGCGTCCGCCCCGACGAAGTTGACCTTGAACCACGGGATTCCGTACTTCGTCTCCATCATCTCCGCGAGGTAGTTGATGGAACGGTGGCACATAACCGTGTTGAGGTCCGCGGTATGCGCGCTTATGAATTCCTGGTAGTTCGAGTTTCCGGAGAAAGTCGAATGCAGCGTGAATCCGCACAGTTTTGATATGCGCTCAAGCTCGAACGCATCGCCGCCAATGTTGTACTCGCCCAAAATGTTGTACCGGAACTTCCCCTCTTTCGGGGTATCGTCGAGACCGACGACGTCGGTAAACACTTTATTGTTCGCAACGTGATGCCCGGCCGACTGGCTGACACCCTTGTATCCTTCGCATGAAAATCCGAAGATGTTGATATCCGGATACTTCGCTTCCATTTCGCGCGCCACGGCATGAACGTCGTCTCCGATGAGACCGACGGGACACGTCGAAAATATGCCGATTGCCTTCGGGTGAAAAAGAGCCACGGCTTCGTCAATCGCGGCCTTCAGTTTTTTCTCGCCGCCGAAGATTATTTCGTCTTCCTGCAAGTCGGTCGACATGGCGTACGGCATAAAGTTCGTAGACTCCAAAGTCTCCGGCCTTGTCTGGTTGCGCCTCGTGAGCCAGCTGTAAAAACCGCAGCCGATCGGTCCATGCGTGATCTGAAGAATGTCCCGGGTCGGTCCCAAAACGACGCCCTTGCAGCCCGCGTACGAGCAGCCGCGCATCGTAAGGATTCCCGGGGTCGTCCGCGCGTTCGCGAAAATCTCGGGAACGTTTCCGTCATCGACCTTGTTTATCACGAATTGCTTGGCGCGTTTTTTTGGCCAGTTTCGCGGGATACTTCGCAAGCACCTCGGCCTTGAATTCCTCCGCGTTAACCTCTGTATGTTCATAAGCCATTGTTTCGTCTCCTATTCGTCGAGAGTCTCGTCTCCGGTCTCTCCGGTACGGACCCGGATCGATTCGGACACCGGCATTATAAAGATCTTGCCGTCGCCCGACTTACCCGTCTGGTTAGCTTCGATGATCGTGTCCACGACCTTCTTCACGAGCTTGTCCGGAACGACGACCGACACCATTCGCTTCGGGATGAGCCGACCGCTGTTTCCCAGTTCGGCCATCTTTTCCTCGTACGCCTGCTCAGCGCCCCCAAGCTGAAGCATCTCCACGATGCCCTTTCCCCGCCCGAGGCAATCCTTGGCGTGAAGCGAAGTTATGCCGGCCGCGCTCAGGGCGCGCTTTGTCTGGTTGATCTTGTTCATCCGGACAATCGCCATTACTTCCTTCATTTATTTTTCCTCCGCTGACGTTTCTTTTATTCCGGAGCTGACCGTGTACATTTCGTCGACGGGCGAAACGAAAATCTTTCCGTCTCCGAACGCGCCCTTCGAACCCGTCCGCGATTCCTCAATGATTGTCTTTATCACGAAATCTTTTTCCGATGTTTTCACGACCATCATCAAAAGCTCCTTCGGAACCTCGTCGTACGTCACGTCGCCGATCTTGATTCCCCGCTGCTTTCCGCGTCCGGAGACGTTCATGCGCGTTACCGAAGGGTATCCCTCCGCCATCAGCCGTGCCATCACGCTTTCCGTTTTATCCGGACGGACTATCGCTCGTATCATTACCATAATTTCATTCTCCTTATCGTTATGCTTTTATTTCGCTCAGTCGGCGATGCCGAACTCCATCAAAAGTTTTTCGAGGTCTTCCATCTCGAGCGGCTTCGGTATGACGAACTTGGTATTCGCCTCGATAGCCCTCGCGAGCTTGCGGTACTCCTCTGCCTGGCCGACCGTCGGATCAAAATCGATTACCGTCTTTTTGTTGATCTCGGCGCGCTGTACGATGTTGTCGCGGGGAACGAAATGAATCATCTGCGTTCCGATCTTTTCGGCGAGCGCCATGATCAGCTCGTCCTCGCGGTCGGTCTTGCGGCTGTTGCAAATCAGTCCGCCCAAACGAACCGTGCCGGCTTCGGCGAATTTTTTGATACCCTTGCAGATATTGTTCGCCGCGT
>Ga0302289_1000751_pt1 | contig 12178 bp, 12 predicted proteins | sample III_Fen_N1_2_FD_194552 | JGI IMG/M metagenome (GOLD analysis project Ga0302289, IMG submission 194552) | Peat permafrost microbial communities from Stordalen Mire near Abisko, Sweden - III_Fen_N1_2 | ecosystem: Environmental > Terrestrial > Soil > Wetlands > Permafrost | place: Sweden: Abisko... | reverse complement strand
TCAATCCACGCACCCACGCGGGGTGCGACGTCTGGCTGAGATCGCGTCGCATTGAGTATAGGGGTTTCAATCCACGCACCCACGCGGGGTGCGACTCATCCTCTCGCAGGTCATTAAAGACAAACATTGTTTCAATCCACGCACCCACGCGGGGTGCGACTAAGAGGCATATAGTCCATACCTCGAAAAAGCTGTTTCAATCCACGCACCCACGCGGGGTGCGACTCCAAATTCAATGTCAGGAGTCAGGCATTCAGGAGTTTCAATCCACGCACCCACGCGGGGTGCGACTCTTGCGGATGGATTCAGCCATGTAATCCTGAGCGTTTCAATCCACGCACCCACGCGGGGTGCGACTAAGGTGTCAGAAAACAATACGCTAACCGGCATGTTTCAATCCACGCACCCACGCGGGGTGCGACAAGGAGTTCAACAATGTGGGAGCCAGCGTTCAGTTTCAATCCACGCACCCACGCGGGGTGCGACTCGGCGACCCCGTTCGCCACACCAAGAGCCGTAAGGTTTCAATCCACGCACCCACGCGGGGTGCGACGCTACGACAGACTTTGAGCTGTCCGAGTACGAGGTTTCAATCCACGCACCCACGCGGGGTGCGACTTCGTCAAGCGTGATAGTTGCAACCAAATTGTTGTTTCAATCCACGCACCCACGCGGGGTGCGACACAGATTTAAGGTTTGAGGATGGGGGCACTGTGTTTCAATCCACGCACCCACGCGGGGTGCGACATCAAGTGGATACCATTTTCAACACCGGATACTGTTTCAATCCACGCACCCACGCGGGGTGCGACGTTACAATCTTGGTTCCACCGCAAGGCGTTGGGGTTTCAATCCACGCACCCACGCGGGGTGCGACGAAGGGTTATAATCTTTTCTTGCTCCTTATTTGTTTCAATCCACGCACCCACGCGGGGTGCGACAAATGTCCGTATTTACAAAGATTTGTTTGTTTATGTTTCAATCCACGCACCCACGCGGGGTGCGACGATGGATGTTGATCACAACGGGATATTCAAATTTGTTTCAATCCACGCACCCACGCGGGGTGCGACCCGCATCCTTAGAAACAACCCCTGAAAGGACTGAGTTTCAATCCACGCACCCACGCGGGGTGCGACAGCACACTTACTCAATCACACGACGATTATGAGTTTCAATCCACGCACCCACGCGGGGTGCGACGTCAGGTAAAGAATTCAATCAGATACCTGAAAAGTTTCAATCCACGCACCCACGCGGGGTGCGACTTTGCAGGCTTCTCATTAGCCTTACGGCTTCTCTGTTTCAATCCACGCACCCACGCGGGGTGCGACTTTTGTGGATTTTGTAGCAATATTACTCAAACAGTTTCAATCCACGCACCCACGCGGGGTGCGACTCTGCGATTTCAGATTCATAGACCTGGATCTCAGTTTCAATCCACGCACCCACGCGGGGTGCGACTACAGATCGATGCTGCCGGCTATAATGTTAGCGGTTTCAATCCACGCACCCACGCGGGGTGCGACACCGCTCACGATGCAATTTATCAAAGAAGCGACACGTTTCAATCCACGCACCCACGCGGGGTGCGACCAAATTCAATATCTATCCCCGATTCAATATACGTGTTTCAATCCACGCACCCACGCGGGGTGCGACGAACGGCGTTTGAGGGATGCCAAAGAGTATGCTGTTTCAATCCACGCACCCACGCGGGGTGCGACAAAGAAATGGACAGGAACGGCGTGGACAATAGTGTTTCAATCCACGCACCCACGCGGGGTGCGACTCCTGACTGGATATCTCAGCACCAGGGTTCAGTTGTTTCAATCCACGCACCCACGCGGGGTGCGACAGACCGTGTTCAACCTTGTCATAAGTTTTGATGGTTTCAATCCACGCACCCACGCGGGGTGCGACTTCTATCCGACCATATCCCAAGACCTTACAATGGTTTCAATCCACGCACCCACGCGGGGTGCGACTCCAGACCGATGTGGTTCTTGCTGGCGGTTCTCGGTTTCAATCCACGCACCCACGCGGGGTGCGACTGTATCTGGAGATTCAACACCTGTTATATAAGTTGTTTCAATCCACGCACCCACGCGGGGTGCGACCCAGTCACAAGATTACGACATGCCTCATATCCTGTTTCAATCCACGCACCCACGCGGGGTGCGACTACCGCTCAATATACTTTTGCTCCCAATGTTGTGTTTCAATCCACGCACCCACGCGGGGTGCGACAAACACTGGGAGATATATCATCTACATCCAACACGTTTCAATCCACGCACCCACGCGGGGTGCGACTATAAGCAGCTGACCAGCTACCGCAAGGAAGGCGGTTTCAATCCACGCACCCACGCGGGGTGCGACCTATTAATTTTTCCAAACACAAAAATTCACAATGTTTCAATCCACGCACCCACGCGGGGTGCGACTACAACGTAGGCCAAAGGGTTCACCTGTACGATGTTTCAATCCACGCACCCACGCGGGGTGCGACTACAACGTAGGCCAAAGGGTTCACCTGTACGATGTTTCAATCCACGCACCCACGCGGGGTGCGACTCTATGATCCTTGCTACTCACAATATCCTTCAGTTTCAATCCACGCACCCACGCGGGGTGCGACTCTCTGGACTTCGACTTTATCCTCCTTCCCAGGTTTCAATCCACGCACCCACGCGGGGTGCGACATTGTTGGCCGACATTGATCATCTGATAAATACGTTTCAATCCACGCACCCACGCGGGGTGCGACTTTGACTTGGAGTCAGCTTCTAAAAGAAATCAATGTTTCAATCCACGCACCCACGCGGGGTGCGACCGTAATTGCCACGGTGCTCAAGTCGTTGAATAAGTTTCAATCCACGCACCCACGCGGGGTGCGACTTCTCTACCATCAACCGTATACGGGCCTCGAATAGTTTCAATCCACGCACCCACGCGGGGTGCGACTCGTGCTGCCACTACACAACACCGCAAGTTTATTGTTTCAATCCACGCACCCACGCGGGGTGCGACAAATTCTTTTTCATTTTCGGTTTTTTGTTTAGTGTTTCAATCCACGCACCCACGCGGGGTGCGACGCATGTGATTTGTGACGAGAGCCATCGATGCAAGGTTTCAATCCACGCACCCACGCGGGGTGCGACTCGGCATCCCTTGACTGGCCTCCTTTGGCTTTTGAGTTTCAATCCACGCACCCACGCGGGGTGCGACCAGAACTGGCCCGGGAGATAAAGAAGTATCTCAAGTTTCAATCCACGCACCCACGCGGGGTGCGACGCCACTTTGACTACACCGGCTTCCATCAGATCGTTTCAATCCACGCACCCACGCGGGGTGCGACACAGGCTTACCGGTTGGAATTGGTGGTGATGGAGTTTCAATCCACGCACCCACGCGGGGTGCGACGGGCCTGACGCGTTACTTATTTCGACGCGCAGCTGTTTCAATCCACGCACCCACGCGGGGTGCGACCACGCACACTATTATATTACTGACAATAAAATTGTTTCAATCCACGCACCCACGCGGGGTGCGACTTTGGTACTGGTGTTTCAGGATACGAAGTATCAGGTGTTTCAATCCACGCACCCACGCGGGGTGCGACATAAGTACATCAAGACAAACCCGACTGTCGGACTGTTTCAATCCACGCACCCACGCGGGGTGCGACAGCAACTTCGCCAACAAGTCACGATGGTACGCTGTTTCAATCCACGCACCCACGCGGGGTGCGACTATAATGGATCCTGCCTTTTTAAGCACAAAGGTGTTTCAATCCACGCACCCACGCGGGGTGCGACTAAGAATTCTTATCTACAATGTTCAGATAATCCAGTTTCAATCCACGCACCCACGCGGGGTGCGACTGTACAGGTGCTAATATATTAATAAAAAACAAGTTGACCATAATATTGCGCGAAACAATACAGATGTTCTATCTTGAGTCCACAACAATATTAAGAAAAGAACTTAATTGTTTGATTTACAGCAATCGCGAAAAAGCCCGGAAATTTAGAACAGCTAACAGTTCGCGGAATTAAATAATCATCGTACCTTCAGGATCATAGCTCTCCTTTGCTCCAAAATGATCTACACGATTTTTCCAATTGTTTCCCAAAGAATAGAATCTCAAACTATCATGATTCTTGTCAACAATTGATTCTAGTCGATGTTTTAACTCAGAAAATTGAGCGGGGTCTAGCAAACACTCAAAAACAGAATTCTGCACCCTCTGTCCAAAATTAACACATTGCTTAGCAACCTGACGTAATCTTTTTTTTCCGGCCGGAGTTGTTGTTTCAACATCATAAGTGATTAAAACCATCATAACTTCTACTTATTTACAAAAACCGGATAATTTTCAATATCGCCTCTAATAAAACGAGCCATCAACAATGCCTGACAATACGGAAGAAGTCCAATAGAGATTGAGGTTTGTAAAAAAGGATGTACAATTTCTTCCTGTTTTCTCTTTTGCCAAGCAGAAATTACTTCCTTTCGAGTTTTATCATCCATAATAATACCTCCAGCATCTCTTTTAACAAAGCCTTTTGGATCCACTTGTTTGCGATTTATTAGCGTTAGAACCAGTCGATCAGCTAAATAAGGACGAAGTTCCTCCATCATATCCAGAGCTAAACTTTGTCTTCCTGGACGATCGGTATGAAGAAATCCAACGCATGGATCAAGACCTACACTTTCAAGCGCAGAGCGAACTTCGTGCATCAAAAGGGTATATACAAAAGAAAGTAATGCATTTATATTATCCAAAGGAGGACGTCTATTTCGGCCATTCATGAAAAAGTCTCCTTTTTGAGAAAGGATCATTTGGTCAAAAACACCAAAATATTCTTGGGCAGCTTCGCCCTCAACGCCTCGAAGCATATCAAAGTCTTTTGTCCTAAAAACCTGTTTCTGTTTAACCGAAAGTGTTTTTATAGCTTGATCAACGGATACTGCATTCATTTCGTTGGGATGATCTCTTAGAGCTCGTTGAAGAACGGTTTTACAATTCACGATCTTTCCCGCAATCATGATTTGAGATAATGGGAGAGAAACGTCGGCTTGGTCTGCCATTCGATATTGCTTCCTTCTAAGCAAAACATTTCCAGAAACCTTACCAGTAACTCTTCCTAAAAAGAATCCTTGCTCAGAAAGAAAACTCAACGAAACATTTCTTTCAGCGCACAAGGCCATTAATGAAGGACTCGCACCCATAAAACCAAAACAAACAACGCTCTCAATATTATGAATTGGGATTCTGAACCGTTCCTGATTCTCAACCTTCACTACAATATTTTCGCCATCTTTAGAAAGATAAGACCCTGGAGTAGTAACATACAGCGTATTTAATAATTTTCTCATAACTCAATCCATATCAAGTTCCCACTTCAAATAATCTGTTACATTCTGATCTCTGCTCAAACAATCTGGAAGACAGATATCAACCAATGAGCACATTTTACAGTGTTTCTTCGCTACGGGCAGAGGCGTAATTCCCTCATTAAAGAGTTCATGCATCCTTAGCGCCAATTCTTTGACTCTTTCTCTAAGTTCAATTGAAAAAAGAACCTCAACCCGATGCCGTGTCTCACCATAATAAATAGAACCCTTTGGTATTTCAACAGCATGCATTTCTTCAAGACAGATGGCTTGTGCACATAATTGAACTTCATCTCGTTCATCGGTCTTCGGTTTCCCACGTTTATATTCAACCGGGCGATAGCTCCAATAACCTTCACGATCCGGCAATTCATAGCCGAAAGCCTTATCTGTAGCAACCAATTCGACAACATCGGCAACCCCAGTCAAGCCTAACTCCTTCGATATCAGAGTAACCGATCTCATCGTAACAAGGCCTTTTTTCCAATCCTTCTCGAAAGGGTCATCAACGCGTTCGTGGAGGTGATTGCCTTCTATAGTGCGTACATTCTCTGCCCATTGCTGTTCAATATGAATGAGAGCCCATTGCCGCTCACAGAACGCAATATGTTGAATTCCAGAGAGCATGAGTAGCTCCTCTTCATCGCATTTGGTCATTGCTTTCTTCCAAGATTAATCTCGCTTATTCGATGTTCAAGCAATACTTTATCAAAATCCGACTCGAAAAGTTTGTCTTGAACAATTTGGAATTTTTCATATTCTTTTTCGGCCAAAGCAATAGCAACATCATGTGAAACAAGTCCTTGATGTGACAAAATCTCTTTTTCATTAAAGCGTAAGAATGCATCTAGTTTTTCAACCCAATCTTTCATTTGCATCGCAATGCCCCTTAATGCTTGTGCTTCGGCATAGTCAAGGTACATGGAGACAATTCGGTTCAAACCATCCAACTCTTTTTCATCCAGATAATTTTTAGCGATACCCACATCCGATTTCCGGACAGCACCTTTCGGTGAATTTTTCCAGTGGGTCAACCCCAAGTTTTCTTTTGAACTGTCGGCCCTTGATGATATTATTTCTGCTGCAGTTTGTCCAGTTATTGCCCAGTGAAGCTTATTCTGAACCGTTGCAAAGAAGTCTTTTGTTGTTTGAGTATTGGCATCATAATTAGCGCTGCATTGAGAGTAAATGTCAGTAATCTTCTGGTAAAAACGTCTTTCGCTGGAACGGATGTCGCGAATTCTAGCCAACTGTTCATCAAAATAGTCTTTCCCAAATAGGACGTTTGGATTTTTCAGACGTTTATCATCCATCGTAAAACCTTTGATGATGTATTCCTTCAATCTTTCGGTAGCCCATATTCTGAAATGAGTTGCCTGAGTGCTATTTACTCGATAGCCAACCGATATTATTGCATCCAGATTATAAAACTGGGTTGAATAGGTTTTTCCATCTATAGCAGTATGTGCAATTTTTGCACATACTGAATCTTCCATAAGTTCAATACTTGAAAAAATATTTTTTAAGTGCTTTGTTATTACAGTTCTATCCACACCAAAAAGATCTGCAATTTTTTGTTGAGTGAGCCAAATGGTCTCCTCGTGCAGGTACATCTCAACCTTTACCTTTCCATTTGGAGTTGTATATAGCAATATCTCGTTAAAGCCTTCACGAGCAGGCATATCCTTTTTTCCCATACTATAAGGCTGCAGTTACAACAGTTCGATTAACTCAACACCTTGTGGCAAGTTCTTTTCAATAATGTTTTTTGGTGTAATCTCATAATCAGAGAATGCTCTGGCTGGTTTTGAATCATCTTTGCGAATAACCTTCACCAAATCAAACAATTGATGAGCCGGAGCATTTCCGAGAGCAGTATTATGCTTAAAAACACATACTCTTCTGGTACTCATCATACCACGTGCAGCAGAATGGTCGTGATCAAACATGTTTTTTAAGGCATCCCAAAATAATTCCAAATCTGTTTCATTGAAACCGGTTTGCTCAGCTAAATGAGCAGAAATGAAACCATGTGCACAGTAAAGGCCGTATGGAACAGTGAATTTTCGTCCCATTGTGCGGTTGTCACCACTTTGTTTTTCTGCTTCAGCTTTTGTTGCAACGGCCATTCTTGTAATAGTATGCTCAAGTGCAACAACAGGTTCAATTGACCGACCAAATGTAAATTGAATTGGACCACGAACTTGTCCAGCGTTCTTTCCAGTACTTAGAACAGCTCCAAAAGACCTAATATCGAAGTAGTTTGCACACATCCATTTTCTAGCTGCTTCCGTTTTATCACCGGCCTTTTCTTTGGTTTTCACCTCTTCCTGTTCATGTGATTCATCAATCAAATCGTTTAGGATGGCCTTTTCTTTGATAAAGATATCAAATGGTTTCTCCGCCTTTTTTACAATTTGCACAAAGTTTCTCACCTTTCGTTTTAAGCAAACATCTGTAACCAAGCCCATTCCTGTCTCTGCATCAACTCGCGGTAAGTTACCAGCATCTGGATCCCCATTAGGGTTGCCATCAGTTACATCAAAAAACAACACGAAATCATAACGGTTTTTAATAAGTTCTGACATAATATTACTCCTTTCTTTTATTATAAATTAATTGTATCTTTTTTTGTAAACAGTTCTTGACGTTGATGGTAATATCCAATAGCAAAACGGCTTTGATCATCGAGTGACAGATGAGAAGGCATTCCATTACTGTTTATTCCGGCCATAACTTCCTGAACCATTTTTTCAAAATTGGTTTTTCTACCCGGATTCAATTTGGCAAGATGGTGATTGGACAAACCGAGCAATCGTCCAAAAACAGTAACAGGAGTACTGGATGCCGCACCGTAAAAACGATCTTTTATGGTTGAATTAATACCCGGCTGAGCTTCTTCCTGTATTTTTTCGAGTACAGCGAATAATCGGCCACAGAGGTAGCCTTGATTGGTGTTTTCTAAATCTAATGCCATGGTGATTGGTTTTTCATTTATGTTATAAATTCTGTTTTTTCGATTCAAAAAGGCCTTTAGTATAGCGGCACGGACACGATTTACAATTTGTTCTGCACGGATACGCCTGATGCATTGTTGTTGAAGGGTAGCAGGATATGGAGAACCATCCATGATGCATTCAATCATTTTTCCTGCAAGATTTGGAGCCACATTGTCCACTTTATATTCAAATGCAATATTGGAAAGGAGGTTAAACAGGGAGAAGAACTCCCGTTCATCGTTTTTTCCATGAACAATTTCCAAATCAGCGAAATGCAAAGCTAATTTCTCTGCAAAATTTTTAATTTTTCCAGTTTTCCAAAACCGTATGGAAATTCGCGCAGCATTGGGATATAAACCTAAAATATAAAAATCAGTTTCGCCTTCGGAATTAAAGCGTCCGGTATGAATAGAGTCAACTAATGCTTTGACTTCTCGTGCATTTCGATCTGGGTCATCCTTCGATGGAGCCGTAAAAAAGAAAGCTACACTCTTTTCAAATTCACTTGCTTTATCAGCCCAAAAAACCACGGTCAAGTCTGACAACCGAAATTTATTAGTTGATTCCCTGCTCAGTAAAACATTCAAAGCTGTAGTATAGGCATCTTCCGCTATTTCAGATACAGGAGCATTCAGACCTTGTTCTTTGTAGTACGAATCATAACCCGAATTCTTTTGAAAACCAACCAATTTAGCACCACTCTTTCCTCCGGGAATGGAGGTCGCGGTATGTAAAACAGCAATTGGACCGTAATCTCCAGTAACCAAACAAACTCCTTTTGCGGTTTCCCTTTCTGTATCCTTCACGTCATTTTCAGACAATGATTCAATAGATATAGTTTTAATTAAATCGTCATTCTCTGCAACGATCTTTGTTTCCCCAGCCAGTCTGAAAGAAAAATTACAGCCTGGGATTTTTTTACAGTCATTCCAGCACTCATGATCAAAAATTCTTTGCTTTTGTTCCGTATTTTCCAGAAAATCAGCTACTGCTTTAAACTGTTTATTTTCCGGGAACTTGCTCGTAAGTTCAATGACTGAGGAGACAAAAGTACGGTGTTGCCTATTAGCATCCTCAACAAGTTGTTCATCCGATTTTTTTTCATCTTTTTCTTTTGGATAGGCTAAAACATAACCAAAGTGATCCCACAGGACATTGGCTGTTTGATAGGCCTTTGCTCCAGTTCTCCCTTTGGACTTTACAACCAGGAACGATGCTGGAACTTTAAATTTCCCCTCTCCTGAGCGGGTATCCTCGAGATTAACAAAGTAGCCATTTTCATCGATTACAATAATGAACGGTATTTCTTTCCATTCAAACCCTCGAGGTGCAATCCGGCTTTCAGGATCAGCTACTTTCCGCTGATAATATTCATACAATGCCTGTAATATCATTTTCTTACCTCCTCGCTTTCTTTAGGTGGAACAAGAATAACCCCATCCACCATTTTTGCACGAAAAAACATGGCTTGCGGATCTATTTCGTTGGAGAAGTCCATATCATAAAGCATAAATCCGAGTTCTCGGGAATCAATTATTGGTCTAATAGCTTCCATTTCCGGTTTATCAATGAGGCGAAAATGTGCGGAAAACTCCCGGCATCCCAAATAGGGCTGATTAAAACATTGACCTTTACGGGCACGGCGCTCAAACATGGCGTTGTATTTTCCCGGATTTTCATCTTTAGCCCACAAAGAGCGTTCATCTGAATCAATTAGTTCCTCTGATAAGGATCTCGAATTCATTTTACGCTTTTCGGGATGGATGTATTCCAGTTCAGCATACAATCGATAATGTACATCACGCAAAAAGAGGCCGGCACGTTGCTGACGATCTTCTTCTATAAAAATCTGCTTTGATTTTGGACTCATCAGCTTACCCACTTCATTTCTTCGGACAGATATCCATTTAATTGGAGCCAGTACCTCAATTTTAGTTATATTCCAACGAATGGCTGGCTTCCAAAATATGGCCTCAAAAACAGCTCTTGCCGCTGAGGGAGTTATGACATCGTAGCTTACCCGTTCTACTTTCATTTCCGGACGGGTAAAACAGGCATAGTCACCCCATACCTCCATACAAAATTCTTTGTTAGTAAAATCCATGCTTAACCTCCTTCTTTATCGTTATATAATGTGTATTTCTTCAAGCCATTCGCCATCACTCATGATTCCAACTTTGTTGTCATAAAGCTTTTCGTAAGATTGTACCCAACAACCATGGATTTCTTCTATCAAACCAGCAGCTCGGATTTTATCAAAATCACGAGCATTAACTGAAACGGAATATCGTTGAAGCTTACGCATCAGCCATGACTCAGGCCCCTTCCGTTTTAATAATTTTATCAAATTTGAACCATCTTTGTACTCAATCAGAATATTTTCTGAACCACGATCATCAATCAACTTAAAATCACGGGCGGCAGTTGCAAATTGAAATTTCATTTGAGTGGCATCTTGCCATAACAAGCTCTTTATTTTTGGTTTGTCAAAGTCCTGAACTTTGCTGTAAAATAGATTAAAGTATTGTTTAAAAGATTCAGGATCAAGTGGGTTGCTACAAGCCGCCATTCCTATCATTTCCTTCAAAGTATCTGATCCCTTTCGCATTAGGCCAAGTGGAGTATTTTGGGGAGGACAAAAAACTTTAGTCAACCCTAATTTCCCTTCTTTATTCAACTTACCTTCCCTATTGCACCGACCAGCACTTTGAGCTATAGAGTCAAGACCAGCTAAGGCTCTGTACACTACAGGAAAATCAATATCGACACCCGCTTCAATAAGCTGAGTACTAATCACACGAATTGATTGCCCATTTTTTAGACGTTCTTTTATCCGTGCTATCACATCCATAATGTGAGCAGAGCACATCATGCGAGATAAATGAATCGTATCTTCTGGCATTAGATTATGTAAATGCCTGCAATCCTTGCGAGTATTTACAATGCAGAGCACTTGGTCGTATTGTACTAATTCATCAGCAATATCTTTCCATTCAACACTTATATGGATGTTTTCCGGTATCTGGATATTGACCCTTTTCAATTCGTTTGTCAGGAGTTTATAGTCAGGAACAATTTCTCGAATACGTTCAGAATCAATTTCCTTGAAGGCATTTTTTCCAGAGCCTCCAATTGTACCAGTTAAAACAGGTTGTGTGGCCGTAGAAAACAAAACAGATACGCCAAAACCATCAACTAAGGTATTAAGAGCAGAAAGTATGGGTTTTAAAAATTCTGGAGGCAACATTTGCGCTTCATCCAGTATAATAATGCTGTTTGCTAAGTTATGAAGTTTACGGCACTTGGATGTTTTGTTTGCATAAAGAGATTCAAAAAGTTGCACATTGGTGGTCACAATAATCGGTGCATCCCAATTTTCTACTGATAACTTACTCTCATAGGAAACTGTTTCGTCATCCAAGTTGCTATGATGTTCTATCACATTTGATTCTCCAAAAATATCTCGGTATACCTGAACAGTTTGCGAAATAATACTAGTGTAGGGTATGGCAAAAATAATTCGTTTTTTATTGAATTTCACCGCATGTTCCAATGCCCATGCCATGGATGATAACGTTTTTCCTCCTCCCGTCGGCACAGTGATGGAAAAGAAACCTGGCTCTTGTCCCCCAGATTGAATGCATTGGCCAAGCACACGGTTTCGGATCAAATTCAAATCTGAAACATTTGAGTTATTTGCAAAGCGAGACATAAAATTCACAAACAGCTCTTTCAAGGAACTTAACAATTTATATTTTCCTCGTATTTCATACGAT
>Ga0302289_1000748_pt1 | contig 12215 bp, 8 predicted proteins | sample III_Fen_N1_2_FD_194552 | JGI IMG/M metagenome (GOLD analysis project Ga0302289, IMG submission 194552) | Peat permafrost microbial communities from Stordalen Mire near Abisko, Sweden - III_Fen_N1_2 | ecosystem: Environmental > Terrestrial > Soil > Wetlands > Permafrost | place: Sweden: Abisko... | reverse complement strand
TACGATTATTGCTTTTTTTTTGCTTTGGGATGGAGCGAAAGGATTTGATTTACATAATGTAATCCGCCTTGTTTTGGCTTTTATTTTTTCTGCCTTTACCGTTATCATTCTTGTAATGGATCAAAAAGACGGTTTTTGCAGGTTGTGTCATTTCGATTATTTTATCAGTACTATTTTATTGACCGTAAGTCTTATTATCTCCACGTTTATCAGGAATCCCGTGCTTTTATACTTTTCATGTGTCGTTTCCTTTTTCGCCTATATTTACATTCTGATACAGGTTGGATTCATCCGAATTCGCGAAGGATATAAAACCTTTCAGGAATTTTAAAAAAGGTTATTTTGCGGATTAACGGTCATAACACCTGATTTTCTGGTAATATACTTTCAATGAGCGCAAAGAAAAAAACAGGCGCGACGGCGTTTCGCTGTTCGCAATGCGGATATACGCAACCCCGCTGGCTTGGCCGCTGCCCCGATTGCGGTGAATGGAACACGCTTGAAGAAGTGATAATTCAGGATGCTGGCCTGTCTGCTTCCGGAATCGGCGTCACTGGATCCTCGCGAAACGGAAAGTCGGTGGTTATTCCGAGAGCCGTTCCCCTTTCTTCAATAGATGCGCAGGACGGAGCGAGGCTTACAACCGGTATTCCCGAGCTGGATCGCGTACTCGGCGGAGCCGCGATGAAACGCTCGGCTGTTCTCGTCGGCGGCGAACCTGGAATCGGGAAGTCCACCCTGCTTTTACAAGCGGCTTCAGCCGCCGCTACCAATGGAAGGATCTTGTATGTTTCGGGCGAGGAATCTGCCGCGCAGATACGCTCTCGGGCCGACCGACTCGGTATTCCCGTTGAGCGCATCGAAATACTCTGCACTGGCCGCCTCGAGGACATCGAGCGCGCGCTCAATGAGGTGAATCCCGTATTCGTTATCGTGGACTCAATTCAAACCGTCTATTCTCCGGATGCCGGCGCGGTCCCAGGAACCGTAAATCAGCTGAAACTGTGCGCTCATGAACTCGTAAGTTGGGTCAAGGAGCGCGATTCAGTCCTGTTTCTCGTGGCGCATGTCACGAAAGACGGTACGATCGCAGGTCCAAAGGCTCTCGAACACCTTGTCGATACGGTGATATCTTTCGAGCGCAACGACGAGGATGTTCGCTTTCTCCGCGCGCTAAAGAACCGTTTTGGTTCTGTTGACGAGCTTGGTATCTTCCAGATGACAGCAAAAGGGCTTTTGGCCGTCGAGGATCCGTCGAGCCTGTTTATTGTCAGGCGGACGGGGGCGCTTCCTCCGGGCGTCGCCGTCGTTCCCGTTTTCGAAGGAAGTCGTGTCTTTATGATCGAGATTCAGGCACTGACCGTTCCCGCGAAAAGCTCAATGACGCGCGTCTATTCCGACCGCATCGACGCGGCACGGGTGAGCCGCGTCGCGGCCGTGCTTGAAAAGCGCATCGGTATCAGGTTTTCCGATCAGGATATTTACATAAATGTCGCAGGCGGGATGAGGCCGGGAGAGAGTGCGATTGATCTTGCGCTCGCCGTCGCCCTGTATTCCGCACGAACAGATATTCCTGCGCCGAGCGGTACTGCGCTTATCGGCGAGCTTAGTCTTGCGGGCGAGGTTCGTCCTGTAGCCAGACTGAAAGCTCGCGTCAAAGCATCTCTTGGTCTTGGGTTTTCAACGATTATTGCGCCGGAAGCAGAAAGCGGCGCAAGGGAAGTTCATGATATCAGGGAAATGGTAGCCCTTCTATTCGGAGCAAAAAAATGAAAAAAGTATTTCGTTCAAAGTTACGATTTATCGCAGTTGCCATCGCATCGGTTCTGTTATTCACGATTGGTGTGCTCGCTTTTTGCGCTGGCTCCGCCGATTCATCCGAAATACCGTCGGATGCGCTTTATAAAAAAGCCGACGCCCCCATCGACTCGCGCATCGCCGATCTTCTGGGGCGGATGACAATTGACGAGAAAATAGGGCAGATGACGCAGATCGTAAAGGACACCCTGCGCGCGGGCGACGTGAAAAATTATTTGCTCGGCAGCGTGCTTTCGGGCGGCGGCGGATCCCCTTCGAAAAATACTGCAAAGGGTTGGGCGGATATGGTCGACGCTTTTCAGAACGAGGCGCTTTCAACCCGGCTTGGCATCCCGATGATTTACGGAGTCGACGCCGTTCATGGTCACGGGAACCTTGCGAACGCCACGGTGTTTCCGCACAATATCGGACTTGGGGCTTCGGGCGATACCCGTCTTGTCGAGGCAATAGGCAAGGCAGTAGCGGAAGAAACCGCAGGGACGGGCGTTCTCTGGAATTTCGGGCCTTGCGTCGCGGTCGTGCACGATCTGCGCTGGGGGCGGACCTATGAATCTTTCGGCGAGGATCCTTCGCTTGTTGCGTCTCTCGCCGGCGCATACGTCCGGGGCTATCAGTCCGCGCTTACGGGAAGCTTCGCCCGCACTGTCGTGAGCGCCAAGCATTTTATCGGAGACGGATCTACGGTTTGGGGAACGGCGACGGCGAACGGCGCCTCAATCGATCAGGGCGATGCCAGGGGCGATCGTGCGTATCTCGAAAAAATGCTTCTGGCTCCTTATGCCGAAGCGATAAAAAACGGAGCGCGCACTGTAATGACGTCCCATTCTTCCTGGAACGGTCTTAAAATGGTCGCGCAAAAAGACTTGATTACCGGCGTGTTGAAGGGCGAGCTTGGTTTTACCGGTTTCGTGGTTTCCGATTGGGGCGACATAGAGGCGTGTGATCCCGATTATTACAAGGGCGCGGTTGCGGCTATTAATGCCGGTATAGACATGAGTATGGTTCCGTATGACGCAAAAACATTTATCGCAACCGTTAAAAAGGCAGTCAAGTCCGGCGATATTCCGATGGAGAGAATAGACGACGCGGTCAGTCGCATTCTCCGCGTTAAATTCGAAATGGGATTGTTCGAGTCGCCGAAAGCGAACCGGACTCTTGCGGGCACCATTCGCTCTCCGGAACACCTTGCGCTCGCGCGGGATGCCGTCGCGAAAAGCCTTGTACTTCTCAAGAATGACCGTGCGCTTCCGCTCGGTAAAAAACTCTCCAAACTCTACGTCGCGGGTTCTGCCGCTGATGATATTGGAACTCAATGCGGCGGCTGGACGATTACCTGGCAGGGAAAGGCTGGCAATATTACGGAGGGAACGACGATATTCGAAGGCCTAAAGCAGAAGCTTCCTTCTGCGTCTGTTGTATACGAAAGCGGCGCCAAGTTTTCTTTTGCTGACCGCAATGCTCCATGCATCGTGGTTGTTGGGGAAAAACCATACGCGGAATGGGAAGGAGACAATGCGGAGATCGCGCTTTCTCAGGATGATAGCGAGACGATAACGAAGGCACGGAAGCAGTTCAAGAAAGTAATTGTGGTGTTGATTAGCGGGCGGCCTTTGGTTCTAGGCGACGCCCTGGCCAGGTGCGATGCGCTTGCCGCCGTCTGGCTTCCCGGCTCCGAAGGAGCAGGCGTTGCCGACGTTCTTTTCGGCGATGTCGCGCCAACCGGGAAGCTGCCCTTTGACTGGCCCCTCTCGGCCGATCAGCTGCCGCTAGAGCGGTTTGCCTCCGGAGAGCAGAAGCCTCTGTTCCCCGTCGGATTCGGTTTGCGTTATTGATGGAACGCGCGACTATGAGATCGCTGTGCGACTGCGAGATCGTGCGGCGGCGTGACGGCCCGGCCGCGCGGTTATTTGAAGAGGTTGCCGACCAGCGCGGGCACGGCGATAAAGTTTCCGATCGCGCCGCCGAGGCTTGAGAGAAAGAATATCAACAAAACGTGGGATATCCGGTTTTTATAAAAGCCGCGAATCGTAGTCACGTCGGTCGCGAGGTGTTCCATGTCGCGCACCTGCGGTTTTTTAACCCAGGCCTGCGCGAGGCCGGCGAAAAGTCCGACACCGATAAACGGATTGATCGTCGCGATAGGCGCGCCTATGAAGGAGACAAGGATTGTGAGCGGATTGCCGAAGGCAAGGAGGGTTCCGAGCGCCGCAAGGCTGCCGTTCCATAAAAGCCAGCGTACGAGCATGTCGAGCGATTTGACCGCGCCTCCGGTGAAAAATCCCGCCACGATGAGCGCAACGATGATCGCCGGAAATGCCCATCCCGCAATTTTGCTCCCGACGCCTTTCGGCGGAACCGACGCTATGTCAGTCGTGTCGGACGAACGTTTTCCCGCGGCAATTTCCTGTATGATGCTTTCGGTTCCGGGAAGATGTCCCGCGCCGAGAATGGCAACGATTTTATTACCCTTCGTTTCCCAAATATGGCTTGCGAGGTAGCGGTCTCGTTCGTCGATGAGAACTTCCTTGACTGCCGGCAGATATTTCGCGAGTTCTGCCATCATGCTGTCCATCGCGCCCTGTTCCTTGAGGTTTTCGATATCCTCCGGTTTCAGTTCTTCGTCCGCAAAAGCGCTGGAAACGAGAGTCGCAAGGAGTTTTGCCTTTCCCCAGAGTTTGTTTTTTGACCATGCGCGAAGCAGGGTTGTCTGGATCGGGCGGTCGACCATGACGGAAGGGATCCCTTCTTCCTCGGCAATCTTGATGGCTTCTTTCATTTCGTCGCCGGGCTTTGTCCCGACATCGTCGCCCATCCGCTTCTGGAAAGAGGAAAGCACGAGGTTGGCAAGAAGAAGAAAGCCCTTGCCGTCGCGGAGAACCTTGGTGATATCAAGCTCCTGCCAGCCTTTTTCGTTTTTCAGGGCCTGGAGGCGTCCTTCGTCAAGCTCTATGCATACCGTGTCCGGATGCTCGCTTCTTATTATGTCTCCGGCTTCGGTAACACTTTCCTTTGATATATGCGCGGTGCCGACGAGAATAATCTCCCGGCCGTTAACCTCAATCCGCCTGATTGTCTGTTTCATTTTTGCTCCTGTATGCTGCTATCCCGTCTGCGATTTTCCGGAGAAATGCATCCCCGTCCCGATAGCAAGATGCGTGCACGGTACCGCCCGCCATGTGCGGATGCCCTCCGCCGGATCCGATTCCCGAAAGAACCTGTCTGACGATGCATCCCGTGTCGAGGCTTGCGTCCCGTGTTCGCGCCGAAAGGTGGTATTCGCACCCCTTGATTGCTATCACGACCACAAAGGTGATTTCTCGCAAGCGTAGCAGAAAATCGGCCAGCACGGAAAGTAGCTCGCTGGAATAATCGCCGTGAACTTCCGCAAGAAGGATCGTGTCTTTTATTCTGAAGGAGCTGAACGAGCGGCCTATTTCCTCAAGCTGATCAACGCTTAGGGCCGTTTTGACCACTTCGTGGGCGAGTGCGTTGTTTCCGAGAAAAAAAAGCGCGTAATGGGCGTCTAGGTCCGTCTGGCTCACCGAGCGCGAAAGAAAATCCGTATCAAGCTGAATGCCCGCGAGCAGGGCTGTGGCCGTCGTCCGGTCGGGGATTTCCCCCGATTCCTTCCAGTATGTCCAGACGATCGACGAACAGGCGCCCATTTCGGGGCGGAGGTCGATAAAGGGGCAATGCAGTCTTTTTTTTTGCCGGATGATGATCTATTACCGCGGTGAGCGTTCCGGCGACTGTCTTTACCGTTCCGCTCGCGGGGGATCCATCAACCACAATAGTCTGAAAGGCCGGATTCCCGCTTGCCGACGCGAAATCTTCCATTCTAATTGAAAGGCGGCTGATCATCGCGGTAAGCGAAATGCTCTGGATGCGACCCCCATAGGTTATCGAACAGTCGAATTGATTGCGCATCAGCAGTTCGCACAGGGCATAAGCCGCGCCGATGGCGTCGTGGTCGGGAAAGTCATGGGTTTGGATCAGCGTGGGACGTGAGGGATCGAGAATCTTGAGCAGTGTGCTGAACGGCCGCTCTATCATTCCCTATCCCTTTGAGTCACTGGCGGTTGTGTTATTGGCGGCGTTTTCAAGGTCCCTGAGCGCCCATTGGCAGAGCCGGTACTCGAAGAATACCGGTGCTTTTATCGAGGTTATCTCGATATAGAATTTTTGCGCTACTGCCTTGCTCTGAAAAAGATCATAGTACATGGCGGAATAAAAAAGCATCCGGCTGCGGTCGGTGATATCTTTTTCCTTTTCAATGCGGTTCAGTACGTCGGCATCTCCCGATTTGTCCACGAACAGTCGGCACAGGAAATATTCGGTTTTCGCGTGATCAAGAGTTGCGATGTATTTGGCCATGAACTTCTTGGCTTCGTCGGTTTTGTTACTTCGATAATAGCACAGAGTTGCCATCAGGGCATAAGACGTGTTTTTGGGGTTTTGGGCGAGTGCTTGCTGGAATGCCAGTCCGCTCGCAGCATACTCGCCTTTTCCCCATAAAAGGATGCCAAGACTCTCGGCGGCGAAATAGTATGCGGGATAGAGACGGCAAATTTTCGCGTAATCCGAGATTGCTTCGTCGGTGTTACCAAGATCGTCATTGAGCCCGGCACGATAAATGTAGGCTAGATAGGATTCGCTCTCAAGTTCTATCGCTTTCGTGAAGGCTTCTCTGGCCTCGGCTTTTTTTGCCGCTGAAATAAGGTAGTTCCCATAATCTACCCATTGCCCGTAAAGATTGGGATCGAGAGTCACTGCTTGTTTGATATCCTCCAGCGCGCCGGGAAGATCGTTTGATTCCGATTTGACACGCGCGCGTTCTGCCCACAGAACACTGTAATCAGGGGCTTTCGCGATTGCCAAATTAAGAGTGCTACCTGCTTTTTCCAGGTCAGACAGCATATAATAAACGCGCGCGAGGCCAAGGAGCGCGTCGGTATTATTCGGATCAACCGAAATTGCCCTGATTAATAACATTTTTGCCTGTGCGTAATTTTTTTGGCCGAGATAGTCAGTTCCGAGAGCCGTAAGCGCCTGACTGTTATTTGGCTGGATCTGGAGAATTTTATTCAGGTATTTTGCGCGGTTAGTCAGGTCGTTTCGGGATTCTGCGAGAACTGCCTGTGTGTAGAGTATTTCCACATTCCCGGGATATGCGGTTTCCAATTCGTTTGCGAGCGTTGTGCTTTCGGTCTTTTTCCCCGCGGATATCAAAATTGACAGTTTAAGAATGCGGATCGAAAGGGATGAGGCGTCCGGTTCCGGAACCGTATCGAACAGGGCTATCGCGTCGTCATATTTTCCGTCGACAAGAAGATTTTTCAGTTTTTCGCCAAACGCAATGCGGGTATACACCGGTTCTTTCGATTCCTGCGGTTTTACGGCAGTTTCTGCGGGCTTTTGCCCGGTTGGCGGTTCCGTTTTTTGAGTTTTCGGCGCTGTGGTCGCGCATGAAAAAAGGAAAAGGAGCGAAAAAGCGCATATGATTGACAAACTTGTTTTACCCGATAATCGCATGGTATCCCCTCGTAGACGTTGAAATTGTCACGTGCTTTAGTTACACTCAAGCAAATGATGAAGTATTTAACCCGCAGAATCGTTTTGCTAACTGCGTTGTACGTTTGTATTATATTCGGCATATTCGCCTTACAGTTTACCAGCGGTAATGCTTTTTCCGTCACTCTCGGCTCGCTCAGGGTTTCCTGTACGATGGAAACCTCCAATAAGGGACTTATACGTCCTGTTTTGCCTCTTCATATCGGCGCTAACGGACTCGATTTCTTCCTTGATGACCAGAATCCCTTGATGGCTTATACCACCGTACGATCCGGTGAGCCGCTCAAAGTGATTAACTTGACCCAAAATGCAACCGGTTTCGTAATCGATTTTACCGAAAGCGTCAGCGTCTCTTTCTCTTCGGAAAAACGCGGAGACGCTGATATAGTTACTATTTCCGCACAAATACCGACAAAATACCAGAATGTCGTGTTTCCATACAAGGTAACCAGAAGCGCCAAGCTTGAAAAACAGGATTCTATAATACTCGTCAATACCGGTAAACAACAGTATGCCTTTTCCGGCGCGGTGATAAATCCCGACTCCGGGAAAGCGACACGTTCCCTCGCAATACAGCGTTCATCCCCGGTAGTGTACTATCAAAGCTGGATTCCTGCAAAGGGGCTTTCCATCGATGATCTCGCGTCTCTTCCAGGTTCTGCGGCTGCGGACTATAATCGCGCAGTCGAGCTGTATTCGGCCAAAGCACTTCTTTCATTCAAAGAATCGGTCGCGGCGGGAAATTTGTCCGAGCCGCTCGTGGCGGCATATATAGCTGAAATGGGAAGAATCGGGATGTACCAGGCCGCAATTGAGTCCATTCCGGAAGCATGGCGAAACGATCCTGCGCGAACCTGGCAGACGGATACTTTTCTTGATCATCTTGAAAGAACGTATGCCGGTTACATAATAAAAGAGCATGAAGACCGCTCCATGATTTCCCGGAAACTTACTGACAATAATCCGGAAGTTTTCGAATTTCCCTCGCTCGTGCCTTACCTTATTGATCGTGGAAGCACGATCCTGATAAAGGACCTTTTTCGGCTCTCATCCGTCCTCGACATGACTGCTATATCGAGCCGTCAAGCCGCCGGTATTCTCGAAGCCATGATGGATTATCAACAATATGCGCCGAATGAGCAAAATGCGCTTCTCTCGCTCTCTGATTCATGCGAGCGCAAACTCAAGTCGTCCCTTGTCCTCGTCGGGAATAATCTGTATCTCAGTGATAACGGTAAAACCGTAAATGTTCTCGATACGATCGACACGGCTGCGATTCTCATAAAATATGGCTCCCGGACGCCGGGGAAATCAAACTGGGCGGCTGCAGGGCATCTTTTGGTGACATCCATCGTTTTAAATGCCAGCGAGAAGGGTTCAATTCCCTCGCAACTCCTCTTTACTTCCCAGGATGGTCAAGATACGAAGACAGGCATTGCGGCTGCTTCAGAGAAGGCTCTCGACGCGGCAACGTTATACCCGGCGCTGGTTAGCAGTAATACCTGGTATCCGCACAGTCTATCCCTTGCCGAACAGGCCGGCCCGGGAGTCTGGGCCTGGACGAGTGCCCAGTCAATCAAGGTTGTGAAATCTGCGGATGGCGTAATGAAGGTTACTACCCGGTTTCCTCCGGGAGAAACCCATTATTTGGTGTTAAATGGCATCAAGCCATTTTATCGTATCAGTATTTATGGTATTGATTTCCATACCGATCTGCATTTTGAAAATTATAATTCTTCGGGTTATCGATATAATGAAGAAACAAATACGCTGTACCTGAAAATGAAGCATAAATCGGAATTCGAGGACGTTATAATTTATACCGGAGCGGAGCCGGAGAAACCGGTGGTAGCGCCGTCCGTTCCCGTTTCTGTACCCGCCACCGGGGCGCCTGCCGCCGGTTCTCCGGTATCCGTCAGTCCCACGGGTGGGACTCCGGCAACTTCCGGTGGTTCGGGGAATTGACGGAAGTGTTTTCCGGTCAGCTTTGCCCTGCCGTTTCCATCAATTGGTCGATTTCCTCGGGAGTGTCGCATACTATGCTCGCGGCAAAATAAAGGGCGATCGCGGTTTCGGTCGTCAGGCTTCCCATCGGGACCGCGCCTTCGCGCCACATCCTTCTTGAAGTCGAATATCCCGAAAAGTCCACAATGCCTTCCTGCTGTGAGGTGCAGTAAAACCTGCAGCCTCTTTTTCTTCCCTGTATCAATAATTGCTTAAGCGAATACGGACCCTCGCGCATGCTGCCGGTGCCCTTCTCGTAGAGTTCGAGGACAAAGCATGACACTCCGGTATCCGTCAGGGCGAGCAATCGGTCCGCGCGGAGTCCCGGAAAAACGCGGCACATATGAAGTTTGTCCGCGGCGTCCGAAAGCAGGCGCGTCATGACATAGCGGTCGGTGTCGGCGTATTCCGAAAGAAGGCCCGTTCCGGTAAATACCGGCTCTCCCGTATTCCAGTTGGTGAAGCCATAAAGTGCCGGCCTCAGAAATTTCAGGTTAAGCGGGGAGAGCGTCCGGTCGCCGAATACGACATATATTCCGCGCTCTTTTTCCTGCGCAAGGCGGATAGCCCGGTTTAAATTGAGTCGTGCCTCGTCCGGCGCGTCGTCCGGCGAGAGCAGGGCGGGCGGAGAATTTGACGCGGTGAAAACGATAGGTACCGGTGTGTCGGCGAAAAGCCAATAGATAAGGGGCGCGGTGTAGGCAAGGGTGTCTGTACCGTGCGTTATGACGATTCCGTTCGCGGTGCCTGATGCGATGCGCTGCGCGATAGCGTGGATAAGGGCGGCCCAGTCCGCGGGCTGGATTTCCTCGCTGAGAAGGCGGTCGGTCGTTATCCGCTCAAAATTGATGTGCTCGCCCGCAAGATCCGGCGCTATCATTGTTTTAAGAATTTTTTCGTCGCCGGCAGAGATCTCTCCGTCTGCGGTCGTTCCGGAAATCGTTCCGCCCATCGAAAGCACGAAGATAAGACTGATATGCAGCTCTTCCTTCAGGAGCTCCTTGACCATGAGCGGATCGGCGAGACCGCGCGTTTTTTTCATGATAAGTCCGGTCAGAAATTCGAGCGGACCCATGTCGCCTTCTTTCAGTCTGCCTGCCTCGGGCGCGTTTTCCTGTATCGTTTTTTGGACAAGTGCCCGTAGCTGGGCTGTATCGGTGATTTGGCTCCAGTTATGCTCCTTCATGAGCGTATCGGGATCCTTGTCGGTTTCGATGACGGCTTGCAGTAGTTGCTTCGCTATTTTGCTATGAATTGCATGAGTGTGATAGAGCGCGAGAATCGAGGCGAACCTTCTTGGGGACAGGGGCGATTCCTGAACGGTTTTGCTCTCTTTACGGAGAAGTCCGGTCACGTCGGACATGAGCCAGTGGGCGGTTTCCATCGCATCGGCTCCGCACGCGATCGTTTCCTCGAAAAAGTCCGCCCGCGATTTTTCGTCGCAGATAAACTCGGCCCGCGTCCGGGCGATTCCCCAGGTGGCAATGAGACGGTTTTGGCGATCGGAAGGATGTTCGATCGCGGAAGCGCGGAGTTCGGCGAGCAGAACCGGAGGACACTTGTAAGTCGGAGCGCCCTCAATGGGCAAAGCCGTAAGAATGGAGTCTGATTCGCGGCTTTGATGAAATTCCGTGTGATCCTGTCGTTCGTTCCAGAGACGGCTTTCCGAGGAAATGATTCCTCCGGAAGTCAAAAGTCCTTCCTGCCGGTGGAGTTCGGCATTTATTGCCTTTCGGACGAAGTTGAATGAATTGAGGTTTCTCAGTTTGACCGTATAATCCGGTTTGTCAGGAAAACGTGCGAGCGCGACGTATGCATTGCAACGAATGACGTTTTCCAGCGGAATTCCCTTCAATATTCCCATATACTGAATACGCCGGCGGAGTTCGGTCAGAAATATTTCCGCTTCCTCTCCAAGTTCGAAGTCGGCTCCGGTCCTGATTCGGATATTCGGCACGCCTGCCTGCGAATAGTCCATTTTGGCTTCGCCGTTCGTATGGGTGAGGCGGCCTGCATCCTCTTCGATCCGGACTTCCTGAATCAAAATCCGTTTTTTTCGCCGGTGAAATTCGATATCCATATAGCCATTTGTCCCGATTTTTACCGAATCGCCGGAGAGGCTGTATTGCTCGGGGAGAGAAGGGCTTCCTGTCGGTCGTTCAAACAGGGCGACCTCGGAAAGCGTGCAGTCCAGGGCATGCGCAAGGGTATATGCGCGGCGGGCTGCCTGCTGGTTGATTACGGGACAAGCGCCTTTTTCGCGCCGGCAAATGGGGCAAGTTCCCGCATTGGTGCCGATATTGCATGAACAAAAGGCTTTTTCGGTGGTAGTGACCAGAATTCTGGCCTCGAGAAATACGTGGGATTGATACATCTCATCCCCTCCCTGACGGAAATTTAGCCATGGAAGTATATAATTTTAAAACGAAATATGATATACTTAAAAATTGACGCGGCTAATTAAAAAAGCCTAAGGAGTTACGGTGAACAAGCGAGATTTCCCCAAAGTTCATTTTTATGACCAGGACTTTGTAGATATATATGACCGGAGCTGGGCTTGGATACAGGATTATTGGATCACTCCCGAGCTAGAAGGACTGTCTCCTGAGGGTTATTTTATCTATCCTGACGGGGAAGAATCAATACTTAATCAGTTTGAAACCATATTTTCATCGTTTTTTTTCGTATATTCGAACCGAAACTATCATGCAAACCAGAGTCTCGACTTTTTTTACGAGCATCAGGAAGAATCCGGGGCAATTCGCTGGAAGTACAACCTTCTCACCGGTGACCCTATTCTGCCAAAGGACAATCCGGAGGGG
>Ga0302289_1000747_pt1 | contig 12226 bp, 14 predicted proteins | sample III_Fen_N1_2_FD_194552 | JGI IMG/M metagenome (GOLD analysis project Ga0302289, IMG submission 194552) | Peat permafrost microbial communities from Stordalen Mire near Abisko, Sweden - III_Fen_N1_2 | ecosystem: Environmental > Terrestrial > Soil > Wetlands > Permafrost | place: Sweden: Abisko... | reverse complement strand
TCGATATCAATTTTTTTCGAATCGCCGGTTGAAAGCGCGGCCTCCCAGAATACCTCCGGCGTAATATCCGGCTGGACCTGACATGCAAGCGCATACAGGCCTGCGATGAAAGGTTCGGCAGCACTCCATCCGCCAACTCTGTTGAAAATATAGTCATCCGGACCGGTCGGTTCGGCAGACAGCAGAGAATCCATCGGGACCAGCAGAATCTCCTCAGGTGTGTGGGCTGCAAACTCCTCAGAGTAGTATGACGCAAAGCCCTCCCGCTGCATCGACAGCCATTGCGTCCAGTCCACGACGCTATAGGATTCTGCGGCATCCTTATCGTCCACCGGGCTTCTGTCCAGTCCCTGAAAACAGAAAGTATACCCCGAGTCGATAAAGGTATTACAGGTCACGACGAAAATTCCTGCATCCGTCGCGCGTTTGATCGATGCCTCCAGCTCCTCGTAACCGGCATCTCCCGGCTGCCATGCGGCCGATATGGAAATAACCCGAATCTTCTCTGCATCGGAAAGCGATGCATTCAGTTCAATCACCCGATCCACGGCCTTGGCATAGGTAAGCCAGGATAGGTTGCTGTTGTCCCCGTTCCAGACATTGGCGCTAATGAAATAGACATCCGCACCACTTGCGATGCCGCAGTCTTTGCCAACGGCGATGCTGGTCATGAAGGCGCCGTGCAGATCTGCCTGATACGAGCCGTATTTGTCGAGGCTCAGTTCCTCATAATATTTGATCCTGTCCTTATATTCGCTGTGTTCCACCAGAAGCGGCGTGTCAATAATCGCAATCCCGACGCCTGCCCCGGTGATTCCTTCCGCATGGAGCGAGGCGATGTCCAGACCCGGGGTGCGGGCGATCGCCATGACCGTCTGCGGGTCAAAGCCTTCCGTCAGGTTATCCGGCCAGATCGTCCCCGTATCGAACTCCGCATGCAGCAGCCGATCCAGATCACCGCTCAGATCCACTGCGGAGAGGTCTTTCTGCCGAAGGTCCAGCGGGCGCCAGGTATCATCGCCCTTCTCATAATCCGGCAGTTCTGTATAACTCTTCGCAAGTCCGCTCAGGTCCGAGAATGAGGGGGTCGGGCTCTCGCTCTCCGCCGTCGTCACTTCGGCTGTCTCTTGTAAATGACTCGTACTTTCCTCGGCGACCGTCGTTTCCGCTGTTGCAAATTCCGAGGTGTCCCGTGTCCCGGTCGCCCCCCTATGGCCCTGACAGGCTGTCAGCATAGAAATCGTCAAAACGATGCCAATGAGCTTAATTATGTTCTTCATGAGGACGCACCCCCCGTGAAATCCGTCTCCAAATTCTACTGTGATATCGATCCGGTCAAGGGATATCTTATCACAGATTAACTCATTGAAATGGCGAATGATGGTGAGAATGTTTTCCCGGATTTCACGTCTGCTAAAATTCATTGTCAATCGTAGACCAATTCTCAATGAAATTTGCAAATGCCGCTGTATTATGCAATATTTTTCGCGTGATTACCCCCCTTTTTTCTGAAAAAACTTCTCTTTGCATCATTTTTAGAGTCATTTCTCTTGCGGCATTCATTTTTGCGTACACGAACGCTTGGTTTTAAAACACACTTTTTTTCTTTCTGTTTTTTCAGATCAAACATTGTTCATACGCCTCCTTATTAGGTTATATATTTTATAAGCATGATTTGATGAGATATTTCGTGATAAAAACCAGACAGAAAAAAAGCGAACCTCAGACACCCTCTTTGCAGGGCCCGTACATTCGCCTTCAAAACATAAGTTAAACAATGGATGAAAGAATCACGAAAAGCAGCCGATTGGCAGGCCGCGTGTTACTTCCGACTTTATACCAGTTCCATACGCACATTAAAATGAATGCCGCAGATGTCGCCGAAATATAAATGCCCTTTCCCTTCCGGAATGGGTTCCATACCAAGACGGTCTAATATCGAGAGACAGTCAAATTCGCCTTGCATTGTGATATCGCTTGCTCTCACATATCCAAGCCGAACCGGCGTATCCTGCGGGTCAGTAACGAGCATCCCCCTGCCCAATCCTGATACCTGATGTTGTATGTCAGATAAATCAACAGTCTTTGTCATATTTGTTTTCCCCCATAAGAAAAACTATTTATTAACACTTTGTAAACATTATATGTCATATTTTTGATCATAACAATGAAATTCGTTTGAATGTTTGTGACGTTTTTGTTCAAATCGTCAGTATTTTGTGTTTTTCTTACGAACAATTTGACAACCTCATGATTCAGAAGGTATTCTCCTTTGAAGGCATGCTTCTTCAACAAAGCGCAATGTATAATTGACTTCAGCATCAGATATAAAGGGAAAACAATTATGAGCGAATCCTTATCCGCTTCCGACCGCACGCATAAGCGCAGATGGATCATCCTGATCCTTATCAATATCGTCATATTCATGAGCACGCTCGACAGCAGCATTGTCAACGTGGCGCTCCCGACCATGGCCGATCAGCTCGGCGTCGGTTCGGGCATCATCGCCTGGGTCATCACCATCTACCTGATCGCCATTGCCGCCGTCATTCTCGTCTTCGGCCGCCTCGGCGACATCTTCGGCCAGACGAAAATCTTCAACATCGGCATCCTCGTGTTCACGATCGGCTCGGCTCTGTGCGGCCTGTCCCACACCCTTCCGATGCTCCTCCTCGCCCGCGTCATTCAGGCGATCGGCGCCGGTGCCACCATGGGCAACAACCAGGGCATCATCACCCGCGTCTTCCCGCCCTCCGAACGTGGCCGCGCACTCGGCTTTGCCGGAACCTCCGTCGCACTCGGCACCCTCGCAGGACCTGCCCTCGGCGGTCTGATCGTTTCCGTAACAAGCTGGGAATACATTTTCTGGATCAACATCCCGATCGGTATCGTCGCTTTTATCCTTTGCCTCCGCGAACTGCCGAAAAGAGCCGTCCGCAAACAGGAGAGCCTCGATATCAAAGGCTCCCTTCTTTTCTTCCTCACAGTCGTCCCTCTGTTTTTCGCCATGAATCAGATCCAGATCTGGGGCGTCAGCGATTTCCGCGTCCGTCTGTGTCTGGCTCTTTCGATCATATCCTTCCTAATGTTTCTCAGCGTCGAAAAGAAAAGCAGCACGCCGCTCCTTGATCTCACCATATTCAAAAACAAGTGGTTCACCGTCAGCATCATCTGCGCCTTCCTGAGCTATATCGTCCTCTTCAGCAGCGCCATCCTGCAGCCCTTCTATCTCCAGAACGTACGCGGGCTCTCCCCGGGCACCGCAGGTCTCCTGATGTGCGTCATGCCCCTTGTCATGGCCATTGCCGCGCCCCTGAGCGGCCACCTGTCCGATAAAGTCGGCTCCGAGATTCTGACCCTGACCGGACTCATCGTAACCCTCGGAGGCGTACTCCTCATGGCCACCCTCACGCAAAACACATCCCTCATCATCATGAGCATTTTCGTTGCCATCCTCTCCCTTGGCAACGCCAACTTCCAGTCGCCGAACACCTCTCTCACCATGTCCTCGGTCACCCGTGACAAACTCGGCATCGGCGGCAGCGTCAACGCCCTCGCCCGTAATTTCGGCATGGTCTGCGGCATCACACTCTCGACCTCCCTCCTCTACGGCGGCATGAGCCAAAAGCTCGGAACACATGTCACCGCCTACTCCGCCGGACAGGAAAACGCCTTCATCTACGGCATGCGCCTCGCCTATCTTGCTGCCGCCGTCATCTGTGCGATCGCCATCATCATCACTGCCGTACGTCTGCACGGCCGGAAAATAAAAGCCGCCCCTGCAAAAGTACAATAATCATTTGACAATTGCTCTCAGAATAAGTACAATCACTAAGCGGATTTAGCACAACAATACTGCTGCACCCGCACAGAAACATAAGCCGTGGAGAGATGGCTGAGCTGGTCTAAGGCGCGCGACTGGAAATCGCGTGAGCTGTAATAGGTTCCGAGAGTTCGAATCTCTCTCTCTCCGCCAGATAGTAAAAAGGCATCCCCTATTTTTTTAGGGGGTGCCTTTTTGCTATACGGTAGATGTAAGGAGAGAGATTCGAACTCGCGAGAGCATACGCCGATCCGGTCGCCGTCCGGTGGACGGCGGCCCGGCGGATGCCGAGGAGCCTGCGACGAGTGGTTAGCAGGCTAGCTGAGCGGTGCTGATGCGAAAGAAACTGCTAATCTGCAGGCGAAGCGACGTCTGCGACAGAAGATCTCTCTCGACGCCAAGGCTGGCTTTGATCAGGATTACTATTTATCTGATCCTATGACATTCCTAATATACGCTGTACTTTTTCCGGCTCCGGTCTTTATGATATATCGTTCCTTCAAAAGGGCGGCAAGTGTTGCCTCAACCGTTGATGCGCTGATATCCGGACACTTTTCCAGAATCATGCGTTTTGACAGTTTCCGCAGGGTGTTGTCGAATAATATACGAATCCGTGCGGGCTTTGTGATGCTCCGATCCGAAATGAATTCGACGCGTGCTGCAAATTCTTTGTATGCACTTAGGATAACTTCAAGATAGTATTTAACGAATGGAAAGTATGTGTTTTTGCCATCATACCAGTTGGCTGAACTGTACTGTAATACCTCATAATAAGTCTCTTTTGTTTTCTCAATTATCATCTCCACACTTATATACTTCCCGGCTATGTACCCGGATCTATACAGGAGAAGTAAGGTTAGCAGACGGCTCATGCGTCCGTTTCCATCATGAAAAGGATGTATACAGAGAAAGTCCAGGATGAACATAGGAATAAGAAGGAGAGGATCGTATTTTTGTGCTGCAATGGATTCGATAAAAGTACTCGTGAGACTTTCAATAGCTTCCGGAGTTTCGAAAGCTGACAAGGGCTGAAAGCGAACCGTACTGCGGCCTTCCGGGTCAACCTCTGTAATCACATTATCCGAGTTTTTGAATCGGCCACCGATAGAACTCGGATTAAAGTGATACAAATCCCTATGTAATTGTAGAATCAAATTGGGTCGGGGAACCATGAAATCATAGCTTTCATGGATGAGGCTTAAGACCTCACGATATCCGGCAATTTCCTGCTCAGATCGGTTTCTCGGCTCGGATTTGGACTTGACCAAAGCATTAAGACGCTCATCGGAGGTATAGATGCCTTCAATTCTGTTGGAAGCTCCCGTGCTTTGAATTTTGGCAATTTCAAGCATGGACTGTAAGATATCAGGCTTAGCCTCGATAAAAAGATCCTGTTTACCTTTGTACTCATGAATGGCTGATACCAGATTCATGATTTCATGGCTCAGCAGATCTTCCGGTATGTTTGAATAGTCAAAATTCCTCACACCGGTCTCCTTTCTGCACAATGTTTTCTCTTTCTGCATTATTTTACTTCTTAATTGTGCAGAAAGCAATAAAATAGGTAGAATGACTCGCTATCTTAATAACACCTACTGTACATTTTTCATTGGTTCTGCATAATACAGATGAAAAATTGTGCAGTATAAGTTTTATACAGGTCATGTAAAATGCCCAGACATTATTATCAGTTTAATTGTCTTGCTGGCTGAGACATCTATTCGTATATATCCCCGCATATCACCGACCTGGACGGCGACCATTCCGTTGGGTGACACTTGCAGATAGTTAGCACAGATGGGCGAAATATATAAGTGTCGTAATCAGGTACATAGTGTTCGGTTGTTGTGGTCACCGCATGAATAACGCTATTTTCACCCGGCACGGTGAATAGGAATAATGCCGTCAAGTTGAAGTTGAATCTTTCGACGCGCTATTTCGATTTCATATTGGTTCTGTACACGAAGCCAGTAGCCGGAAGAAAGCCCTAAATACTTGCAGAGACGAAGATCTGTTTCCGCAGTAATGGCACGGCGTCCTGCGACTATTTCGCCGATCCGCTGCGCAGGCACACCAATTTCTTTGGCAATGCGGTATTTGGTGAGCCCAAGCGGAACCAAAAACTCCTCGCTTAACAGCTCGCCGGGCGTAACGGGCTCAATAAACTCTTTTGCCATATTTATATTCATGACTTTCCCCTTTCTCAGTGATAGTCGCAGATTTCGACATCACTCGGACCTTTTTCTGACCATGCAAAACAGATTCTATACTGATCGTTGATACGAATGGAATGCTGCCCCAGCCGGTCACCTTTTAGCTGCTCTAAACGATTCCCGGGCGGCACTCGAAGATCATCCAATCTTACGGCAACCTCAAGTTGTGCCAGTTTGCGCAACGCAATGCGTTCAAATTGCACAAATCTCACAACTCGTTCCAATCGGGCAAGTTTTTCAGTGTCCTTGTCAGCAAACGATCGTATCATGTGACAATAATAACGCGCCGCAACAATAACGTCAAGCGTGATTATTTTAATCGCTAAATACCTCATCGATACTGCTGCGGTCTGTAAAGGAATTTTCCTGTAGGACGGACAGATCCTTCATCAGTCCGTTATGCACGATTTCCATGTAATCCGTGTGTATAATTTTGTTAATCAGTTCCAGTAGTGCCATGATTTCGGATTTGATCATAAGTCAAGCGCAATTTAATCATCTTTCACCAAATGACTAAATTGAATGACGTTTTGATGTAATGGCACCAACCAAAGAGTTAGTCGCATATGCAGAAATGGCAATGAAATCAGCCTGGGAATACCTTGCCTTATCGTTGAATACCTGGTTATGATCAAGTACATCGCGCGTTAATAAAATCGAACGAGCTTTTAAGGTCAATCTTCGCACAACACCCATTTTCCGTCGGCAAGGCTGGATTCGATCACTTTATGAACGAACTGTACGCCCATCAGACCGTCATAAGAATTCGGGAAAAATAGGACGAGCGGATCAGCCTCTTTTCCGGCGATCCGTGCAGCGATAGCCTCAGCGGCATCGGAGTAAATGTTGGCGAAAGCTTCGTGGAATCCTTCCGGATGACCCTTCACAATACGGCTGGAGCGTGCCGCAAGCGGAAGCGTTCCGGGGCCGTTGGGCGTACGGATCTCCGCGGGGCCGATCAACGGTTTAAATACCAGAGATTGAGGGATTTCCTGCAGCCATTCCAGCGTGCCTTTGGTTCCGCTCACCCGGATCCGCAACGAGTTCTCAACTCCGGCCGCTGCCTGCGTCACCCAGAAACTGCCTCGCGCACCGTTATTGAACCGAAGCATCGCACCGGCGAAATCATGAATCAATCGACCGGGGACGATGGTTCCGGCTTCCGCGGCAACCTCGGAAACCTCCAGTCCGGTTACAAAACGGACCAGATTGTGCGCGTGCGTACCGATATCTCCCATGACAAGCGACGGACCGCCGCGCACGGGATCGTACCGCCATGGTACTGTGCCTGAAGGATCCGGATCGTTTTCATCCGCTTTTCCTCCCTGCACATATTCAATCTGTACGAGCCGTATGATACCCAACTGTCCATCGGCTACCATTTCCCTGGCCTGACGGACCATGGGATATCCGGTATAGTTGTGCATCAGGCAAAACACGTGCCCCGACTCCACCACCTGCCGGTGAAGAGCCTTTGCGTCTTCGAGCGTATTAGTCATCGGCTTGTCGCAAATGACATCGAAACCCTTCGCGAGTGCCGCTGCTGCATACAGGTAATGACTGTCATTCGGCGTCATGATGGCAATAACGTCAGCGCCGTCCGGCAATAATGCTTCCGTTTCGATCATTTTCATGGCATCAGAATAAATCCGGTTTTCGTGAAGGCCGATGGCCAGCCCGTCCCGCATGGCCTTTTCCGGTTTCGAGGAAAGAGATCCGGCAACGAGATCATACCGGTCGTCCATCCGGGCCGCCTGCCGGTGCATGGCACCGATAAATGAGCCCTCTCCACCGCCGATAACAGCAAGGCGTAGCCGCCTCCCAAGAAGATCAATGATTGGATTCAAGCTCATATTCATTCTCCATTCTGTAAAAAATATCGGATGGCTCTGACTGCCAGCCGGTGGTCGTCCAACTGAGGAAGGCCCGAGACGGTAATGGTTCCAACCGGCCCCGTGTTTTTGATAATAATCGGAAAGCAACCCCCATGCGGGGCGTATTCGCTTTCCGGAAGCAGCATGGCCTCTTCAACCGTCTTTCCTATCTTTTTGAGGTGAACTCCGGTATAAAGGGAACTATGTCCCGTGCGGCCGACCATTCGTAACTTTCGCTCAATCCATGCATCATTATCTGCAGCTGTTCCGGGCAGTGCAGCATGAAACAGCCGGCGTCCAGCCAGCGTGATATCGATCGTCACCGGCAGGTTTTCGGTTATTGCGGTTGCATGTAGCCAGGAGCCGATACTCCAGGCCGTATTTTCATTGAAATATGGGAAGACAAGTTCGCGCTCCTCGGAAAGCAAGTCATCCATGTCGTATTTCATAATGCACCCCATCAGAATATAGGTTGACGAAAAAGCAGATCATTCTTCTGATCCTGCTTTTCATCATAGCCTCCAAAAATATTTATTGCAAGAAAGGGTTCGGTTTACAGAAGAAGCTCCGAAAAAAGACGGAAAAAATGGTATATTACTTAAGTTATGTTATATTTTAAAAATGCGGATCCATCAAGACAAGATAGTTGACCGTTTATATCAGAAGATTCCCTTGCCGGATCGGAGTTCCATATGAAATTGTTTGAACCAATGAATATTAGCGGAGTTGTACTTAAGAATCGCATCGTCATGGCGCCAATGGACACTGAAATTTCTCTTGCATCAGAAGAAGCAAGAGAATACTATGCTAAGCGGGCTGAAGGCGGTGCGGGGCTTGTCATTGTTGAGGGAATATCTGCAGAACTTTTTACAAATAACGATTTTGTTGTTGATTTGGCACTTCTGGCAGAAAGAATTCAGCATTACGGAGCAAAGGTCATTATGCAGCTGACGCTTCACTCCCTGACGAATACTATTTCCCAAACAATATGTCAGGCTAGTGTTCATGAATTAGAATTCTATCAGCAGACGATCTGTAATGCAGCGACAGCATGCAGTCGTGCCGGTTTTGACGGTATAGAGATTCACGGAGCACACGGATACCTGCTTAGTCAGTTTTTTTCGCCTCAATCCAATAAGCGAAAGGATTTGTATGGGGGATGTCCCGAGAACCGCATGCGTTTTGCCGTTGAATGCATTATCAAATTGCGCAGTCAGCTTCGGAAGAATTTTATCTTGTCCTATCGGCTTAGCGCAGATGAATTACAGCCGAATGGCGTAAAACTGGACGAATCCATACAGCTTGCCTTAGCACTGGAGCGTGCAGGAACGGACATGATTCATGTCTCGGCCGGAATCGGCGGCGACACCGTCCCCGACGCAAGTCAGCCGGCCGGCGTGTTTGCTGATTATGCCAATGCAATGAAGCAAGCTGTAAAAATACCTGTAATATGTGTCGGGCGCATTGAGACTCCTGCCTTTGCGGAAAGCATTCTCCATGAGGGAAAAGCTGATCTCGTTGCGCTTGGGCGACCATTACTTGCGGATCCTTTCTGGCCGAAAAAAGCACTCGAGGGACGAGCAAATGAAATTGTTCACTGTAAATACTGCAACAAATGCTTACGTACCATTTCCAGAGGCGAACCCATCATCTGCGCGGTTAATCCTGAATTTTCGAGCTATAGATTTGCAAAAAATGAAACACCCAATTGCCCGTCTGATCTTCAGGCGAACAAAAGCTTACAGTTGTAAGGCAATCCGTATTTTGCTATGGTATCTTCATAGAAACAAGCATCCACATACGAGGTAGTCATTATGATCAGAGGAAGTACGATTGGAGATTGCCGAATCCTATACGAGATGATCTGTGATCTGGAAAAAACAGAGCTTCCCTATGACGTGTTTCGCAGGATCTATCAGAGCCAGCTGGAAAGCTGTGACTATACCTGTTTCGTGTATGAAGAAGACGGAGAAGTGCTCGGATGTATCAACCTGCGTATGGAATACCAACTGCATCATGCCGAACGCATCGCGGAAATTATGGAACTGTACGTGAATGAAAACTGCCGCAGCAAACGGATCGGGCACCAATTATTTGCCCGCGCGAGTGCACATGCCAAAGCATCGGACTGTACACTGATTGAAGTATGCTGTAATCAAGTGCGCATCCGCACACATGCCTTTTACGAGCGGGAAGGCATGAATAAATCCCACTTCAAACTGACAAAAAAACTCACAGGAAATGTTCCGGATATGAATCAGTTTGGGATTTGATCAACCGTATGTGCGCTCTTGTCTGTGAAGCCAATAATGCATTCCCAAACATTCGTAAAAAGCTATGGAATAGACAACGTATTGGAGTGATATAGGGGAGGCAAAAATGGAAGTGCAAGATTTCACAAGCGGCGATTGCTCGGAGGTAATAGTGCTGATAGACAAATGCAGGCCGTACGTTATTCCATATCACGTGTACGCGTACTGGATTCTGAAAAACTATTTCGGTTCCGTCTGCAAAATCGCACGTGACGGCACACAAATTGTCGGATTCGTCAGCGCCTTGCCCAGCATGGAAAAGGATACCCTTTTTATCTGGCAGCTTGCCGTTGATCCGTCATGCAGACGGCTTGGAATAGGGTCGCATCTTCTGCAGGCAGTTCGTGAAGAAGCGATACGCCTTGGGTTCAAGAGCCTGCAGTATTCACTATCAGACGGGAATTTTGCCAGCGAAGCAACGTTTCAAAGGTTTTCGGAGAAGGCTCATCTGACTACATCGATTATCGAAAAATTGACCTCGGTCGGATTGGAGGAAACTGTATATCAGATAGATCTGTAAGTGAAATAGCATATAGCATGCAAATCGTTTTTTTTGTTCTTTTGGGCATGTGAACCAGATGCGTCGCATGATCGCTATCCTGCCGACCACACCCCGTAGAAGATGTCACATATGCTCATCGGAGTATCGTCGACAAGTATGTCAGATCCTTCAATCTTGAGCCATCCGTCCTTTGATCCGTCGAGTGATTCAACATAGAAATAATCCGTATTGTCGGTCGCAGATAGAATGATGGATTCTCCCAGTTCTACCGTCCATGAGGATACGTCCGAATATCGCGAATCATAGATTGGAATGGGTATTCTGGATTCAACCACCATTCCAATGGGGTACATGTCTTTGGGAACGCGGGCAAGCGCATATTCTGTACGATCTGCAAATTCTGAACCTTCCGCAATAATATAGGTCTGATTGTAGAAGCATGTCCAGCAAACAGGTCCATACGTCAAAATTGATAAGGTCGCAATGTTTCCATCCTTCTGTATGCACCATCCTTCAGATGGACCATATGCCGATTTTATGGTTCCCATCTGAATCAATTGTTCATCTGCATACATGTAAAAAGTCGATATCGGACCATCGTCTTCATTATATCCAGTCACAATAATGGCCGTTTTGTTGTAGATGATTCCGCTTTTGAGCTGAACAAGCACGATTTCTTCAGATATTCCGCTGGACACTGACATTTTTCCATTTGCATCCACGTCATTGACATGCAGCGTGTATTCATCTTTTTCGTCATCAACCTCTATGGAAATCATGTCTGGTTTATTATCCCAGTCAAGAAAAACGGATGTTCCGGAATCAATCTCAACAATCTCACCGGCCTCAAGTCTGGCCTGAAGATCATACGCATCCATATTACTATCTGTTTCTGATGGAATTGTCTCAACAGACACCGTTGTTTCCGTCGATTCGGCCTGTATGACCGTATTCTCTGTCTGAACCGTCGCACCGTCCGTCTGAACAGTCGTGCTGTCCGTCGTTTCCACAGAGCTGTCAGAATCCAGTCTGCCACACGAAGATATGAAGCAAATTCCAAGTGAAATGGCAAGTAGCATTAGAATCATTTTTCTGTACATAGCAACCTCCTGCTTTCATTGGTAGTTTGCATGACTACTTATCGACATCAATTTGTATATAGCCCCACTTGTCTCCGACCTGGACGGGCGCAATCCCGTTGACAGAGACGGAAAGGCAGTTTGAGCTAATGGGCGGAAGAAGCTCTTTCCCTCGAATCAATCCACAACATCCACATACCCATATTTCCCGTTTATCAAAACTGCAGAATAGCCGTTTTCGGATACCACAATATAACCTTCATTTTCAGCTTCAGCAGCGAGTAGGATTTCACCCTGAAGTGAAATGATCCCGTATTTTCCGTCTTTATACGACATGGCAAGATTTGCGTCGGAATAGTTGATGATATTCCAGCCTTCCAGACTGGTCGGAGCTGAAATTATGATGCTGTCAAATTGGGGTTC
>Ga0302289_1000746_pt1 | contig 12230 bp, 13 predicted proteins | sample III_Fen_N1_2_FD_194552 | JGI IMG/M metagenome (GOLD analysis project Ga0302289, IMG submission 194552) | Peat permafrost microbial communities from Stordalen Mire near Abisko, Sweden - III_Fen_N1_2 | ecosystem: Environmental > Terrestrial > Soil > Wetlands > Permafrost | place: Sweden: Abisko... | reverse complement strand
GGCCCCGGCTTTATTACCGGAGCGGCAGATGATGACCCTTCTGGTGTTGCAACCTATTCACAGACAGGTGCGATATTCGGGTTCAGCCAGCTTTGGCTTGCATTGTTCTCCTTCCCTTTTATGATTGTTATCCAGCAAATGTGCGGCCGCATTGGTATGGTAACCGGCAAAGGATTGGCTGGTGTGATTCGAAAGCATTATTCAAAACCGGTTTTATACGTTGCAGTCTCACTTCTCGTTATTACAAATACGATTAATATTGGTGCTGATCTGGGCGCAATGGCAAGTTCCGCGCAAATGCTGTTGGGGTTACCTTTCCTTTTTTGGCTATGCCTCATGACAGGTATCATTATCCTCCTGGAGGTTTTTGTAACCTATAAAACATATTCCAAAATATTGAAGTATCTGGCCTTATCGCTCTTAGCCTACATCATAACAGCGTTTATTACGAAACCGGATTGGACGATCATATTAAAAAGCACGGTTCTGCCGCACGTCACCTTTTCTAAAGACTATCTCCTCAATATTGTAGCAATTTTAGGTACCACGATTTCACCATACTTGTTTTTCTGGCAGACATCGCAGGAGGTTGAAGAAGAAGTCGTCGAGGGCAAAATTTCGGCTATGGGAGTTGGAAAACCCAAAGTTACGAAAATAAACGTGGCCGATATGCATTGGGATACCGTTGTAGGAATGTTGTTTTCCCAAGCGATCATGTTCTTTATCATCATTACAACCGCTGCTACTTTGCATGCCAGTGGGATAACGATGATCGATACTGCGTCGCAAGCTGCTGAGGCTTTACGGCCCATTGCGGGAGATTTTGCCTATCTGTTATTTGCAGTCGGTATTATTGGTACCGGTCTACTAGCGATTCCTATATTAGCTGGTTCCTCGGCTTATGCCGTTGCTGAAACAATTGGAATGAAAGAGGGATTAAGCAAAAAGTCCGGTCTGGCTCCAGGGTTCTACGGGGTGATTGCAGCATCTACACTGGTTGGAATGCTAATTAGCTGGTCAGGGATTGACCCGATCAAGGCACTCTATTATGCCGCGGCTCTCAATGGTCTGGCGGCACCGCCATTGATGATACTGGTTCTCTTAATTTCTAATAACAAGAAAATTATGGGCAAGTATGTAAACAAGAGACTCGGCAATATTTTAGGTTGGATCATCGTACTTGTCATGAGCACTGCGGGGATATTACTATTATTGGATATTTTGCATGTGTTAGGTTAATTGTTGGATTTTCGACCGCCTGTCAATGATCTTATATGGATTGATGGGCGGTTGTTTCATGTAAAAAAAGAGCCGCAAAACCGAACCGAAATCCGATGATGAGACGCAAATAAAGTCCCTTGTGACAGAACTTTTTGTGTTGCAATAAATCTTCCAATTATTCTTATGAGCATTGATCATCACTCTGGAACTATCAACCCTGCTTCCTTTTTTTAGGCGGATGATTTTCATTCCACTCTTTGGCTTTCGAGATTCCAATCGGAATCGCGCTCCCATCATCCATGCCTTCTTCTAGCAATGCATTGGCAATTTCTATCGCTTTTCCCCTGATACGGGGCGCCAGATTTTTCATTGAATCGGGATAATCACTTTTTGTCCAAGGCATAAACTCGCACCCTTTCGCACTTATTTAGGTTTTTTATTTTGTATCACACGATGTTGCTATACACCGAAATTTATCTCTACTTTGGTAGAGATAGCCTTTGCGAGAATCTTCGTTTAGGCGGACCTGGAGATAAACTCAAGGTCCGCCATATACCGTAAATAGGGTTTTCTTAATCTACTTGGGTTGACAGGAAGAGAGGTAAGGCCATTTGGGAAATCTGGTCCTGAAGCTCTTCTATGCCGTCGATGTGACGGTCTTCGTCGTTCAATATTCCTTCTAGAATTTCACGGGTGGCGAAGTCCTTCTTGTCGCCAGCCAGCTGAATTGCTGCGTTATAGTTGGCGATCGCGGTTTCTTCGGCTTGATGGTCAAAGTCCAGTTGTTTGGAGACATCGCTACCGATATGGATGTCATCGATCTTGCTCACGATAGGGAGTCCTTCCAGAAACAAGATTCTCCCGATGAGCTTCTCGGCATGCTTCATCTCTTCAATGGCGCGTTTTTCAAAGTACTTGTGCAACTTTTCATAACCCCAGTTTGCGCTCATCTCAGAATGAACCATATACTGATTGACCACACTTAGCTCGTGGGCGAGGAGTTCATTGAGGACGACGATTAATTCCTTGTTACCTTTCACTTTTATAACCCCTTCATTTCTTACATCTGCTGATAGGCAGACATAGCTTTTGTCAATGGTCTGGATGCACGTCACTATTCTTTGGCTATATCCAATAAATATATCATATACTTGTTTTTACTATTTGTATACTTTTTATAAGTATTTTTTTAGCACTATATTTGTTTTTATTTAATTTGCCTGATTGAAATGTGATCATGTTGAGACCATCCGAGTCGGATAACTTATGCGTTTTTGGTGAGATGGAATTTGCCCAGCTAACGGGCTCAATAACCGTCTGAACTTCGATTCCGTTTACATTCAACCCAGACTACTATTTGGGGAATACTTCAATAATAGTAAGAGATGTTTTGTTTAAGTTGTCTCCTGACATGAAATATGCCTGCGAGGGGCATCCTCACAGGCATAGCGTACGAAAACCATGTGAAATTCAGGTGAAATCGCTAGAGCGGCAATTGCAAACAAAATTCGACGCCGTCCATCCGGTTTTCCGCCGAAACACTGCCGCCGTGCAGCTGCGCAATCGACTTGACGATCGCAAGCCCGATCCCGTGACCGTTCGCCCGGTCGCCGTTTTCGCCCGTATAAAACACATCCCAGATGCGCTCTGTTTGCTCCTGCGATAGATGCGAACCGGAGTTATACACGCAGATGCGTATCTTCCCCACCTTTGCTACCGCGCACACACGGATTTCGCCCGATTCGGGCGTATGCCGCAGCGCGTTGGTCAGAAAATTTTCGACCGCTCTGCTGATCATCGATTCATCGGCGAGTATCCTTAATGTCTCAGGCGCTTCAAAACTGAGGCGAACATTCTTCTGCTCTGCCTCTCGCGCAAAGCGCTCCGAGAGCGAATCAAACACCCCGCGTACAGATAAGGTGCGCAAGTCAGGCTTCATCTGCTCGTTTTCCAATCGGGAGAGCTCCAGCAACTGCTGAATCTGCGCATCCATGCGGTCGCACTCCGCCGAGATGACCGCGCAATAGTGCGCGGTTTGCTCCGCATCCTGCGCAACGCCGTATTGCAATCCTTCCGCGTATCCTTTGATCACCGCAATCGGCGTTTTCAACTCGTGCGATAAGTCGCGCACCAGTCGTTTTCTACGTGCGATGTCCCCTTTGAGCCGTTCAATGCTGCGGCTGAGTTTTTCCGAAATCTCGTTGATGCTGGAGCCAAGCGCGCCGAGCTCGTCATGGGTTTCGACCTGTACGCGCTCGGAAAAGTCCAGCTCGGCGATGCGCCCGGTCACGCGGCTCATCTCCACAATCGGCTTTGTAATCACGCGGGAGAACAGCAGCGTCACACCACCACCGAGCAATATCAGCCCTGCTCCGACGATCAGGTAAAAGCGGCTTGCGATCGTCGCACTCTCCTCGATTCCCTTGATGCTTTTATTGAGCACGAGATATCGCCCGTCCGCAATTCTGCGAATGTGCACCAGGTTCAGATTTCCGTTTTCGGTGACGACCTTGCTGAACGCAAACTGCGCCCTTTTTCCTTTGTCCAGCGAAATCATGTCTTGAATTTCATCCGATAACGCTGCCGCCTTTTTCTTGCCGGTAAACGACGTAGCCAGTATCGATCCGTTTGTGTCGACAATGCGAATGCCGACGTTGTTGTCCCAATCGAGCCGCGAAAGCGTTTCTTCCAAGTCACCGCCTGACTGCTGCAGCGTTGCCACTACTTCGTTGCCGAGCGTGCGCAGCTGAACCCTGTTTCGCGCGACATAAAACTGCCGCAGCAATAAGAAGTTACACAGAAGCCCAATTAAGACGAGCAGCACGATAAAGCCGCTGAGTAGTAAAAACACTTTTTTACGTAAGGTCATTTTCATGGCGTCACCTCAAAGCGGTATCCCGCGCCGCGCACGGTTTGAATCATCGTTCCGCAGGAAGCGAGCTTTTGCCGGAGGGTCTTGATGTGCGTGTCCACCGTTCGCTCGTCACCTTCAAAATCGAATCCCCAAATCTTGGTCAGTAGCTTCTCGCGTGAAAACACGACGCCGCGATTCTGGGTCAATAGCGTCAGCAGCAAAAACTCTTTGTTACTCAAAACGATCTCGTTTCCTGCAACCAGCACGCGGCGCTTTTCCGTCTCGATGGTGAGTTCGCCGAAGTTCTGTGTTCCAGCGTAGTCCCGATTCGTTCTTCGCAAGATTGCATTGAGCCTGGCTATAAACACCGCGTAGCGAAACGGCTTTGCCAGATAGTCGTCTGCGCCGTGTTTCAGTCCTGTTACCTCGCTCTGCTCGTCGCCCAGCGCGGTCAGCATCATAACGGGTACAGCGGAGTGCGAGCGGATCTCTTTGAGCACTTCCCAGCCGTCATAGACTGGCATCATCACGTCCAGAATCACCAGCGCGGGTTCCGCACCGGAGAAAAAGCGGTCGATGGCCTGTTTTCCGTCCGCGGCTTCGATCGGCTCATACCCCTGTTGACGCACTATATCGCAGATGAGCGCGCGCAGCGCGGGATCGTCATCCGCAACCAAAACCCGAATTTGCATGCCGTCCACCTCCGCGTTGGATCACGTAAATTTGTCAGTAGAATTGTTCCGTTCTTCTTGAATTCAGTATATCATACTGCATTTCCGAACCCAAATCTTACTGCACTGCAAGACATATATCCATTCACTCTGCCGGATTGCGCGGAAAAAACCTGCGAAGTTGTTTCGCAGGCTTTTCCGATTCTACCGCTGTCGACCGGAAGATTTTTGCATCATCCGAGCAGGCTGATCAGTTCCTTCAGCGTTGTGTTGACCTGCTGCTTTAGGGTGATTCTCGACTCCAGAACGGAGATCGCCTGGTTGAGCGATGTTTTCGCGGCGGCAAAGTCCTTGGCGGCGATGCTCGTGTGTGCTGCCTGCACATTCTCATGAACCTGCCCCTCCGTTGCCTTGATCGACTCTCGCAGCTGTTCAAGCGTTTGCTGCAGTTCTGCGATGCGCTCGGGCGAGGTGGGCGTCTTCGTGCCCGCTTTGACCGCTTGCAAACCGGTTCTAACCTGTTGACCGAGGGTCTTGTTCTCCCGTGTCAACGCGTTTGCCTGCGTATGCAGGGTCTTGAGGGTTTGCCTCCTTGCCGCAATCTCTTCACGCAGTGCCTTCTCCTCCGGAGTCAGCGTGGTTTTGGGGCGAGCCGACGGCGCGGGTGTCGAGGTAGCTGTAGCCGGAGTCGGGGTTGCATCCTCCGCTTCCGCAAGTGCTACGGTCGGGATCAACAGCAGGAGCAACGCCCCAAATAGTACCAAAGTCTTTTTCATATCGTTTCTTCCTTTCATTTTCCGAGTGCAATAAGGGCAGCGTCGGAGAGTGTATCCCGATCCGCCGCAGTGATCGACGCATCCAGTTCGTTGAGCGTGTCTTCCAGATCATCCATTAATTGGTCGATGTCAGCATTCGAGGTTGACGGCTTCGATTCTGTCTTTCCTGCGATCTCTGATGTCGCTGTCGGTGTGACGGCGGTGTTCTTCGTGGCATTGGTTTCTACCTTTGATGCGCTCTCTTACTGCGCAGGGGTCGTTTCTGATTGTTGCGTCGTTTGTTTATCCAGCTGAAACACCACGATTTCCGATGCCGCCTCGCGTCTTCCGCAGCCCGCCAAAACCAACATCGACATGACGAGCATTGCCCCGTGAAATAATGCCTTCGCGTATTTGCGCATCTTCTTAAGATTCCCCTCCAACATTATGCTGCAAGTGTTCCTTGCGATGCCTAGGATAGATGGTTTATGTGAAATTCACGTGAAGCGAATCGTGAAGTTTTTAAAACCGACAAATCTTTTTTTCACACGAGTAACGAAATTTGGATTTTCGGATGCAGCGGTGTTATTCATATACACAGAAACCCAATCGATACCCACGTCTCGCATTTCACGCAAGTATTCGAATTCACCTAAACTGTGTCAGTGTGGAATGAACAAGACAAAGCGCTGGCGAAGGGACTGCAACGAGTTCCTTTCGCACAGCGCAAACAGTAAAGAACCGCCCAATTCGGACGGTTCTTGGTTTTAAGCGGGTAGCTTTGGTTTCAAACTTGAACAAAACCTACTGCCCGATGATTATTTGATATTGATAGGAGTGTTGAGCGGTTGGATATGGTTTGATGTTGTGATCAGCTCAGGTCATATTCGAGCCTGGGCGATCGACCGCTTGGTTTGTCACCAGTAGGGTTCAAGAGACGCCGAACCTTATAAACTCTGTCCGGCTTACTGATGATAATCCATTTCCACATTATGCTCTTCTGCCCATAAGAAGCCGAATCAACCACACCACAATCAAAATTATCCCAATGACTAAGAGGATATGGATCAGTCCTCCCAAAGTAAATGAGGTAATAAGTCCGAGTAACCATAACGCTACAAGAACGATTCCAATGATCAATAAAATGCTCATTTTGCTTTTCCATCCTTTCGAATTATTTAGAATTAATACAATTTCTGTTACGTTTAGCATTGTTTTTCAAGATTCCATGTCAATGCTTTCCGAAGGAAACAGGAACTGATCAAAAAACAGAGAGCCAAAGAAAAACAGTCTCCTTCTGCTCTCTGCAACCCATCACCTTCTAGATTTATTTATCTGTGATGTTTTGAACCTTTCCCTTAATGTCCGCTTTGGCAGACTGGACTTTGCCTTTCATTTCCATCTTGTTGTCGCCTGTAGCTTTGCCAACTGCTTCCTTGACCTTACCTGCAACCTTATCGTTGGCATTTTCTACCGTATGTTTTAAATTAGCCATTATCAAAACCTCCTTTCTTAAAGAGATATCTTGCACTTATATATTACAATAGTTTTTACTATTTGTCACTATATTATTATTATTATTTAAACTATTATATTTAATATTATTGTTAGTATTCGCTACTAATTATTAACTCATCTGTAATGCTTTGGATAAGGATCGATGCATCCGTAGTTTACGACGACATGCTTGCATTGAGGCAGCGTTAACAACCCTTATTGATTTGTAAACTCCTCTGGAGAATCGTATTCTCTTCCGTTTGCTTTGCATCCGCCTCAACAAAATATTGTTGCTTAATCTTCGTCAATTATGCGCTTTCGACTGTAATGATCTAACTAAAAAGCAAGCGGTTATTCCTTGTTCCGCTTGCTTTCACTTATTCTGTTAATCCCTTATTAGCTGCGCGGTTGTATCGTCGGAACCGATGTCGGAACCGGCGTTAGCGTTGGCGTTAGCGTTGGCGTTAGCGTTGGCGCTGGTGTTGGCGATAGTGTTGGCGATGGTGTCGGCGTCGTTACCGGCGTTGGTGTTGGAGACGAGAATGTTGTGAATTTTGCAAATACCCAACCAACTTTGCTCGTCGAGACAACTGTCACCTTAACCCAGTTGCCTGAAACGTCCTGAAACAAGATATTCTCTCCCTTATTCAACGTGCCTAGGATTTCATAGCTCACCGAAGGCCCTGAGCGGAAATTCACGCCGTTGGCATTGATCGTTCCGTTCGCACCAGAAACGGGAATGCTCGTTGGTGTTGGTGATGGTGTTACGCTGGGATTTGTGATGGTAACATACTTTGAATAAACATATCCGGACAATCCTGTTTTGGTTATTTGAACCTTATACCAATTAATTCCAACCGATAGGATCTCCAGTTTCTCATTCTTCGTTAGTTGATCGATCACGCGATAACCAGTTCCCGGGCCGGAACGGAAGTTCACTACGTTTCCGCTGATATATCCAGTTTTGTTTTCTACGCTCGACACGCTGGGGCGCACACGCGCAACAACGTGTATATAAAGCGGCGAGATGAATCCTTCCGCCAGCGTATCATGGACGGTTACGCTATAGAAACCCGTCACCCGATCCGAGGAATTGATCGTTACCGCGCTTCCTTTGGGCACGACCGCCAACAAATCGCTTTTGCTGGTCGCTTCCGCTCTTAAGTTAACGTTTCCCGTGGTGACGCCAAATCCGTAACCAACGATGCTAGCTCCGTCTAGAGCGACATATTTGCCAAAGACATACCCTTCCAAGCCCGAATCCGGGCTAGACACCCGAAGCCAATTTCCATCAACCGCATGGATGTTTAGCTTGTCTTTGCTGTGAAGTGTGTCCACAACCGAATAGGATGTGCTCGGCCCTTTTCTCAAATAAAGCTTCGATCCGTAGACAGTACCTTTTGCAATCACAGAATCAGCCGACGTCACCGGAACGCTCGTTGGAGCGGTGCTCGGTATCGGGGTTGGCGTTATCTGTACCGATGCTGTTGGTGTCGATTCGGCCGTTGGAGCGATCGTAGGCGTGATCGTTGGTGCGATCGTTGGAGTGATCGTCGGCTGGGAAGTCGATATCGTAAACGGTACCACTGTCGGCTCCGGATCAGGCGTGATCGCGTCGGGAAATACACTCGTCGCAGTGCAGGAAGCGAACAGAATCAGTATCATCGGTATCAGTACGAGCAGTACTCTTCTGCTGTAAAAGAATTTGTGTTTCATTGTGCCCTCCATTTTTGCGTGTTTCAGTTAATTTGCGTTATTAGTCAAAGTCAGCGGCTCTCCCTGCACGTCAAGCCAGCCTGCTTCATTCTGTCCAAAAAATATTGATCCTCATATTCAGCAAAACTGTTTCACCACGAAGGGCAGCTTTGAAAAAATTTTATCAGAGCGAACGGAAAACCCGTTCTTCCTAATATGTTTCATTCATAAGCAACGCGCGACTGAAGCCATAAGCCACAGCCGCGCGAAGCAAAATGTCTCATGGTTACGTTAGAGATTGAGCATTCTTCTTAGCTCTTCCATAATCCGTGTACACTGCAGTACTCACGCGCCTGCATGACATCCTCTGAAATCAAAAATGTCGCTTCGGGCTTGTCTCCCGGTTTCAGTTCTTTTCGGTATACTTGATCAGCAGTCTCGATCTCGATCCATTCAATGTAGTGGTTCTCGAGCATCGGATGCTCAACTTGACCAACCTTTACCTTGACACCACCGGGGATTTTTTCCACGACGGGAACATGCTTTTCCTTGGCTGCGTCAACTGTGTTTTCCGTCTGAAGGATCATATCTTTGCCACAGCAGACCAGCGTTCCGCCGCCTACGGTCAGTACCTCCACGATGTTGCCGCATACGCTGCATTTGTAAACCTGTCTTTTCTGAATCATCTTTCATTCCTCCTGTATGTTTTTTTCTTGAATAACCATCAACCGCTATGCCTTTAAAATTGCTGTTATTCCTGCATTTATCTTAAGTACCCGCAGACACGAGTTAGGGATGGATTCGGCTCCACCATTCCGGCAAAAAGCCCGGTAACGAGAAACCGATCGCGCTGAAGCATCAAACCATAGAGATGCCGCCATCAACGATAATAAATTGACCCGTCACATAGCTGGATTCGTCGCTAGATAAGTATAAAATAGTTCCATTTAGTTCATCCACCCGCGCGATGCGATCCATCGGGCACTGGTTTGTGTATGCTTGTAGAAAAGCCTCTGACTTAAACAAGGTGTCTTTCGTCATCTCGGTTTTAAATAGCGCCGGCCCTATGGCATTCACCGTGATATTATAGCGCCCATAGGAGCAAGCCATGCCGTGCGTCAGCCCAAGCAGCGCCGCCTTGGACGCGTTATATCCATGCCGGATGAAGCGATCATCTTTATCGGCTAAAATGGCATCTACAGAGCTAATATTAACGATCTTGCCATAGAGATTCTTAATCATATGCGGCAGGACATATTTGCTCATCAAAAACACGCTCTTAACATTGGTGTTCATGGAGAGATCCCACTCTTCCTCTGTCAGTGTATCCACGCCGCCGTGAACAGCTACGCCAGCATCGTTGAGCAAGATATCGATACGCCCAAAGGTATCTATGACCTCCTGAACCGCTTTCTCTACGTCTTCTTCGTTCGTTACATCACACTGCACAGCCAGCGCGCGGCCTCCCATTGACCTGATTTCTTCCGCTACGACATCCAGCTTTTCTTTCCGTCGGGCGAGAAGGGCCACAGCCGCGCCACTTTCAGCATATGCTTTCGCCGCAAGCGCTCCGAATCCGCTCGAAGCGCCTGTTATGACGGCAACTTTCCCCGCTAAATCAAACATGAATTATCCTTCTTCCTCGGTCTGGTTTGATGTCATCATCAAACCATCTTTCATGAATCCACAGGATCAAAGCGAAACACCAACAGCATGTTGCGCGCCTTCGTGCGTTCTATCAACGGAGTAGTTGCTTGTTACTGTTATCTTTACCCGTTGCCTTTTTTTACTATGATCCGTAATCTATTTCCCCTGCTTATTCGGCGTTTTTTTCAGGATTACGTCCACTTCTTCTGCACCTTTTTTATAGTGTTTCTCTTCTTCAGGAGCGAGATGAAATAGAACTTTCAAAAACTCTCCTGCATGAACTCGTTCTTCATCAGCAATGCTTTTCAATACCGCCTGTACAAATTGATCGTCTGTCGAATCGGCAAGCTGCATGTACAGTTGCACCGCCTCATATTCTGCCGCCACCATAAAACGAATGGAGCGGATCAGTTCTTCGTGTGTTAGTTTGTTTTTATTGGCTACCCCGGAAAATGGCGATCCAAATACTGGCATATTATAATTCTCCTTATTATTTTTTCTGCAATTCATTGGTTTAGCAGGATATATGCATCTTCTTCTCTCAATCTCTCGAAATCTTTTTCTATCCTGCTCATTAGAAACACAAATCGAGATTGCAAGTTGCCGTGATTGAAATAAGTGTCCATAACTTAATTAAAACTTCGCTTCCCAGAGTCCGTGAAGGTTACAGTATTCGTAAACCATACCCGTACTGACACCTGAAAACTCCGCTTTTGGCTCCGTGCCTTGTTTTAAATAAACAATTTCTGTTTTCTCCCCTGTACCCAATGCAATCCATTCGATGTGATGTTCCGGGAGCATGGGGTGCAAGACCGATCCAATTACGACTTGAATATCTCCGTCATTTTTGGTAATCATCGGAACGTGTTGTTCCGTTGCTCCATCCGTTATGTTGGTCTCAAGTTTTGTCAGCGTATTGGAGCAGCATGACCGCGATAGATGTTCGCCCTTCATCCGCGCCAAAACATTGCCGCATGTTCCACATCGATAAAAATCAATGCCAGACATATCTTCAACCCCTTTCTATAAGAAGTAATATTTCAATCAATGAAAGTTGGCAAAACCCATGTGTCATTTGATACATGGGTTTTGTTGATTGGTTGATGAGCGTTTGCTCTCTCTTTTTGGCAATACCGCTTGCGAAACAATAACAAATCCTAGCTTCTGTAAAAAATGCTCTATGGCCTTGGAAGATCATCGGTTGATCCATTTATGAAGCGCTGTCTTTTTTCAGCTGTTCATTCTCTTGCTTTTGCTGCACATTTACTTGTTTCTGCAGCTCATTTACTTGTTTCTGCTTTTCGTTTTCCAGTTTCTGCTTCTCATTTTCCTGCTTTTGCTGGTCATTCTTTTTGATCAGTTGATCATTCTCTAGTTTCTGCCGATCAGCATTTGCCTGTCTGCCCTGGTTGTTTTCTTTTTTCAGCTGGTCGTTTTCCTGCCGTTGTCTAGCGGAGTTTTCTTTTGTTTGTTTAGAAAGATCCTTCGCTTCTTGTTCTTTTTTGGTGTTTTTCCGGGAATAAATCCCGACGATGAGTCCCAAAGCACCAAGAATAATCTCAGCAATATTCACATATGCTGGATCGATTTGGAACATTGGCGTAATTCCTGTGATCCCCAGGATCCCCATGAGAATGAACGCCAGCCCCATCAGTACGCATGCTAATTTAGTCATTTGATAATCTCCTTTTTCGATCAGTTCTTTTCAATCTCGCGCAAATACGCCAGCTAACACGCCAAACCCACCGAGAACCATCTCCCCGATATTGGCATAGTTCGGATAACTGGTAAACATCGCCATTGTGTTCGTAATCCCTAAAATTCCCATAGCCAGAAACACCAGCCCAAGAATTACACTCATCGCTTTTGCCATTGGGATTGATACCTTCT
>Ga0302289_1000742_pt1 | contig 12240 bp, 4 predicted proteins | sample III_Fen_N1_2_FD_194552 | JGI IMG/M metagenome (GOLD analysis project Ga0302289, IMG submission 194552) | Peat permafrost microbial communities from Stordalen Mire near Abisko, Sweden - III_Fen_N1_2 | ecosystem: Environmental > Terrestrial > Soil > Wetlands > Permafrost | place: Sweden: Abisko... | reverse complement strand
ACGCTTTATTTGTTGGACCGGCAGGTTGGGGAATGGAAATACGGCTATACTGCCTTTGAATATGAAATCACAGACTTCGTAAATCGGGATACAGTCAATATTCTTCTATTAAAAGTTGATTATAAGGATCAAAGTTCAAGATGGTACACCGGAGCGGGTGTTTTTCGGGATATTTTCCTGGTAGTCAAGAATTCCTGCCATTTCAAGGCAGGCGGAATCTATATCACGACAAAAAAACGGGATATGAAGTGGACATACGAAGTTGAAGCCGAGGTGGAAACCGGCGGCCAATCATATAAGCTACGCCACACACTCTTCGACGCGAAAGGCAATATCGTGAGTATCGACGAAAGAGGAATAAACGAATGGGACATAGATAATCCGCAGCTCTATACACTTCGTTCCGAACTGACAGTTAACGGTATAATAGAAGACAGCGAAAATACGCGTTTCGGCTTCAGGACAATCGAATTTACGACCGATAGGGGTTTTTTCCTGAATGGACGACATGTAAAGCTGAACGGCGTCTGTCTGCACCACGATTTGGGCGTATTGGGAGCCGCTGTGTATCCGGATGCTGTTCGCCGGCAACTGGCTATTTTCAAGGAAATGGGCGTAAACGCGCTCAGAACATCGCATAATCCACCGGCTAAAATATTCATGGATATCGCGGACGAAACGGGTTTTGTCGTGATGTCGGAATTGCTCGATACATGGAACAATCCGAAAACGCAAAACGACTACTCGAGATTTTTCAACGAATGGGTCGACACTGACGCCGCCTCCTGGATTCGCCGGGACAGAAATCATCCTTCGCTAATACTGTGGAGCGTGGGCAACGAGATTTCGGACACGCATACGAACGCGGAACTCGGCATGACAGCCATACGCCGATTGATGAATCTCGTAAAAAAACATGATCCGAAGGGAAATGCGAAGGCGACGTTTTGCTCAAATTACATGCCCTGGGAAAACACCCAAAAAAGCGCAGATATCATTAAAATGACCGGTTACAACTATGCCGAATCCTTGTACGAAAAACATCACGCCGAACATCCCGACTGGATTATCTACGGCGGAGAGACGTGCTCAACCGTGCAAAGCCGCGGCGTCTATCATTTTCCGCTGTCCAGGCCCATCCTTGCCGACGACGACCTGCAATGCTCGTCTTTGGGAAACAGCTCGACCAGCTGGGGATCGAAAAACGTCGAAACCTGCATTCGCGCAGACCGAGACACGCCGTTTTCGATGGGCCAGTTTATCTGGGCAGGACAGGACTACATCGGCGAGCCTACGCCGTATCACACCAAAAATTCCTATTTCGGACAGATCGATACGGCCGGTTTCCAGAAGGACTCATATTACGTATTCCAGTCCGCATGGACAGATTATAGAAAAAAACCGATGGTGCATCTCTTTCCCTGGTGGGACTTCTCGACCGGACAGATGATCGACGTGCGCGTGTGCTCGAATGCGCCAAAGGTCGAACTTTTTCTGGACGATGAGAGTCAGGGCGTAGTCGTTCTCGAGTCGAAAGAGCTTGGACGGACGTATACCGCAAACTGGAGAATTTCATACCGGAAGGGAACCTTGCGCGCGGTGGCTCTCGACGAAAAAGGAAAGGTACTCGCCGAAGAATGCAGGAGATCGTTCGGTGACGTCGATCACCTGGTATTGGAAGAAAAGTCAATCGGAGAACTGATATTCGTCGCGATATCGGGCGAGGACAATGAGGGCAATCCCGTGGAAAACGCTAACCGCCGCGTCACGGTCTCCGTTGAAAACGGAACGCTTCTCGGCATGGACAACGGCGACTCAACCGATTACGACCAGTATCAAACCGACTCAAGGCGAATGTTCTCGGGAAAACTGCTTGCGATCGTCAAGCCGCACGCGGGGAAAAAAGCGCATATAGAAGCGAAGCTCGACGACAAAGATATTCCGATCCGCAAAATAGAACTGACGATCCGGGATTACGCGATTACGGCAGAGATCTTTCCGCCGGACGCGACGTACGGCGACTTGTATTGGCGGTTAACGGACGAAGCGGGTATCGACAGCCCGTTGGGCAAGCTGACGATTGCCCCGGACGGAAAAAGCGCAGTGCTGACGCCCCGTGGCGACGGCGAAGTCTATATCCGCTGCTGCGCGAAAAACGGCAAGGATCACATTTCGCTTATATCCCAACACACGCTCACCATCACGGGTCTTGGCAAGCCCTTCCTCGATCCCTATTCTTTCGTATCGGCCGGGCTCTGCAATTGCAGCAACGTCGAACTGACCAACGGCAACGAACGGGGCATGGCTTCCTTGCGCGGAACCGAAAGTCACATGGGATTCAAGGACATCGACTTCGGCGACTACGGTTCCGACGAAATCACCCTGCCCCTGTTTCCGCTTGAACGCAATCCATTCGAGATTGAAATATGGGAAGGCATGCCGAACGAAAACGGCGGCAAAATCTGCACGGTCGCATACGATAAAGGTTCGATCTGGAATACCTATCAGGAAGTGACATACAAGCTACCGCGCAGGCTGAAGGGCGTCACCACGCTCTGCCTTGTGTTCCGTCAAAAAGTTCACGTCAAGGGTTTTATCTTTACTGCATACCAAAAAGCATTCCAAAAACTGATCGCATCGGAGTTTGACGGCATCTCCGGGGATACGTACGAAGTGAAGGCCGAGACGGTCGAAAATATCGGCAACAACGTCTCGATCATTTTCGGCAACATGGACTTCGGGGAAAAAGGCGCCGGGCGCGTCGAGCTTGGATGGAAATCAAAGCTTCCGAAAAATTCAATTCAGATTATTTTTTCGGACGGGAACGATACAATCAGAAAAATGATTATCGTCGACGGATCGGCTTCCTGGACGGAAGGCATTTTTCCGCTCGGCGAGACCATTACGGGAAAGAAAACCGTGACGTTGAGTTTCCTGCCGGGTTGCAACATTGACCTCGCATGGATAAGGTTTATCCCATCATGAGAAATATTTATTTTTGCTATCCCGGCGGGAAGCACAAGGCACTGACGATGAGCTATGACGACGGGAGCGCGCATGACCGCCGCCTCGTGTCGATATTCAACAGGCACGGGATCAAGGGAACGTTCAACCTGAATTTCGGCAACAGCTCGGGGGCGGACAGGATTTCGCCGGCGGAATATCCGGAGCTCTACGCGGGTCACGAGATAGCGTGCCATACGCTCACGCATCCGACCCTCGAACGATGCCCGATCGAGCATGTCGCGCTGCAGATTCTCGAAGACAGAAAAGGACTCGAAAAGGCCGCAGGATACGCGGTGCGGGGGATGGCCTATCCGAACGGATCGTACAGCCCCGAAATAAAAGCATTGCTGCCGTCGCTCGGAATCCGCTATGCGAGAATTGTGGCGAACAGCGAGACCTTTTACCTGCCGCAGGATCCGATGGAATGGAAGCCGACCTGCCACCACAACCATAAGCTCGACGACCTGGGAGAAAATTTCCTCGCGCAAAAAAAACCGCAGTATCAGATTCTGATGTACGTTTGGGGACACAGCTATGAGTTCGCCGGCAACGATAACTGGAACGTCATCGAAAACTTTTGCGAAAAAATGTCCGGCAAGGATGATATCTGGTACGCCGCCAATATCCAGATCATGGACAACGCGGAAGCGTGTCGCCGGCTTCAAATCGCCGCCGACGGCAGCTTCGCGTATAACCCGTCCGCAGCCTCGATCTGGCTTTCCGTGGACGGACAGATCGTGGAGGTACCAGGCGGAAAGCAGATGTTTTTTTAGGGACACAACCGGAATTTCCGGTATACAATAAATCATGAGAATCGGACTGTTTCTGAACAATCTTGACGAGGAATACCAAATTTCGGTGTACCGCGGCCTCAAAGCCGAAGCAGAGCTCGCGGGTCTGGATATAATATGCATGCAGGGAGGCTTGAGCCCCTTGCGGACATCCCTGACGGTAGACGGCATACTCGTGCTTTCGTCGGTAATCTTCTCGCGCAACAACACAAAGCATACGGAATGGAACAGCGAAACCTTCGGCTCGACGCCGTGCGTCTCCATAGGAAAACGCATCCCGAACGTGCATTCAATTATAATACACAGCAAAAAATCGATGGAAATGATAATGAACCATCTTATCTCGTTCCACGGCTACAGAAAATTCCTGTATATCGGGGGACCGGAAGGTCATCAGGACAACATAGTCCGCGAGCACGTGTTCAGGGAAACGATCAAAAAATACCATGCCGATATTCCCGAGATCGAAGGAACCGTCACCAACGGAGGCTTTCGGGAATCTACATCGATGCAGATCATGAAGGATTATATCCGCACACACCGAAACGAACCGCTTGACGCCGTGGTCGCGGCGAACGATAACATGGCGATCGGCGCGCTCAAAACCCTTCACTCCACCCCGGACGAGCGGTGGCAAACCTGCGCAGTCACGGGTTTCGACGATATTCCCCAGGCGCGCCTTGAGGTTCCCGCGCTCACGACGGCGAAGCAGCCGCTTGACGAACTGGGAAGGCTCGCGGTCCGCACTATCTGGGATCTCATCGAAAAGAAAAAAATCGAGGAGGTTCTCCAGGTCGAGACGCATGTCGTCGTCCGCAATTCCTGCGGATGCTGTTCGGTCGAAAACTTCAGCATTTCGGTTCCGGACAAACAGCTCAAGCGCGTGCAATACCAAAGCATGATGTTCGAGCAATATCTCCGGACCGTCAGCGCCTTCGGCCAGAAAATGACCACGGCGGACTCGATGAACGAAATGACCGATCTCCTGAGAGAATTCCTTAATGACAACGAGATTAAGACCTTCTTCCTTTTTTTGTATCCGCAAGGGACCGAAACGGGAGACGTAGTGCATTTGGTATACCGCCGTTTCCGGAACGAGGAAGGCGTGTTCTCCGGCAGCGCGCAAAAGACAATGCTGAAAGAATTTTTCCGCACGAACTTCCGCAGCGACGAAAGAGTGCCGGCGTTTCCCTGCGTATATTCGCTCCGCTCGGGGACGGAAGAAATCGGTTTTATCGTCTATGAGAGCGAAGATTTCGCCCACCCCCACATATGCAGCGGCGCGGTTTTCATCGCCAACACCGTAAAGCGGCTAATGCATCTTGAAGACGAGAAAGAGCGATCCCGCATGCTGGAACGCGAAATTCAGCTCAGAACCAAAGATCTGCTCAAAATGAACCGGGAGCTGAAAAAAGAATCGAAGCAACGGCTCGCGGTAGAGAAGGAAGTTCTTCATATAAGCGAGATGGAACGCCTTCGCTTCAGTCTCGACCTTCACGACGACATATGCCAACGGCTTGCGGGAATTTCAATGTTCAGCAAAAGCCTTGAAAAGGGCGCCGATCTCCGCGAACTTTCGGAAATGATCGACGAAACGCTATTGCGAACCCGTCAGTACGCGCACGACTCGTTCCCGGTCGAACTTGACAGTCTCGGCCTAAACGAAGCGATAGGAAGTCTCTGCCATTCAATTCAGAAGCAGACAGGATGTATCTGCGAGTATTCATGGGAATTGCCCGAAAGCGTCAGGATTACGAACGCGCAGGAAATCAATCTATACCGCATTATTCAGGAAGCGATGAACAATATCATCAAGCATTCCGGCGCAACGCACTCGGATATTTCGGTTACGCATAAAAACTCCGAGCTCGTCGTTCAGATATGCGATAACGGCAAAGGCATACCAAAAAACACCATCAAGGAAACCGGTTGGCAAAAAAAGGAACTTCCCCATGCGGGTATCGGATTGAAATCGATGGAATATCGAGCGCATCAGATCAATGCGAAATATTCCCTGAAATCCTCAAAGGAAGGCGGGACTATCATAGAAATACGATTACCCGTCATTCATTCACCCACTCTATAGCAAGTTGACGAAGTTCCTGAGACGTATTGCAGTGAAGTTTGAGCTTGATATGTTCCTTGTGGGTATCTACCGTTTTTGGGCTTAAATTCAACTTCGACGCTATCTCGGACGTCCCCAAGCCTTTCCCCGTCATCTTGAAAATTTGCAGCTGTCGGTTCGAGAGAATGTTTATCGTGGTGAATTTATCATTATTTTTTTGAAGCGACTCTCCCGAACTCAAGTATTCGAAAAGACGATCCCTCTCGCTCTCGCTGATCCAAATCTTCCCCGAAAGCACGGTTTTAACCGCTTCAAGCACGTTGGTTATATCGTCTTCTTTCATCACATAGCCCCGTGCGCCGTTTTTTAGCGCGCGTTCGGCATAATACCGCTCATCGTGCATTGAAAGCACGAGTATTTTGATATCTTTATGGATATGCCTCAAATCCTTGATCAATTCAAGCCCATCCTGATCTCCGAGGTTTAAGTCGACGATCGCCAGATCAGGGCATCTTGCGCGCACAAGATCAACTGCTTCCTGACTCGTGGACGCAGTACCGAGAATTTCGTACGTTGGCTGAGAGTCAAGGAGCTGGGCAAGCCCTTTGGTAAAAATGGGATGATCGTCGACTAGGATCAACGTCGAATTGGGCATATTTGATATAATACCATAAATAAGATAAACATAGGTAAAAATCCGTATTTTCACGAATCGGTTTGAGCGTCTATTATTCCGGTATGGGCAACAAAAAAATAATCATCAGAACCGATAATCCTTACGATACAGACAACAGAACGGCTTTCGCGCTCGCATCAAAGGGACAAACAGCACCGCTGCTTGTGGGCGAGAAGGATTGGCCGGGAGTTCTTCGCGCGGCAAAAGACCTGGGAACCGATTTCAGGCGCGTGACCGGAACCGGGGCGGAACTTCGGTACCTTTCGGCAAACGATAGAATTAACCTGCCCGTTGCCATAATCGCAGGAACCGTCGGTAAATGCGAAATGATCGACCGCATGATCGCGGAAAAAAAAATAGACGGCGCCTTCCTTTCCCTTCATACCGAGACCTTCACCATAACTACGGTTAATAATCCCGTTCCCGGCGTCGACCGCGCGCTGGTGATCGCGGGCGGCGACAAGAGGGGAACCATTTTTGGCCTGTATGAAATCTCCGCCCAAATAGGCGTATCGCCCTGGTATTGGTGGGCGGACGTACCGCCAGCGAAAAGCACGGAGCTTTTCGCCGACCCTTCCCGCTCGCTCGCGGAATTTCCCGGGGTGAAATACCGGGGCATTTTCCTGAACGACGAATACCCCGCGCTGACGAAATGGGTTCAAGAAACCTACGGTAACGCAAAACCAAGTCCTGGACGTCCCGTAAAGGACGACGTCGCCAACTACGGACACGAATTCTATACCCGAATATTCGAACTCCTCCTCAGGCTAAAGGCAAACTATTTGTGGCCGGCGATGTGGAATAACGCGTTCAACGAAGACGACGTGGAAAACGCGCGGATCGCCGACGAATGGGGAATAGTCATGGGAAACTCCCACCAGGAACCCATGCTCCGCTCGCAAAAGGAATGGGACAGGCGATACAAGAAAGAACTCGGTTACTGGAACTATTCAAAACACGCCGACATTCTCGAAAATTTCTGGCGAGAGGGAATCGAGCGGAACAAGGATTTCGAGAGCATTGTCACGATAGGCCTTCGCGGAGCCGACGATACGGAAATGGGCCCCGGCGGCGTTGCGGCCAACCGCGCGCGTCTCGAGAAAATCATCGATGTTCAACGGGACATAATCGCGAAGGCGACGGGCAAGGGCGCGGAAAAAACGCCGCAACTGTGGAGCATCTACAAGGAAATACAGGAATACTATAATGACGGCATGCGCGTCAGCGATGACGTAACGCTCCTGTGGTCGGACGACAACTGGGGAAATGTGCGGCGCCTTCCAACGAAAGAGGAAAGAAAACGCTCCGGAGGAGCGGGCATTTACTATCACTTTGACTATCACGGAGGCCCGAGGAACTATCAATGGACCAACACGATGCAAATAGCGAAAATATGGGATCAGATGACGCTTGCGCGAGCATACGGGGCAGACCGTATCTGGATCGTAAACGTCGGACACTTCAAGGGATACGAATATCCCGTTTCTTTTTTTATGGACCTTGCATGGGCGCCCGAAAGCCATACGGCGGAAAACATCAAGGACTACGCGCGCGAATGGGCAGAGGGAATTTTCGGCGAGGCGTTTGCGATAGAGGCCGCTTCGATAATCGAAGACTGCGCGCGTTTCAACGCGCGGCGAAAGCCGGAACTGCTATCAACAACTACGTTCAGTCCCGTCAATTACCGCGAGGCAGAACGAGTTATCGCGGAGTGGAAAGCGCTCGAAATCAGGGCAAAAGCCCTGCATGAAGAAGCTCCTAAGGAGATGCGCGATACTGTCTATCAGCTTGTGCTGTTTCCCGTCGCGGGCTCGGCCCTCATCACGGAAATATACACGACAGCCGGGAAAAACCAACTTTGGTCGGCTCAGGGGCGCGTTGCCGCAAACGCTGAGGCAAAAAAAGTTCATGAGCTTTTCGCCGAATTCAAAGCGTTGGTCGATGAATACCACACGGATATTTCGGCAGGCAAATGGAATCACTTTATGGACCAAACCGTGCTTGGGTATATGAGCTGGTTTGATCCGAGCGAAAACACCATCGACCATCTGAAGCTGACGAACGTCGAGTTGCTTGAGCGTCCGTTCATGGGCGTTTCGATCGAGGGTTCGACCGCGTCATGGCCGTCGACGGACGTAATCCCGAGCGATGCGAATAATCCCGTCCTCCCGCCCTTTGATTCGCTCAACAAGCAAAACCGGTTGATTGAAATATTCAACCGCGGCACAGGATCGGTCGACTACGCCCTCGTGCCGTCAGCTAAATGGATTTTGCTCGACAAGCCGAAAGGAAGCGTTGACTTGCAAACGCGCGTCGAAGTCAGCATAGACTGGACACAGGTTCCAGACGGGAAATCTTCCGGAATTATCAGGGTGGATGCGAACGGTATTGCAGTCGGAATCGTGATACACGCACTGAAGATCGCGGACGCGGAGATCCGGAATGTCGAGGCGTTCATCGAGACCGATTATACGCTTGCGATAGATTCGATTCATTTTTCCAAAAACGTAAGCGCGCCGGACAGTTCATGGGATCCCGTGAGCGGCTTCGGAAAACGCCGTTCGGGTATGAGGGCGACGCGCAAAAATATCGATATCGCGCCCAATATGCCCAATACGCTCGACGTGCGCGCATTGCCTTGCATTGAATATTCCGCATATTTTATGCACACGGGCGAAGTCAAAATACTTCTGGACCTTTCTCCCGCGCTAAATTTTCTCGAAGGTGAAGAAATTCGCATCGGTTTCAGCCTTGACGACGAAAGCGTAGAATCGCTCACCGCGGTAAGCGCCGACTACATGGTCACGAACGAAAACATGGATTGGGGTTTGTGCGTCACCGAGAATGGACGCCGCCTTGCGACGGAACGGACGATCGCGAAAGAAGGGGCTCATACCCTGAAAGTCTGGATGCTGAGCCCCGGAGTCGTCCTCGAGCGGATTACGGTAGACATGGGAGGGCTAAGACCCAGTTACCTGGGTCCCGGCGAAAGTTTCTACCACACCCGATAGCGGCCGCTCAAGGCGAGAAGTGAGAAAAAGTACAGACAGTTATCGTAGTAGCGGCGATCGCCGGTGCGGGGTTTCATCTCCATGAATCTCGCGACAGCGCGCACCGCTTTTTCTTTTACGGCAAGCGCGTCTGCCGCCGAACTGCCCGAAGCGTGAAAGTCAGCGGCAAGCGCGCCCGCGGCGTTCGTCGCGACGAGTCCGACCGGATGAAGCGCGTTTTCGGCGAGCGGCGTACCGTCAATTCTGTATGCCTTTAGATCTTCCGTTTTTATGCTGTCGAAGAACGAAATTATATTGCCCGCTATTTTCGTCGCTTCGGGATTGCCTCCCGACCAAAGCGCGTCAAGGCCTACGTTCAGCGCGACGCGGTACGAGTCGCTGAAAAAGTCGCTGTGCTCCCTCGTATGGTCCGCCGTACCGTCATATCTTGCGTATTCGGGAGCGAGACCCGTCGACGGATTGCATGCCTTCGGCAGATAGTCGCGGCTTGCCTGCGCGGCCCTTTTCCAGAACTCGCGGTCCTCGGGATATGACCATTCCGCAAAATAATCGTAGAAGTGCGGGAGGTGATATGAAGGATCCGAAAATTCAAGATCGGGAACGAATTTGATCAGCGCGTTTTCGGGATTCCACATCGGGTTACCGTCACCCTTTTCTCCCTTATGGACGCACGAACGGAGAATGTCGCGGCCTTCCTTTGAATACTCAAAAATCCCCGAGCCGTCGCCCCAGCGGCGCGACGCGAGAAAAAGGGCCATGGCAAAATACTCTTCGCCGTCGGGCGCGGGACCTTCCGCGTTGCGCTTTCCGTCGAGCGCGCACGACCATGCGAAATAGCCCGCGTATTTTCCCGACGTCTGGTACATGTAAGTCCGGCTCCATTTCCACAGACGGTCGAACACGTCTTTCTTGTCCATCTGAACGGCCATCATCATGCCGTACGACATGCCCTCGGTGCGCGCGTCGTTGTTGCCCGTGTCCACCATATAGCCGCCGCCGTCTTTCGTCTCAAAATAGAACCGCGTCTTTTCGTCGACGAATATCGCATTCCAAATTTCTTCGATTTTTGCGGAGACTACGTTCTCCCCATACCCGTATTCTCCGAGCAAGTTGCGGAATTCGGTAAACGACCGGAAATATCTCACGCATACGTCTTCCCATTCATGGGCGTCGGCGACTTGAATGTCGAGCTTCGCAAGCACGTGAGCGTAGCGCATGCCGTCAATCTTTCCCTCAAGCGTTTTCCACTCCTCGCGGATCGCCTCGACGGCGAGAACTCCGCGGCGGTAGCGGTACGCGATTTCTTCCATAAGCTTTCGCCCGGAAGACATCTTCCGCTCCCAGGGAACATGGTGGAACCACAGAATATATTTCTCGGGACACGTATCGATATTATTAAAAAGTTCGCTGACCGGGGGAAAATACTGGTCAACGGCGTTCGAGCCGTTTCTCGTGCGGTCAAAGCCGAGGCCGGTGCGCGAAGCCCGATGATAATAGCGGGGGCGCCAGTCTTCGCGCGGCGGCGTCATGTCTCCGGGGTTCGGTCCGTAGTGGTGGCCTTCGTTCATTATATGATGGAGACAAAGAGGGGTCATGTAGTCGACGCAGGTTTCCCATGAGCCGTGCATGATTTTTAAAATCGTTTCCGCAACAACCGGATCATTGCCCCAGGTGCATGAAATCCATTCGCGCGCGATCGCGTCGGTATCGAGTTCGGGATTCCAGGCAAGGCGGCCGTACGCGAACCAATTGGCGGCATGAAAAAAATGACCGCACCAGTTCCGGTCGTCGCCGGTGTTCGTCACCGCGGCTATTCCCGAGAGCGTTTTCGATACCGGAGTGCCGGGACCTTTCGAACAGGTATCGGTGTCGAGAATTTCCTTCCACATCGGAGCGAGATACACCAGATGATTTCCCTGACCGAGATATTCCTGCGCGGCCTGAAACTCCATGAACACGGGCGTCTTTTCCATGCCCCCGAAAAGGGGATGAAAGGGCTCTCGGGGCTGAAAATCGATCGCGCCGTTTTTTACCTGCAGCGCGGCGTTCGGGAGAAACTCGCCGTCGTGCGGCTTGAACTGCGCATAGGCTTTTTTCGCGCGGTCGCTCTCGCCGTGGCCATACACGAAGGCGCGCCAGATGACCTTGCCGCCGTGAGGAGCCAAGGCACCCGCGAGCAGGTTTGCGCCGTCGGCGTGGGTGCGTCCATATGCGAACGGACCGGGCTGTCCCTCGGAGTCGGCCTTGACGAGGAATCCGCCGAAATCGGGAATGAGGGAATAAATTTCGTCTGCCTTTTCCTTCCACCATCTGATGACAGATGCATCGCATGGATCGGAGGTCTGAAGTTTGCCGATTTTCATCGGAGCGGCGAAATTGGCGGAAAGGTAAGTGGCGATTCCGTATTTCCTGAGAACGTCCGCGATCGCCGCTACTTTTTTAAGATTGACGGTTTCGAGAATCGTCGAGGACGCGTTTACGTTATTCAGGACCGACGCATTGAGGCCGACTGATGCGCAGGCGCGGGCATAATCGGCGTAGCGCGGATCTGCCACGGCAGGAAGCTCTGCCCATTTCCACAGGGTCTTTCCGGCATATCCCCGTTCGATCGATCCGTCGGGATTATCCCAGTGATTCATCATGCGCAATGAAATTTTGGGAGTCTCGGCAACGTTGAGCGCGCCAAGTCGA
>Ga0302289_1000740_pt1 | contig 12302 bp, 17 predicted proteins | sample III_Fen_N1_2_FD_194552 | JGI IMG/M metagenome (GOLD analysis project Ga0302289, IMG submission 194552) | Peat permafrost microbial communities from Stordalen Mire near Abisko, Sweden - III_Fen_N1_2 | ecosystem: Environmental > Terrestrial > Soil > Wetlands > Permafrost | place: Sweden: Abisko... | reverse complement strand
GTCTTGACCAGCTCCAGAAATCACGTACAATGTAATTAGGTCACGGATTGGTAGAAAAACATCCGCATTCTATTGGTAATCTGTTTACTTTTGCGAGGCAATCCCGTATAATAATCATCTGTATATCTATGGCAAGTCAAAAGGAAGTAATTAAACTGCGAGGCAAGGTTGTGGAATCACTACCTAATACTCAGTTTAAGGTCGAACTTGAGAATGGCCTAAGTATCATCGCCCACATTAGCGGTAAAATGCGCAAGCATTATATCCGCCTTGTACCAGGCGATACCGTGGAAGTCGAGTTGACCCCCTACGATCTTACGAAGGGCAGAATCGTTTTCCGCGCAAGAGATTAATAACGCAGAAGTTGGAACGATATCATTCAATTTCTCATTAAGGCAGGTTTTTCCTGAAGGAGTTTTTACGCTCATGAAAGTTCGTGCGAGTGTCAAAAAGATCAGCCCAGATGACCAGCTGGTCCGCCGTAAAGGGCGCCTCCGTGTCATCAATAAGAAAAAACCTAAGAATAAGCAAAGGCAGGGTTAAGCATGGCTCGAATTTCTGGGGTAGTAATACCCGCAGAGAAGCAAGTGCAGATCGCTTTGACGTATATTTACGGCATCGGTCCAACGCACTCTTCGACCATCCTTGCGGCGGCAAAGATAGAGCCGACCACTCGGGTGAAAGATCTCACCGAGGCTGAAGAACAGCGCATTCGCGAGATAATCGACGCCGATTATACGACCGAAGGCGACTTGCAACGCCTGGTGACAAATAATATCAAGCGCCTCAAAGACATCAACGCGTATCGCGGTCTACGGCACAAAGCTGGACTTCCGACTCGCGGTCAACGCACCCGAACGAATGCACGAACTCGCAAGGGTAAAGCAGTCGCAGTTGGTGGCGCACAACCTAAAGCAGCAAGTAAGACATAGGAAAGGATCGGATATATGGCAGAAGCAAAACCTGTTGCCGCTACCCCAAGTAGCAAAAAAAAGCAGCGCCGATCAGTTCCAAGTGGTCAGCTGCATGTACAAGCAACATTCAACAACACAATCGTCACATTCTCTGATAGCAAGGGTAACGTTATCGCTAGCTCAAGTGCTGGTGCCTGCGGATTCCGCGGAAGCAAGAAGGGTACAGCGTATGCTGCCCAGGTCGCTTCCGAAAAAGCAGCCGAGATCGCCAAGAGCGGTTACGGTCTTTCATCAGTTGATGTATACATCAATGGTGTCGGACTAGGACGCGATTCAGCGGTCCGTGCGCTCGGCAACTTTGACATCACAGTAACTAGTATTCGCGACGTAACCGGCGTGCCACACGGCGGCGTACGACCGAAGAAGGCAAGGAGGGTCTAACACATGGCACGAGACACTTCCCCAATCGTCAAGCAGAGCCGTCGCGAAGGCGTCGCGCTGCATCCGAAGGCGTTTAAGATTATGGCTCGCAAGAGCGGTATTCCTGGACAACACGGAAACGGTCGCCAGGGCAAGCAAAGCATGTACGCAGTTCAGCTTCGTGAGAAGCAGAAGGTGCGTCGCATGTACGGCCTGCTCGAGAAGCAATTCGCCAAGCTAATGGATGAAGCAACCAGCAAACCAGGACTTGCAGGTGAGAACCTGCTCCGCTACCTCGAGCTTCGCCTCGACAACGCAGTCTACCGCGCTGGCTTCGCAACATCACGCCGCGGCGCACGTCAGCTCGTCAGTCACGGACATTTTATGCTCAATGACCGACGCGTCGACATCCCATCAATTCGTTTGAAACCAGGTGACGTCCTCGTGGTTCGTCCAAAGAGCACCAAATCTGGCTACTTCTCACAGATCGATGATGTGTTCGGCAACACAGTGCAAGTACCACTGAGCTGGATCAAGGGCGACATCAAGAAGCTCAAGATCGAAGTCACAGGACTTCCGAAGCGCGAAGAAGCAGAAGCAGATATTAATGAGCAGCTAATTGTTGAGTACTACTCACGCTAAAAAAGGGTAAGGAGATATATCACATGTCTAAAGTAATTCACAATCCAGCTCTCGCCAGTGTCAAAGACACCGGAGCAAATGCAAGCAGTTTCATTATCGAGCCACTTCATGCCGGCTACGGAAACACACTTGGCAACAGTATTCGCCGCGTATTGCTCTCGAGCATCCGTGGTGGTGCAATTGTCGCGTTTCGTATCGAGGGTGCAACTCATGAGTTCGCAACCATCCCAGGCGTGCAAGAAGATGTCGTCGATGTGACGCTCAACCTCAAGGGTGTCGACCTTCAAGTCCACACTGATGAGCAAATCGAGCTTCGCCTCGAGAAGAAGGGTGCAGGCCCAGTCGTCGCCGGTGACATCAAAACCTCCGCTGACGTCGAAGTCATCAACCCCGACCACGTCATCTGTACTATCGACGATCCTAAAGCCTCAGTTGTCATCGACCTCGTTGTCGAAGCTGGCCGTGGCTACCAGACCATCGAAGAATCAAGCAAAAAGCGTCTCCACAGCGATATGATCGCTATCGACGCAATGTTTAGCCCAGTCACTCGAGTACGTTTCAAAGTTGACCCAACACGTGTCGGCCAAGAGACAAACCTTGAGCGCCTCGACATCACTGTCGAGACAGATGGCTCAATCTCACCACGAGAAGCGTTTGAAGAAGCAGCTGCTATCCTTGTCAACCAGTACACCGCACTTGCCGGCGCGACCACGGTCGAGTCAGCACCTGCACTCGGTACCGAGGAAGAGGATGACGCAAGCGAACTCAACACACCAATTGAAGACCTTAACTTGTCGGCCCGTACTGCAAATGCGTTGATCAACAACGACATCCGTACTGTTCACGATCTTGTCACGCTCTCAGAGCAGGACCTCCGCGAACTTAAGGGCTTCGGCAGCAAGGCGCTTGACGAAGTTAAAGATAAGTTAGCAGAACTGGAGCTATAAATGCATCGACACGGATACAAAGGACGAAAGTTCGGTCGGGAAACTGACCAACGCCGTGCGTTGCTCAAGGGTCTCGCGACCAGCCTTGTCATGGAAGAGCGTATTGAAACGACTCTCCCGAAGGCTAAAGAGCTCGTACGATATATAGAAAAGCTCATCACCAAGGCAAAGCGTGGTGATCTTGCCAACCGTCGCATGGTAATCGCTGGCCTGAGTACTCAGACCGCGGCTTTCAAGCTAGTTGACCAGATTGCTCCACAGCTTACAGGACGCACAAGCGGACATGTCCGCGTCGAGCGCACCCGTCTGCGCGTTGGCGATGGCGCACAAATGGCTATCATTGAATTCGTTGACGAACTCAAAGAAACGCCAAAGCCAGAGAAGAAGGAGGCTAAGAAGTAATCATGGCCGACTACAAAACCTATTCACAGAAAACCGCTGAAGTCACTCGCCGATGGATTCTCATCGACGCGACTGAGGCCTCACTTGGCCGTGTTTCGACCGTGATCGCCAAGTACCTTATCGGTAAATACAAGCCTACCTACACCCCTCACATTGATGCAGGCGACTACGTCGTCGTCATCAATGCCAAGGACCTCGTAGTCACTGGCGAGAAAGAGACCGACAAGATCTACTACCGACACAGTGGATTCCCAGGTGGCATCAAAGATGCACAACTCAAAGAAGTTCGCGAGAAGTTCCCAGAGCGCATCATCGAAGCAGCTGTCCGCGGCATGTTGCCAAAGAACAAGCTTTCACCTGATCGAATGGCTCGCCTCAAGATTTTTGCAGGCAGCGAACACGCTCATACCGCACAGAAACCAGAGAAAGTTGAGGTGAAGTAACCATGGCCGACGCAAAGAAGACCTACGATTACGGCCTCGGACGCCGCAAGAGCGCGACAGCACGTGCTCGCCTCGTAAAAGGCAAGGGCAATATCACGATTAACGACAAACCAGCCGCTGAGTATCTCTCACAAAACAAGACGATGCTCGCAGAAGTTACCGACCCACTTGCCGTTGCAGGCAAGCAAAAAGATTTTGACGTCACTGTCAAAGTCAGTGGTGGTGGCCTCGCTGGTCAGGTCGACGCTATCAAGATGGCAATCGCTAAGGCGATTATCGTTGGCGCACCAGACCTCCGTGGTATTCTCAAAAAAGCCGAACTACTCAGGCGTGACCCACGCGAAAAAGAGCGCAAGAAATACGGTCTCCGTAGTGCCCGCAAGCGTGAGCAATACTCAAAGCGTTAAGTATATCTTTCCGCACCAATCTCAGCTCCTCGTCTATCGAGGAGCTTTTGGTATATAATCACCCTATGAAGAGAAGTGGCTATGAATATAGAGTCGACACAGCCTCACTCGCGAGTGATGAACATATCCGACGCAACGAAGACGCGTGTTTCGCTTCCGATGAGGGCTACCTTGGCGTATTCGATGGGGTGGGCGGTAACTTTGGGAGTGAATTGGCTTCTCAGTTCGTAGCCAGCTACTGCCTCAATGCGCTCAGTCGCCTCCCGCGGATTGCGGCGAGGGAAGCCAGCGAGCGGGATATGGGAAAGCTGCTCGAGGATGCTCGCCAGGCATTGATAGATATGAGCATCAAAGAGCACGAGGGACTCATCAGCACGACATCTGTTATCGCGCGAGCGCTGGCGGATCCGTCGTCGCATGAACCATACATCCAGTTCACACACGCGGGCGATAGTCGTGGGTATCTTATCCGTGATAATCAGGTAGCTGCCGTCACGCTTGACCACGGCATCGCGGGCCCGAATGCTATGCTCCAGGAGCTCCTCTCAAATGCTCATTACCCCGATGAGCTACCTGATGATTTCCGCTTTATCGTTGGTAGGCGTAATCTCATCATGAGCGCAATTACAAGTCGGCCCGCTGAATGCGATATGAGGGTTGAATATGATACCCACACGCTCATGCAAGGTGACGTAGTCTTGCTCACGAGTGATGGCGTCCACGACAACCTCACCGATCCAGAGATTATCGATATTATGCGCAGTGGTACAGTCCGTGACCTTGTCGAGGCAGCACGAACAACCTCGCGACGACCAAATTATGAGCCACACATCGTCAACGGCAAGAAAGTGCAACGACTCAACTTCCGACCGAAGGCTGACGACATCACTGCCGCTTCCCTAAGAGTATTCTGAGTTTTACGCGCGACACAATATATTGACCCGAGCGTTATATGTGTATAATGACGGTATGAGTGAAACGATGGTGGAACAAGCTGCTCAGACTGAGCGCGAACAAGTTGAACGTTTTCGAGTAGAAGCATACTCATCCGCAAGCGAGAGACATCCGCTTCGCAACGAAGACGCGTTTTTCATGTCAGAAGATGGAAGGTTAGGAATCTGTGATGGTATGGGTGGCAAACCTGGCAGCGAGGCTGCTTCTCGACTTGTCGCTGGATACTGCGACGAAGCACTTAGCAGATTACCACATGAACTTATTGCACACGAATCCGGCGAGGAAATGACACAGATTCTGCGAGATGCAGGAACCGCCCTTTTGGTAGAATATGGCGGTGAAGACAGTGATCCAATCGGCACTACTGTGGCAATCGCGATGGTATTGACCGATCCAACCTCCGGCGAGAAGTATCTTCAGGCTGCGCATTCGGGTGATACCCGCGTCTATGTCATACGAGGTGGACGACGCATCGCGGTCACACTTGACCATTGCAAGGTAATCATGCCATATTCCGATAGTGTACGACATGAGATTCAGGATGCGATCTCAGCAGCACGTTACGAGCACGAAATCGACCGCAGCTACAGACCCTATCTCAACCAACTCAATATTATTGGCAGCTGTTTGTTGAACTATAAGAGGGACGAGCAACCACGCATCGACACGATGACGGTGAAGTTGCTTGAAGGCGACATCGTGCTCCTCACTTCCGATGGCATCCACGATAACCTCACCGACCAAGAGATCGTCACCAGTATACGAGCAGGTGGGGTGCAATCACTGGTTGCTCAAGCGCAGGTACGCAGCCGAGAATCTCGTGGCGATATACATCCGAAGGTGGATGGCAAAGAAATTACTTCGTATAATTTCCGTCCGAAGCCCGATGATATGACTGCCGTCGCCCTCTACGTCTAGATAATTAGGCAAAATGAAATATACCTCGATAGAGGTGTATTTCATATCCACATATATACTGCTTATGCTTGCACTTACGAAGCGCTTTGGCGACAATAGATACAACTAAAGGGGAGAGGTAATAGGGGTATGGCAGAACAGGGTCACTTCAAGGACGCAGGCCTCAATAGGCTTTCTAACGAGGGCTACAATGTGGCTCAGTTCATCAGCTACGACGCAGACGGTAATCAGCGCTTCTCGCGCACCAAGGGAAAAAGTCAAAATCATGACTTCGGCACTCAGCAAGATGCGGTCGACTTCATGCTCGCTAACACGACGGAACACTCGGTCAACGTCCGTAGTTTCGACCCCCTCGACCCCAAGAGTAAACCATTTGACTACGGCATCACCTCTGTTGACGACGTCCTCGCAAGTCTCGGCGCTCGCCAACTCGAAGGACTTCATACGATTGTCAATGAGACCGTCGATATCGATGATGGTGGCGTCTCGGGTGTCGCATTTGGCAACGTCATTGAGTTTTCACCCCACGATACGCCACGCTGCGTTGAGAAGCCCGGTACGGCACAATTTAGCCGTGCGATGGGCGCAGATATCATCCGTAAAGTGTATGGATTCTTTCCGACGCTTGCAGCAAACCCCGACACACGCCTTGAGTTTAGTATCCACCCCCTCCGCCATGGCTACAAAGACGAGCATACTATCGTATGGGAAGCTGAGCAGTCAGACGGCGCACCACTCAGCGCTGAGACAAACTGGCCAAATCGCTTCAGTGATATGCTGGGCGATAAGACATTCGGACTTATGGTTGCCGATGAAATCGGGCTTCACGTCCCACGGACGACGGTCTTTAACCGTACCGTCGCCCCATTTACCTTTGGTCGCGAGACGGGTTCACAAGAAGCATGGCTTCGCACCGCGCCAAACAAGCAAACCCCAGGTCTCTACACTACGACACACGGCTGGCATGACCCATATCAGCTGATGGCACGTGAAGACCCGACAGGCGAGAATATCGCCTCGATCCTTCGCCAAGATGGCGTCGATGCTCGATTTAGTGGCGCTTGCATCATGGGCGCTGACGATCAGCTCATTCTCGAAGGCAAAGCCGGTAAAGGTGATGATTTCATGGTGGGCCAAAAAGGCATCGCAGCACTTCCGAACTACGTTGATTCTGCGGTTCGCGATATCTACAAGCAAGCCAGCGACTACCTAGGCCCTGTACGCTTCGAGTGGGCGTATGATGGCGTCCACGTCTGGGTTGTGCAGCTTCATCGTGGCAAGAGCATAAGCGCGGGCCAAACCATCGTTCCGGGCGCCGAAGAAACCGCATACTTCGAATACACCACTGCAAATGGTATCGATGGTCTCCGAGAGCTCATCGCGCAGCACAGCGAAGGAACGGGCATTACACTTGTCGGTGATGTCGGTGTCAGTAGTCACTTTGGTGACCTGTTGCGCAAGGCACACATCCCATCGCGCATCGAAAGGCAGCCATAACATCATGCCTCGTACCTCAACTACACGCAATACGCTTCGCGAACTCACCTCAGAACTCTGCGAACAGCCGCAAGATTGGGCAAACGGCTACCGAACATTCATGCGTAAGCTTGGCACGACCGCGCAAACCTATGATACCTACGTGAACGCAGCGGTCACATCTGCAGGGTATCGTCGGGATAGCACACTGAGCAGGGAAGAGGCGATCGCACAAAACACAGATACCGCGCTCCTGATTGCTGATCAACTCGCCGAAAATACCTTAATTGAACCAGGGAAGACAATCGACGCAGTCGCGCTCGGCTACATCCCAAGCTGGGAGCAGAGTGATTACCTCCAGTTCTTCTTCGGCGTCATGGCGCGTCCAGATGTCGTATACATCGATGATATCGCTGACGAGATGCATTCGTCGCGTGGCTATGACCTCGCAGTGTTTAATAATCATGAGATTCCGAACGAGGAAAGATTCCCACACTACCAAGGCTTGACGACTCATTTCTGGGAAGTCGTCCAGCAAGTGCCACATCATCCTATCGACAGGATGGTCGAATCATTTGACCGTACGATGACACTCGGTGGTAGGGCCGAGGAACAACTCGCACGCGAGATGGGAACACGCATCCTTCAGCCTGTGTTACTTGCGGAGACAACCAGCTTCATTGGTGCATCGATTTCTCCCGAGCTCAGGGAACACTATCAGAGACTTGCCTGGTTGAATGCTGACTTATTTGCTCGCCCGACAACGACACATCTCAGTTTGAAGCAAATTACGCCCTGAGGAGACAGCTAACTGTCGTATACTAATAGTATGTTCGACGAACTCGCTCATCGGCACTTACGAGTACCCTATATCCTCAATGGTCGAGATTTACAGATCGCGAAGAAACCGAAGGCAACCATCGTGTTACTGCATGGTATCAACTCTTCGATTGCAATGTGGGAACCGCTAATCAAGAAGCTACCGAAAGCGACGCGAGTCATTGGCATTGATTTGCTTGGCTTTGGTGATTCACCTCGCACCTCGTGGCCATCATATGAAGTGCGCATCCAGGCGAGAAGCGTTGCGGCGACGTTATTCCTCATGAAGATACGCGGCCCCGTCATCGTCATCGGACATTCGCTTGGTTCGCTCGTCGCGATCGATTTCGCACGGCGTTATCCGCTCATGACGCGTCAACTCATACTTGTCAGCCCGCCACTTTACGATATCGAGAAAGAGCCTGCGGGTGGTATGGCGTACCGACCTCGACTCATACTGCGTGACATCCACTCCGCAATTAGTGCGCACCCTGACGCTATCACGAAGCTCGCTGGTCTTGCTTCGCAGTACAAACTCGTCAACCGTGGATTTGATGCCTCAAAAGTAGATGTGACGACGTTCCTCGGCACGCTCGAGACGGCGATAATCAACCAAACCTCGATGCACGACCTGATACGACTCAAACAGCCCGTTACTATTATTACAGGTAAGTTTGACCCATTCGTCAGTGAGCCAACGATTAGGCGCCTGTCGAAGGAATATCCCCGCATCTCCCACAAATCTGTCCTCGCAAGTCATGAGATTGTCGGGCTTATGGAATCAGCCGTCGCCAAAGCCATCGACACGGCGCTTGTCTTGATCACTTCGAAGCGTTAATGCGCTACGTGGGACATCGTGCTTCCGCTTGCATGTGCCGCACAACGCTATTATGATAATAAAATATGAGAATGCGCACGCTATCCACAGAGCAGATCCAGCGAACAATTGATGCATTTAACCATGACAGATCAGTCCCTATGATCCTCGTAGGCAGTGCGGCGATCAAGCTACACATGCGCGAACGAATGGCTGTCCTTACGACAAAGCCAGATGTCGACGTGCTCAGTAATGCTGATGGTTTACAGGCACTAATTCACGAAGGTACATCTGGCAAGACCGGTCCGATGTCATCTTTTGAATCCGATGCAGTAAGCGGTCACGTATACCTGACGTTTGTGCCAAACGACATATACGCACAAAGCGGCGTCGTGACCATGAATGCCTTCACAGGATTCAGTGATGGCATGTATGATACTTCTTTTGACGACGCGCGCCTAACCGCAGGCCCTGATGTGCAGACCGGCCTGCTCAAGATGCCTCTTGCTGACATACTCGACTGGAAGCTGTCGATCAATACCACGATAAACGACATAAGACAGATACGAGACGTCCTCGACGTTGCAACAATCGATGGAGATCTCACTTCTGAACAAATCGCACAGTTCGATGAGCGGCTGAGGCAACGCTCAGCACACGCTCGATTCGACAGGAAGCCGCTTTACAGTAACGATGATGATTTGCGATACCTTCTCTAATATGAGAGACTAACCACAGAATTATGACACTCACACGACCACACTATCTCATCGGTTCCGCCGCAGACCTTCGTCCCGCGGAGCTTCAGCGTGTCAATCCGTATGCGAAAGCTGCGATATTTGACTTTGACTGCACGCTCGCCGAACATGGCGCAACCGAACTACCTCCCGATAGTCTCGATATGATCATCCAGATGGGTAGGGCAGGTATCTGGGTCTTTGTATCGACCAATATCTACGACGAGGAAGCGCATGACCGCCAAAGTATGCTACGGAAGTTACGGGACCCAAAGAATGGCGAGAGGCTTGTGATTGAAACAATCATCCCTGAGACTGTGACTCCTCGCGAAGGCGACCCTCATGCGTTCAAGAAGCCAGCACCACACATGCCCGCCTATGCACTAGATACCTACGGGCTCCTGCCAAGCCGCGTCTTTATGGTTGGCGATCAACAGCGCAGCGATATGAAATCAGTCGAAAGCCTTGGCATCAATCGCATCCTTACTGACAAGAGAGGGGACCTCGATCACCCTGTCGTACGCTTCAACCGTCCAATTGAAGAACTCCAGCGTCACCTCGGTGGCTACGGACTCTTCCCGCCACATCTTACCAGCATCGAAGACTGGATGGCTCTGAGTTTCGCAGAGCGCCTCGCGATCGATCGTCAGCGCCGTCAGCCCATTGACATAAGCAACTAGAAGTAGTATAATGGAAGCATGACACAGCGTACAGCCTCATTCTCATACTGGCGCATCGACACTCTCTCGTGGCGACAGTCTTAGTTATACCTACACATCACGCACTGCAGTCGCCACCAGGCGATTTTTTATACCATTCACTCACGAAAAAGGAACAACTATGAGAATCCTCATCATCGCAGCCACTCACGGCAACGAACTACTTGGCATCAAACTCTACCGGCGACTACTCACAAAACGTACGCCGCTTCTTGAACATGTTGATTTCATCATCGGTAATCCACGCGCCTTTGCTGCTCGTACACGCTATATCGAGCACGACCTCAACCGTAGCTATCAGAGCGACGGCGCAAGTTACGAAGAACAACGTGCGCACGACATCAAGAAATACATCGCCACGACAAAACCAGATCTGATACTCGATATGCACACGACGACGTGCGTCCAGCCGGACTGCCTTATCGTCGCCGACACGACCGGAGACATACGTCAGCGTTTCCTTCGCGCCTGTCACATTGATACGGTGTTACAAGTTCACTCGCTCAATGACATCGCGAGCATCGGTGACAATGTCGTCGGGTACGAGGTTCCAAACCGGCATATCACCCCTGTGCTACTCGATGCAATCATCGACGACCTGCAGCGTTTTATCGACGACAAGACGTACGCCACGACCAAGCATCTCTTCAGAATGATCGACAAGATATACAAGAAAGATGTCACAACCGAGCAGGCAAAGTCATTCGTCAACTTCCAGATGCATGAGCTAGGCTTTGTACCGATCATGACAGGAGAGAACTCTTACAAACGCCAGACTGACTATCTGGGCTTTAAGGCAAGCGCGCCAGAGGAAATTACGCTATAATGAAGACAACTATGAGTAAACCTGTCATCCTCACTGGCATCCGTGCCAACAACGATCTGCATATCGGCAACTATTTTGGGGCGATGCTGCCACTTATCGACATGGCAATACACCGTGCCGAAGAGTTCGATATCAATCTCTTCATCCCAGACCTTCATAGCTTCACGACACCAATCGACCACTCGCAACTATTTGCGAGTATCATGAACAATGCACGCGTCTACGCAGCCGCTGGACTCCCTCTCGATAACGACGCAATCCACCTTTATCGACAGAGCCACGTGTCTGCACATAGCGAGATGACCGTGTTGCTCAACAACTTCGTCGGATTCGGCGAGATGCGAAGGATGACGCAATTCAAGGACAGGTCTGGCGCTCATGATCTACAATCACGCCTCATAGACAGAGTTGACGCAAGAGGTGAGCTACTTAGTGCAGCCGCAAACGATAGCGTTTCACCCGATAAGGCTCTGCAGATGTTAATAAAGATGGCTCACGAGGAAACAGATTTCATCAGAAGCCTAATCGATGATATCAATAACGAGTCATCGGTGTCTGTTGGCCTCTTCGACTACCCAGTCCTCATGGCCAGCGACATCCTGCTCTACAATGCCAAGTATATCCCAGTTGGGGATGACCAAACACAGCATCTTGAGATTACTCGTGATATCGCAATCCGCATGAACAATAAGTTCGGTGAACTATTCACCGTGCCCGATGCGACCGCCGACCAACACAAGTTCTTCGGCAAAGACCAAGGGCTTCGCATCAAAGACCTCGTCGACCCAAGCAAGAAGATGAGCAAGAGCGATGACACCGGCAAAGGTGTGATCTTCCTCAGCGACAGCCCAGAAGTCGCCC
>Ga0302289_1000739_pt1 | contig 12320 bp, 8 predicted proteins | sample III_Fen_N1_2_FD_194552 | JGI IMG/M metagenome (GOLD analysis project Ga0302289, IMG submission 194552) | Peat permafrost microbial communities from Stordalen Mire near Abisko, Sweden - III_Fen_N1_2 | ecosystem: Environmental > Terrestrial > Soil > Wetlands > Permafrost | place: Sweden: Abisko... | reverse complement strand
AAAAGACATATTCGGATAAGCTCCCGCACCATATTTTCTTTCTCGATCGATCCGCCGAGATAGTTTTGAACTAGTTTGAATTCTTGTGGCGTAGCGTGATCGAGCCACCCTTGCATGGTGTCGTTATCGTGGGTTCCCGTGTATACAAGACTGTTCGGCGGATACATGTGCGGAAGAAACGGATTGATAAATCCATTCTTTCCAGCTTCATTTACGTCAAAGGCGAATTGCAGGACTTTCATCCCCGGAAAATTAAAGTCATCCCTGAGTTGTTTGACATTATCGGTAATTACTCCCAGATCTTCTGCGAGTATTGGAACGTCACCGAGAGTTTTTTGTAGTGTGTTGAAAAAATCATGATCGGGGCCTTTGATCCAGGTACCGTTAATCGCTGTGGGTTCTCCTGAGGGAATCGACCAATAGGCTTCAAAGCCGCGAAAATGATCGACGCGGATATAATCGACCAAAGCGCATGTGGATTTAATGCGGGTGCACCACCAAGCGTATCCGTCCTTTTTCATTTCGTCCCAATTATAAAGTGGGTTCCCCCATAATTGTCCGGTTGCGCTGAAATAATCGGGAGGAACGCCTGCGACGAATTTGGGAGTGCCGTCTTCGTTCAGCTGGAAAAGTCTTTGATTTGCCCAGACATCTGCCGAGTCGGCGGCGACAAAAATCGGAATGTCGCCGATAATCGATATGCCTTTGTCGTTCGCGTACTTTTTCAAGGATTTCCATTGATCAAAGAAAAAAAACTGAATGACTTTTTGTATTTCGATACCCGTAGAATGATCGGTTTTCCATGTATCAGTCGCATCAGCCTGGCAGGTCGCAAGTTCTTTCGGCCAAAAAGTATTCCAGAGTTTGCCGAAAAGTTTCTCGTCATGAGCCTTGCGGTCGTACACTTCCTTGATGCTCATAAATAAGGCGTAATTATCGAGCCATGATGATTGATCGGTTTTAAAATTATTGTAAAGCGTAATGTTTTCATGAGCAAGAAAATTTTCGGCGGCTTTTTGTAGTACCGGAAGTTTCCACCAGACTACTGAACCATAATCAATCGGTCCATCATTTTTGATATATTCCGGTGGTTTGATATCGCCTTCGCTTAAGTAGCCCCGTTCTTTCAGAATATCGAGATCGATTAAAAGTGGATTTCCGGCGAATGTTGAAAATGCCGCATACGGTGAATCGCCATAACCGGTTGGACCTAAAGGAAGTACTTGCCATAACGATTGTCCCGCGCTTGAAAGCCAGTCCACGAATTTGTATGCCTGCTGTCCAAGCGTTCCAATTCCCGGGGTTACAGGGAGGGACGTAGGGTGAAGCAATATACCGCTTGAACGTGAAAGTATCATATAGAAGTACTATAAACGATGTACTGATTTTCTTCAATGAAGATAAAAAAACCGCCAAAACTGGCGGTTTTCCTGATTAGGCGCCGGAAAAACTATTTGTCGGCAATAAGAAGGGTTTTTACGTCCAGCTTAAGGTCGGTGCTGTAGTCAGCCTTGCCGTGTTCTTTAAGAACCTTGATTTGAATGCAGTCATTCTTGGGATCAAGAAACAAAACGACGTCAAGGTCTTTCTCGAATGCCTTCAGGCAAGAGGGAAGTCCCTTGTCCGAAGATTCGATATTGGCGCTGTACCAGATCGCGATCTGGAGTTCTTTCGCGAAGGATTTCATCTGATCCATGCTCTCGGGAAGCGCTTTCGTAAAATCATAGCCATCGATAATAATCGCTTCGGGCTTCGATCCACCCTCGGCAAGCGCTTTGATGGTCTTGATTACCTGAACGGTCTTCACGGAATCCTGGTTAAAATTCAGCACTATGCGCTTGCTTACGAGCTCGGCTTTGACGTCCGCGGCTTTATCGAGATTTTTCTTCTTGGCAAGCTCATTAAAAATATCCTCATACCAGGTCATCACATGATTGGCCTGCTGATTGAAGGAAACATGCACTACAGAACTGCCCTGAAGCAGTTTGTCTATTCCGAGCTGGACGAGAATAGATGTTTTGCCCAGTCCTTTTTTTGATGCGATAACACCGATTTCACCGGGCTTAACGCCCCCACCCAGGGACTTTTCAAAGTTCCGGACAGGGCTCCTTTCGATAAGATCCTGCTTTACCATTGATGTCTCCTTATTTCTGTTCTGCTTTGCGTTTTGCTTCATACTCTTTGATCAGAGTTTCCGCAACGGCGTTCGGTACTTTGCCGTATTTGGCAAATTCCATCGAATATTCAGCCTTACCCTGGGTCGATGACCTGAGGATCGTCGAGAAGCCGAACATTTCGCTGAGCGGGACTTCGGAATCAACACGGGTAAAGGTGTCGTCTTCGGTCGACGAAAGGATTATACCACGGCGCTGATTGATAAGTCCAAAGATATTTCCCTGGAATTCCTGGGGTCCTTCAATGGAAACCTTCATGATCGGTTCAAGGATTGCCGGTTTTGCCTTCATATATGCTTCCCTGAAACCGCCGATTGAGGCGAGCTGGAAGGCGATATCCGAAGAGTCGACCGGATGGGATGCACCGTCGTTGATCGTCGCGCGGAGTCCGACGATCGGGAAGCCGATAAGAGCTCCCTTTTTGAGGGATTCTTTGAAACCTTTGTCGCAAGAGGGGATGTATTCGTTAGGAATCGATCCTCCCTTGATTGCGTCCACGAACTCATAATCTTTTTCTTCGATCGGTTCGATGAAGCCTGCGACGCGTCCGTATTGTCCTGAACCACCGGTTTGTTTTTTGTGGGTATAGTTGAATTCGGCGCGCTGGGTAATCGCTTCCCGATACGCGACTTGCGGCTTTCCGGTCTCGACTTCGCAGTTGTATTCGCGCTTCATGCGCTCAACGTATACTTCGAGGTGGAGTTCGCCCATTCCCTGGATGATAGTCTGGTTGGACTCGGGATCGACGTAGCAATGGAAGGTCGGGTCTTCTTTCGTGAAACGGTTCAGGGCTTTTGCCATCTGGTCGGAGGATTTCTTGTCCTTCGGGGTGATGGAAAGGTCGATAACCGGATTCGGCACGAACATCGAGCTCATGGCGTAGTTAAGCCCGCCACCGCAGAACGTATCGCCGGAGGCGCATTCGATTCCGAACAGCGCCACGATGTCGCCGGGAACGCCTTCGTTAATATCCTGCATTTCGGAAGAGTTCATGCGGACAAGCCGTCCGACTTTGAATCTCTTGCGGGCGCGGGTATTATAGAGTTCGTCGCCTTTTTTGATCTGTCCCTGATAGATGCGGACGTAGGTCAACTGGCCGTATTTTCCGTCTTCAAGCTTGAATCCAAGCGCAACGGTCGGCAGTTTTTCTTCATATGAAAGAACGACCTGTTCCTCGTTCTTGTCGAGGTCAAGGGCGATGTTTCTTACTTCGGAAGGATCGGGAAGATATCGGGTAACGCCGTCAAGCATGGACTGGATACCCTTGTTTTTGTAGGCGGATCCGAGGAATACGGGCACGAACTGTTCGGCAAGCGTTCCTTTTCGGACGGCGGCGTGAATCATGTCTTCGGTTTCCGCACCCTCGAGATACGCTTCGGCAAGATCGTCAGAGAACATCGACGCCGCGTCCAGGAGTTCTTCGCGGTATTTCTTGGCGTCAGCTACGAGGTGAGCGGGGATCTCTGCGATGCGCATTTCGGTTCCGCTTTCGCCTTCATAGTAGAAAGCTTTCATGGTAACGAGGTCGACGACGCCTTCGAGCTTGTCTTCAAGACCGATCGGAAGCTGCATCATGTATGCGTTGAGGCCGAGCTTCTCGCGAAGCTGCATGCGGACTCGCAGCGGGTTCGCGCCGGTTCGGTCGCACTTGTTGATAAACGCGATTCTGGGTACATGATAGCGCTTGAGCTGGCGGTCGACGGTGATTGACTGGGATTGAACACCGCCAACCGAGCAAAGTACGAGGATCGCTCCGTCAAGAACGCGAAGGGACCGCTCTACTTCGATGGTAAAGTCAACGTGTCCGGGAGTATCGATAACATTGATGGTGTAATCTTTCCATTGCACCTGGGTAGATGCTGACTGAATCGTAATTCCGCGCTCCCGTTCAAGCTCCATTCCATCCATAACAGCACCGACGCCGTCTTTACCGCGCACTTCGTGGATCGCATGGATCTTGTTGCAGTAAAAAAGGATACGTTCGGAAAGAGTTGTCTTTCCGGAGTCGATGTGGGCGCTGATACCGATATTCCTCATTTTGGAAATATCAATACTCATAATTCTGTACCTCACTCATTATTGATTTTGCGATAAACGCAAATGTTTTCATAAACATGTAATCATTTGCATTATATCGAAAAAAAACACGAGTTGCAAGAGTCGCCTATTGTAGTGTTATTGCGGCGGACAGCGTTAGCTGAACTGTTTTTTTTTCTGATTCAGCCGAAGTATCGAATGATACCTCCCATTCGCATTTTTTTGCGTTGAAACTCGCTGCGAGCCCGAGGTTCCCTTTGTTTACGGCTGACTGCCAATCATTTTTAAAGGTGATCGAGTGTTTTGCTTCAATTTTCAGGATTGAAAATGGATTAAAAGTCACAGATGACTGAATTGCTTCGGATTTAGCTTTTATACCCGTATCAATCGGCGCAATTAAGGAAGCTTTCCCCGAAATCGATGCCCGTAATTTTTTAGGAACCAGATTTTTGAGCTGTACGGCGCATTCCGAGTCAAGTTCGTCATCGACAATCATGCCCTGCGCCAAAAAACCGACAGTAGTGGAATCGATTCTGATACCTGTTCCTCCATGGAGCGTTTGTATGTTATTTCCGGTAAAATCGGGATTGACCGAAGAATCCGCATAGAAAATTGCGCCCCAGGAAATCCTGGAATTTGCAAGGAATGAGGGTTTCGCGTAGAAAAGGGGAGCGAAGAAAAAGCGGGAAAGCAAGGTTGTATCATTTCCGTCGAGAGACACAAATTGCCGCTCGGAATAAAAATAACCGGCGCTTAATAAAAACGGGGCCTGATCGATGTATCCTTCGGTCCTGAATGAACCTGCAGGTTTCCTGAATCGTCCGATATCCATGAGTCCCGTAACGCTGCCGCCGAAAATACCTTTATGAAAAATGAGCTCTGTGGAGCTGATGGAAACGTCCGTTTCGGGCAAACCGGGTTTCTCGCAAAACCAGGATGTTTCGGTTGATGGAATCAATTTTTTGGTTCCTGTAAAAAATGACAGCTTGAGCGCGTCGTCGTCTGCTGTTGATGAATAAAAGGTTTTTGATACGAGCGCCCATGTCGGTTTATCAATTCCCTGAAGACGGGAGGAGTAGATAACGGCATCGACCGTATCGGTCTTGAACTCGAACGCACCGTTTTTCGTTTCGGTGGCGCTTGCCGTCGCTACGGTATTCGAGCTCGATATCGTCAAGGGTGAATGGAACGGGGTTGAAAGCGCGAAGGCAAGTTTACGCGTCCGCGAAGGAAGTCCTTCGAACGAAAGGGATCCGGCGAAAAAAGATACATAGGGACCAAGGTGGATACTTACCGCGAATGTTGTGATTTCGGGAATGAGCGAAGCTGAAAAGTCGGGAATACTCGTGCCGATTCGGCCGTCAAAAAGGGGCGAATGAAGTGAAAAAACGCCGGAATTACTGCCTGTTGATGCGATTGATTGCGAAATACTGATCGAGGGAGACGAAGAGTGAAGAACGGTGACAGGGAAAAAGATAAAAAGAAGAACAAGAAAAAAAGCATGCTTCATGCAGGATTTTTCGGGAAAAACGGCTGTTTTGCCCGAAAAATCCGTATATCGGAACTATTTTTTGTTTTTTACTTCTGAAACGTAACTGCCCTTGAAATCGGGGATTTCTTTGACGGTTCCAAGCCAATAGTCAGCTTCGCTCTTTGACTTGTATGGACCGACCCGGACACGGTAAGTTGTGGCACTCGAGGAATCCTTGGTGAAAATTTCTGCTTTCAGGTAACGTGCAGTGAGCGTTTCTCTGGCTTTTTCGGCGTTCAATTTGCTCGAGAACGAGCCCGTCTGGATCCAGTATTCATTAACCGCTGCGGTTTTCTTGGGTGTTTCCTTCACGGCTGCTTGTTTTACAGCAGGATTTTCCTTTACTGTGGATGTCGTCGTCAGTTTCGCGTTGCTTTGTACGTTCGACGTGACAGAAGTCTGTTTTGTGGTCTGGCTGACAACCACGGGTGCTGCTGCAGAACCCGCATTGACGACGGTGACATTCCCCGATTGACCGGGAATTGCGGAAAGCGGAAGCGTTTGTGCCGACGCGTTGGGGTCCGTGGCCGTGCCGGACGTCGTTGCAGGTGATTTTGAAGCGTTGGAATCGGTCAAACCCGATACGTCCATCGTTCCGTAATTGGCACCCGCGTTATCGCCGTTGACTATGGTAAGATTGATATCTCCGGAAGTCGGTTTGAGCGAGGTATCAAGTCCGGGCGTGTTTCCCGGTTTGCGCACCCAGGAGTCGGGGTCAATATTTGACTGGGTTGCGGTATCTCTGGTTCCATTCATAGTTGCCGGAGTTATAACCGTAGCCTGTTTGAGATTTTGCCCGTTACTGCGCGACGGTGAATACAAAATCATTGCCACGCCGAAAATAATGGCCAAAAACACAAGAGCTATAACCGCGATCCACAAGAATTTTTTCTTTTCTTCCATAAAAGCCTCAATATCCTCTATTCGAGAGTAGTTTAGTGAGTCCCTTTTCAAGAACTCTGATGCTTCCTTGATTAAGTACTCTCTGAATATCGACATCTTTTAAAAGGTATTGAGCAAAGAGATTCTTTTGTGCTGAAAATCGTGCAAAAATCTGGAATGGATGCATTTTATCGCGACTTAGCGCCCGGAAAAACCGGATTGGGATACACGCGTCGACGAAAATGACGAAATCGCAGCGGTCGAGGATCGGCGATTTGTGAAGAAGCGGGGCGTTGATGACGAGGGTTTGGTTCGGATGTTCGTCGATAAAGCTGCCAATGAGAAAGTTTATGCGCGGATAGACGATAGCTTCATGCCGCGCGAGAAGGTCTGGATCCGAAAAAAGGATTTTCCCAAGAGCTTTCCTGTTAAGGCTACCGTCGTCGAGCACCAGCTTGATTTCCCGTTCCCGCGCGATTTCTCCGAACTTGGCGATAACTTCCGCGCATCTGTCCTCCAGCGCCTGATGCGCCGTTTTGTCCGCGTCGATAACGAGAAATCCGCGCTTTTCGAGAATATTCGCTGCGAGGTTTTTACCTGCGCACATAGGTCCGGTAAGACCGATAACCTGTCTCAATGAAAATCCCCCCAGGATTGACCCGATTCGACGCTTACCCGAAGCGGTACCGCAAGCTCAATCACGGACTCCATTTCCCTCTGCACGAGAGATCGAACCGCCGCTACTTCGGCAACAGGGGATTCAAGGATGAGTTCGTCGTGAACCTGCAAAAGAAGCCGGGTGGAAAGTTTTTCCTTGTGAAGCGCCGCGTCCACCCGGATCATCGCCGATTTTACGATATCGGCGGCCGATCCCTGAATCGGGGTGTTGACCGCGATGCGTTCGGCGCCCGACTGTTCCATCTTGTTCGAGCTTCCGATCGCGCGGATATAGCGCCTTCTTCCCATAATCGTCTCGACGTATCCGGTAGCCCTCGCTTTTTCCTTCGTTTCCGCGATAAACGAGGTAACGCCCGAATAGGTCGCGAAATAAGTATTGATAAAACCCGCGGCCTGTCCGCGGGGAATGCGCAATTCGTTCGCGAGCCTGAAAGCGCTCATGCCGTACATCACGCCGAAATTGATGGTTTTTGCGACCCGGCGCATGTCAGGCGTTACCGCATCGCTTTCGACGCCGAATATCAGGCTTGCAGTCCTGCGATGCACGTCGACCCCGGTTTTAAAAGCTTCGACGAGGTTTTTATCACCAGAGAGATGGGCGAGGATGACGAGCTCGATTTGCGCATAGTCGGCGGAAACGAGCTCGAAGCCGGCAGCGGCGCGGAATGCCGTGCGGATTCTGCGCCCGTTATCATCCCTGATCGGAATGTTTTGTAAGTTGGGATCGCGGCTTGAAAGGCGGCCGGTCGCCGTACCGGTCTGAATAAAACTGGTGTGAATCCGGCCTTCGCCGTCAGTCAGGGCGGGGAGGGCGTCGACATAGGTCGATTTCAGTTTTGCGAGCGCGCGGTAATCAAGAATCTTGCCGGGCACTACGTCTTCCGACGCGAGATCCTCAAGAACCGAAGTGTCTGTGGAAAAACCCGTCTTTGTCTTTTTGCCGGGGCTGAGTTTTCTCTCGACGAAAAGAACTTCCTGCAATTGTTTGGGTGAAGCTATATTAAATTCGTGTCCGACTATATTGAAGATATCTTTCTCGGTAGCGTCAATTTCCCCTGCAAGTTCGACAGAAAATTCGCCGAGAGCTTTCTTTTCCAGCCTGATACCGGCAATTTCCATTTCTGCGAGAATCGGCAGGAGGGGCATTTCGAGATCGTTGAAAAGGGATGTTAGGGAAAATGCTTCGAGCTTGGGAGCAAACCGCTCGTAAAGACGGAGCGTGAGATCCGCGTCCTCGGCCGCATACGGGACCGCTTCCGCGACCGGAACGTCGGCAAAGGTTTTACCCTTCGGGACAATGTCGCTAAACGCAATGGTTTCAAGGCCGAGCTGGCTCGCCGCGAGTGATTCAAGGCCGAACGACGACCAGTCGGGATCAAGAAGCCATGCTGCGATCATAGTGTCAAAAAACCGGCATGTCGGCTTTTTTCTGTCGAGACTGTCGAAGAGCCCGTGCTTGCGTAGTATCTGATAATCGAACTTGCCGTTATGAGCGATGACCAGCACTGACCTGGCGGAAAAAAGCCGTAATAGTTCCGCCATTGCGTCCTTGTCGACCATGAGCGGATGGGCAATTTCCCCGAGTTCCGGGGTCGGACCCTTGACCGGAACGTAAACGGCTTCTCCCGTTTTGAGCGAAAGCGAAAACCCGACGAGCTGATCGGTCATGATATTGAGCCCGGTCGTTTCCGTGTCAAACGCGGCATATCCTTGAGCGATCGCATCGTCTATAATTTTCCCGAGCTCGGCTCGCTCCGTGACCGCCCGGTAATTCCCTCTGTTTTTTACGAGCCCTGTTTGCGGCAGCTCCTCGGACAACGGCGCTGAAAACACCCGGCCCTCGGCGCCGGTTCCAGAGCCCGATCTGTCTGCGCCCCTGCCTGTTTTGCCTGCGCCGGGTCCTTCGGCCCCCAGCCCGCCCTCAGTGGTACCGTTTGCGCTTCCGGTGTTTCCACTTGAAAGCGCGTGGGCGCCACTGCTGCCATTCTCGCTCGAACTGCCTGCCGCACCGCCGGCACCAGTCTGATTCGCGAAGAGTTTCGCGACGCTCGGCAATCCTTCGCGCATCAAAAGCCGCGACGCCGCGACATTGTCGAGCGAGGCGCAGGCGTAGCTATCGATATCCGCCTCGAGCGGGACGTCCATGCAGAGGGCTATCAGTTTTTTTGAAAAATACGCCATATCCTTGCCGGCCGCGATTTTCGCGCCCATGGCCCCGGTCAGTTTTTCTGCGTTCGCGTAAATCCCGTCGAGCGTTCCGTATTCGGCAAGGAGCTTAAGCGCAGTCTTGTCGCCGATACCCTTGACCCCGGGCACGTTGTCCGATGCGTCGCCCGTGAGCGACAGAAGGTCGAGCATCAATTCGGGCCCGACGCCCCATTCGCCTTTTACCGCCTCCGAATCGACATGGTCCCACCCGCCGGTCTTACCCGGCTTCAAAATATATACCGAAGCGCCGACGAGCTGCATGAGATCCTTGTCGCTTGAAATGATATGACAGTCCCGGCCCTCTGCCCTGCAGCGCTCTGCGACCGAAGCAATGATATCGTCAGCCTCAAACCCGTCCTGCCGCACAATCTGCACGCCAAGCGCGGTAAGTATTTCCTCGATGACGGGAATCTGCGCATGCAAATCCTCGGGAGTTTTCGCCCGGTTCGCCTTGTATTCGTCGTAGAGTTCATGCCTGAAAGTGGGCGTGCGCGAATCAAAAGCCGCGATAAAAACTTCAGGCTTGAATTGCCGGAACAGCGTATTGAGGTTCCGGAAAAAACCGAAAATAGCCGACACGTTTTTCCCTTCCTGATTCGTCAGCGGCTTCGAAATAAACGCGAAATATGAGCGGTAAATGAGCCCGTAGGCATCGAGAATATACACAGGTTTCTTCATGGCATCCAGTATACCATAAAAAGGGGGACCAGCTGAATGTCAGTCGAAGTTGTTTCAGATTGCATATCCATCCGGCTGCACCTCGCGGCCGCGATGGATATGCAGCTTACACCCATAGGCGACTGACTTCAGGTGTTCCGCTTTGAATCGAAGGGTGGGAGGTTTCGCGCGCGGGTCCCCCTGCCTGCAAAATCCTCATTCCGCAGGCGTACCTGCTCCATTCCGGGTTTTTCCGGCACCCCCTGGTCCCGAATGAAAGCAGTCTCCTTTCTCGTTACCCGTCGAAAATTCTGTTTACACAGATTTTACCAAAAGTGCAAAAAAAGGGTTGAAATTATACAATGTAGCACTATACTTACAAATAACATGAATATATTTGGAATGTTTTTATCAGGTTAATCCCTTAAAAAAAGGGGATAACAGTGATTTACTTTACAAGTATTTCTACAATTTTTTTTTGGAGGACTTATGAATCGAATTTTAAAGTCAGTATTGGGATTAATGGTTGTAACAACTATTGTTGTTTCTTGCGCATCTCCCACCAGCCCGGGGTCTTCAAGCACAACTACGACCCCAGCCTCAAAAGCCGTAGCAAAGAGCATTGCTCTTCCAGCTGCTCTGTCCGTCGCGCCTGGAACAACCGGAAAGATTACTCCCATCCTTCCCGCCTCGACAACCGCACCGACACTGACCTGGAGCATTCCAAAGGCTGTGGCCGGGTTCTCTGTTAGCCAGGATGGCGTTGTTACCGTTGCCGCAACCGCAACCGTAGGATCCAGCGCGAAAGTTCAGGCAACATACACTTCAAGTGTCGGCGGTTTTAAATCAACTCTGACAACTGTCGTAACCGCGCAGAAACCTCCGATTGGCGCAACTAAAGCAGTTGTCACTGTAGCTTCTACCCCCGTAACAAAAGCAGTTACAGGGACTAAAACTAACAAGACTATTAGCGTTCCAGCCTCGACCAAGATCGGGTCAAAAGGCGTTAAATCAAAGATGTTCGTTGGTGGTGCCATAACATCACTCCCAGCGGCTGATCTCACCGCCTACAGATCTTTGGTCTCCAGCTTGTCACGCGTTTCGAATACGAGAAACCAGGCGGTTACGGCCCTTACGCCCGGTACTGCTGCCAGTCTTTGGCCGGCGGCTAACGGTCTTATTGGTGCGCTTTCCTCGGCCAATGACGAAGCCACTGAGCTTTCCTATATTGGAATGCTCGTAGCCCCAAGCACTTGGGATCCAACGGCTGCGAATGTTCCAACAACGCAAACCGTAACTTTCGATTCTACTACTTTGCCAAGTACCAACCCGTTGAAGTTGGCTACCAACACACCTTATAGCTTAACCGATTGGGATTTCTATACCCTCAGCGAGTTTGAGTCTGATGGGAAAACGGCTAATCCTTATTACGAGCTGGGATACAGTAACGAAATCTCCTGGAAGGTTGGCACTACGTCCTACTGGATTGACTTCACGGACGATGGTACCCAGGTTCAGGTCGAAATCATTTCTCCGGATAGTACTACTGCCGGTGCAACGGATGATCTCGTCGTGGAGACTAATTTTAACCTGTCAACCCAATCCTTTAGCTATTATGTTACCAATGCGGATGGTGTCAGCGGCACAGCGGATCATTTCCAGCTGACTTATGACGATCCGACCGTTGGAGCGAGCGGATACCTTGATGCTGAGCACGAGGTAATTGACGCAAGCGGTGATTCGATCAATTCAACGATCGTGAGCGGCTACTTTGACGATAAAGGCGCTTTTATCACTGGCAGCAACGGAGACCCCCGATCCACTACCGACCCGATTTTTGTCTACGAGACTGTCGATGCGAACGGCGGCTTGGTTGACCAGGGAATCCTGACTGAAACTAACGGAGTTGTTGCGACTTCGAATCAGACAGGAACCGACGACCCCTCTGTCGCAGGAGACGCTAATACGACTGATGGCGGTTCTAACTACTATTGGAAGCTTCTCTTCTAGTTCCCAGTTTACCCTGACTTAGGGGAAGAGAGGCATCTCGAAGAGGTGCCTCTCTTTTTTTTATCCTCAATACCGGGGACAGCCCCCCGCGATAGGAGCCTCTGAATATGCAAACCGAGTTTCGGCTAGTCCGAAACTCACAG
>Ga0302289_1000737_pt1 | contig 12354 bp, 8 predicted proteins | sample III_Fen_N1_2_FD_194552 | JGI IMG/M metagenome (GOLD analysis project Ga0302289, IMG submission 194552) | Peat permafrost microbial communities from Stordalen Mire near Abisko, Sweden - III_Fen_N1_2 | ecosystem: Environmental > Terrestrial > Soil > Wetlands > Permafrost | place: Sweden: Abisko... | reverse complement strand
AAAGATATTCGCTGACCAGGTAGGGAGGGATGGGTTCGCGGTCATCCGTTTTGCTCAGCATTTCGGACAGCATGCGTTCCGTGAGAGATCGACCTGGCGGCTGTGAGAATAATCTGGAAGAATAATCCGCATCATTGTCGATCAGCCAGAAACCTTCGGCGTCTTCACCGCGCCTTTTCTTGATGCAGGCTTTCCTGCCCGTATGTTGAATTGCGTGTATGGCGTCAAAAAGAGATTCTTTCGTATCCGCGAAATAGAAGAGCGGAGCAAGGGATGACAATGAGTGATCCGGGCTGTCCGCAAGAAACGAATACAGAAGACCTTTATCATTTGCTGTTGTGAGCGATGAAACGGGAGCCGAAAGAATGCGGGCTCCGGTTTCGCTCAAAATGCGCTTTTCATTTTGCATCAGTGACTCAAGACCTTCCGACACAATGGGGAAGACGACATCCACTTTTTCCTTGAGCAGGATTTGGATCAATGCATCGATGTATCCGGCATCATCATGCGGAGATACGACATAAAATGCGTCCAAAAGAGTCTGATGCGGCGTATCCGAACTCGTTGAAAGGCCTACGATCCGGATGTTTTCGGAGTAAGCCGCCCGCAGCGTGCGAATCAGACCTGTAAATGCTCCGTCTGTAAGTAACACGGTCAGCATATTGGCATCCTCCCAATCAGTGTATTTCAATATTGTAGCCATTCGCAACAGGGACTTCAACTGGCAAACATGATAAATCATCGTGTATACTAAGAATAGAAATGATATTTATAAGCTATTTGTCTTGCCATTTTGTCCTGTTTGCGATTTAGACTTGTCAAAATGTTACGAATTGAGATAATAGACGAATCCTGATTTTTAACGTGAAAAGGAAGTCGCATATGAACCGTACCCGCCAACTGTTCCGCATATTTGGCCGTCGTGTAGTTGATGCTGGTCAGCGATCGTTTCGATCGAGCCATCAGTTGGCGCGTCTTTTTGCCGCCGAAGGAATTTTGTTTACATTTATAATAACCATTGCTCACAATAATAATAATCTCTATGCATCCCGTCTTGGCGCCAGTTCTTATGATCTTGGCCTGATCGCGTCCCTTCCGCCGATTGTCGGCATGCTGATGCTGATTCCATTTGCCATTATTACTGACCGGATGCGGAATAAGAAACCGATGGTAATGATCTCAGCCATTGGACTGGGTCTAATGTATATTCTTGTAGGAATGGTCGCTTTTCTTGATTCGAGCCGTATTCCGGTTCTTATCGTTCTGCTCATTCTTGTAAACATCCCGATGTCCCTTTACAACTCGTCATGGCAGACTTTTTTCTCCGATGCTGTGACACCCATTGACAGGAATCTCGTGTATGGGCACAGAACGAGGATGAATACTGCAGTCGGAATCTGTATCCCGCTGATCGCAGGTGCGATCCTGTCCGCATCATCCGGTTCCGGCAAAATTCTGGTGCATCAGATTTATTACTGGATGGCATTCCCGTTGGCCCTCGGTCAGGTTTATTTTCTGAAAAAAACTTATGGCGGAACAACGGAGGATACGGAACACGTCCGGCTGTCCGATATCAAAGACGCTGCAGGCCGCCTGTTCCGCAGCAAACGTTTCCTTGGCTTCTTAGCGGTCACGCTTCTCGTGTACTGCGGGTGGGAAATGGATTGGTCTTTGTATTTTCAGTCGCAGTTCAGATACCTTCACCTGAACGAAGCTGAAATGAGTCTTGTAGCTGTTTTGGGTGCGGTCACGCAATTCATAACGCTCGGTCTTTGGAGCCGTCTTGTACAGAAAAAAGGTGTTCGGTTTGTTTTTGTTATCGGAGCAGCAGGATTTGCATTCAGTGCCGTCGTTATGTTTGTGTCGTTGTTTCTGTCTTCACCGTATCAGATGCCTTTTTATTATATTATGCAAAGTATTGGAGGCTCAACGTACAGTGCTTTTCAACTGTCATTGCTCCAGTGTCTTCTTGAAGCCATACCGGAAAGGAACAAAGCGCTGTCCATCTCTTTATACAATATGATATTACTGTTTTCAAACGTTATCATGCCGTACCTGGGGGTATATATTTACAATATAAGCGGAGAATCCATACAGGCGATGATGTTTACTTTCGGAATCGTATCGGCCATTCGCATTGTTTCGGTCGCCGCTGCGTTTATCCGCTGGTATATGATGCGGAAAGAGGAACGGATCACCCTCTATTAATTATCTCTTTCAGATTTTTCGATGATCAAATCACATATGTCTGTGGTTTTTTATTTGCTTCTCGTGTATGATCATTTTGTAAGGAATATTTGTTTTCATCGGGGGATTTATTGAATTGTAGGAGGCTGTTTATGGGGAAGATTTCTATCTGTCGTAAGCCGGCACTTGTATCCGTTATGATTTCCGCCAGTATTCTTTTGAGCGCGTGCGGGCTGCATCTTGGAGCGAATTCTTCAAGTGCGAAGGTCTCGGAAGATATTCAAACAGTTGTGGAAGATTATCTTGACGATTTGCAGGGCGGAACACTTTCCTCAGACAAGTATCAATCGGATTATGCGAAGGACTCGCCTTTTGCTGATCTGTCCTTTATCCAAATCGATTCCGGAAACAGCACTTCGCAATCGAACAGTCCTACTGGAGAAACTGCAGGTCCGGATGAACGTATTGCGATTATGGAAGCCGTATTCAATTCCATTTCCTATGATATCGGTGATACAAAAGGCAGTCTTCAATCGAAGGAAGGAACCTGTGATGTTACGATTACAGCCGTTGACATTGCAAAGGTTCTTTCGAGTCTGGCAACCGGTAAAATCACGGCAATAGCACTCACGGATGCGATCACTGCAGATAACGCACCGACAAATGATTATGACATTACATTTGATTTATCCTACAGCAGCAAGACCGGAAGATGGATAATCAGCGACACATCTCCTATATCGAAGATACTCGGTGACCCTTTTGAGGATATTGTGATTGCTCCGCCATATGGTGATCCTGCGGACACGATCGAAGCTTTCATAAATGCTCTCCAGTCCGGCGATTCCGCAACGCTTAACACGCTCAGCCCATACTATGATGCAACGTACTTCTGGCCGGAAAATGATCAAAAAACGAGCACACTTGTGAATGCGGTTCTATCCGGTGTTTCTTATGTCTTAAAGGGAGACCCGCAGGTGAGCGGTACTTATGCCGATGTCAATCTTGAGCTGACCATGGCGGACCTTGATGCGGTACTGACTTCGACAGCAGAAGATGTGACCTTCAACGCCCAGATTCTTAAACCGTATCTGCTGGCTATTAGCCAGGGCGGCGACACAACCACGGCATACAGTGATTATCTGTCCGCGTATATTCTTGAAGTTGCAGCCAGAGTGCAGACCAGCGATGCTCCTGTCAAGACGGTTGATACCACCATATCGCTCGAAGTCAACGCGGATGCAAATGCCTGGGAGCTGTATTCTGTTCCGACAGAATTGTATTCAATCAGCAGTTTCTCAAGCAGTGATCCGTATTATTATGCATCGACTGAAGCCTACAATGCCTCCATGGCACTTGCAGCACAAATGCTTTTCGATGAAGGATCCATTGATCAGGCCACATACCAGTATTACATCGATACGTATGGAGGCACGGCTTTGCCGACGACGGATTCAACTGCAGTTGCAAACGATATTTCCGGAGTGCAATGGTATGATTACGCAACGGATGCAAGCGTGACAAGCTATGATGCGACCATCACATACGATATTGAACTGGACTTGTTCTTCAATTCAGAATGGGTCGGACTGACGATCTATTATGATTATTACAATGCGAACGGGACCGTACTCTGCAAGTCATCGGCCGATACTTTACAGGCCGGACAGAATTATATGTATTCCTGGTACGAGACGGAAGATTATTCGCTGATTCCAGCGGATACATACAGATGTGTTGTTTATCTGGAAGACGGAACGATCCTTGCAGATCAATATGTGACCGTTGCATAAATGATTTGTTTCTTTCAGGGAAAAGCGGTTTATGCCACGGTGACGGGTGAGATGCAATCTTCTTCATACATCCGGGAGAAATAAATTCTATGGAGGCTGTCTCAAAAGTAACGAGTCAGCCTCCATATTTGTTATAATGACAGAAAATATCAGAGCATTCGCGAAAAGGGGACACAGCATGTTTTTGGCTGATCGGTGGTCGGATTTCGAACTGATGTATGCAGGCGACGGTGAAAAATACGAACGTTGGGGAGACGTATTTCTTCAGCGTCCGGATCCGCAGGCAATCTGGCCGAAGACCGATGTCCCGGAAGACAGTCCGCCTGTTTATTGGCCGAAGCCGCACGGACTATATCACAGAAGCGAAACCGGCGGCGGCTATTGGTCTACGGAACGGGCGTTTCCGTCCAAATGGAAGATTTCCTATCCGGCGGTCGGCGGGAAACTTACATTCATTATTGAGCCGACCGGGTTCAAACATACCGGTCTTTTCCCGGAACAGGCAGCTAACTGGGACTTTTGCGGCGGCTTGATTCGTGATGCCGCCGCCGCTGGACAAAGTCCGCGCATTTTGAATCTTTTTGCATATACCGGCGGAGCTACACTAGCCTGTGCAGCGGCCGGTGCAGGTGAAGTCGTTCATGTAGATGCTTCCAAAGGTATGATTACCCGCGCGAAAGAGAATGTTGTCGCTTCTGGTCTTTCAGATCGGCATATTCGATTTATGGCAGAAGACTGCAATCGTTTTGTGGAGAGAGAAATCCGCAGAGGCAGGACCTATGACGGAATTATTATGGATCCGCCCGCCTATGGACGCGGCCCTTCCGGTGAACTCTGGAAACTTGAGGATGCGCTTTTTCCGCTTGTTAAGAAATGTGCAGCTCTGTTATCCGATGACCCGCTGTTTTTTATTGTCAATTCGTATACGACCGGACTTTCGGCACTTGTACTTGAAAATGTTCTTCGTCTGGCTGTTAGACCGCTGCACGGCGGTCAGGCGACCTCGGATGAACTGGGTCTCGCAGCATCAAATATGGATCTGATTCTCCCGTGCGGCGCGGTCGGACGCTGGACGCCTGATTCCGTGAAACGCGGGTGATTGCGATGGACACGCCGGTAATATTATTTGAAGATAACCACTTGATCGTTGCTGTAAAGCCGGCCGGCGTTTTGTCGCAATCGGATATTACCGGAGCACCGGATATGCTGACTCTGCTGAAGCGATACCTTGTCGATACATACAATAAGCCGGGAGAGGCATACCTCGGACTTCTTCACAGACTGGACCGGCCTGTGTGCGGTGTTATGGTATTTGCGAAAACCAGTAAATGCGCCGCCCGCATCAGCGCCCAAATCCGGGAAAGAAAAATGGACAAGCGCTATCGTGCCGTTGTCAGAGGCGTTTCGACGCAGGATGAAGTTACGCTGCGTTCCTACATTTTAAAGGATGATGATAAGAATCAAGTAACCGTCATTCACACGGATCATGGAGCCGCAGCACCCGACAACGCAAAGGAAGGTGTTCTTACTTATAAAAAAGTAGGAGAAGCCGTGCGGAAGGGTCCAGGGGGTTCCAAACCGCTGAGTCTGCTGGAAATCCACCTGCTGACGGGCCGTTCGCACCAGATTCGAGCGCAGTTGGCCGATGCAGGACTTCCGATCCTCGGCGACCGGAAATATGGACCGGACGATTTGTTTTATCGCGGGGAAATTTGTCTGGAAGCGTTTTCGCTTTCGTTTCAACACCCGATATCCGGTGAACCGATGACATTTTCTCTGCCCATATCCAAAGATGACCCATGGAATCTCTTTCCGGAAGAACACCAAGGAGGCTGCCAATGAGCGTTGAAGAAGGTACAAACGGATTATCCGCATCCAATATCCAGAAGAACAAGGAGAAAATCAAGGAACTTCTGCTGTCAACGGGACGTCCGGGGATGGAAAGACTCCTGGAATGGATCGAGCAGAAAACGGATTTCTATACGGCTCCGGCTTCGACAAAATATCATCTGGCCTGTGCCGGCGGACTTGCACAGCACAGCTTGAATGTATATGATCTTCTCCTCGGGAAGACCGCGTCCGGGCTGCTCGAGATTCGAAAGGAAACGATTATCATCACGGCGCTCCTGCATGATTTGTGCAAAGTCAATTTCTATTATCTCGAAAAAAAGAACGTTCGCGAAGGCAGCAAGGTCAACGCTTACGGCAAAGAAGTAGCCAACTGGGTTGAAAAGGACGCATGGGCTGTCAGGGATTCTTTTCCGGTCGGTCACGGCGAGAAATCCTGTTATTACATCCAGAGCTTTATCCGTTTGTCGGATGAAGAGTATGCAATGATCCGTTTGCATATGGGTTCCGACAGAAACGGCTACCCGGATCCATTCGCCGAATCAGCTAACATGTACCCGAGTGTTGTGGCCATCCACACGGCCGACATTGAGGCCGCATACATCGTAGAAAGCCGCGGAACGCAGGAATGAGAAGCCTTTTGCAGTTGACATCCATATAGACTCATTCATATAATAAAAAGTCTGATTCGGGGAAAGTTAAATAAATGGTCGATGTTTTCGGTTCAGATGTCTCATATTCAAGTTAGCGAGGGATCAATCATGTATAAAAAAGTTCCGACCGATATGAAATTTGCAGAGCGTGAGATGGAAGTTCTTGCATTCTGGAAAGAAAATGATATTTACAAAAAGGCCATCCGTCCCGCAAAAGACGGCACGCCTTCTTTTACTTTATATGACGGCCCGCCAACGGCCAACGGCAAACCGCATATCGGGCACATTAAGACGCGTGTCATCAAGGATGTCATTCCGCGCTTTCATGCCATGAAGGGCGAAAGAGTCGAATTCAAAGCCGGTTGGGATACGCACGGTCTGCCGGTCGAGCTCGAAGTCGAAAAAATGCTCGGTATCAACGGTAAACCGCAGATCGAAGCATTTGGCATAGAACCGTTCATCAAGCAGTGTAAGGAATCTGTCTGGAAGTACAAGGATGAATGGGAGCAGATGTCCGAACGAGTCGGTTTTTGGGCTGACATGGAACATCCATACGTTACTTATGATAATAACTATATCGAATCGGAGTGGTGGGCCCTGAAGACCATGTGGGATAAGGATATGCTTTTCAAAGGGCATAAGATCGTTCCGTATTGCCCCCGCTGCGGTACATCCCTGTCGAGTCACGAGGTCGCGCAGGGATATAAGAATGTGAAGGAGACTTCCGTCTTTGTCCGCTTTGCTGTTGCAGGCGAGAAGGACACATATTTCGCCGCCTGGACGACAACACCGTGGACGCTGCCGTCCAATGTTGGTCTCTGTGTCAATCCGAAAGAAGAATACATTCTTTTTTCCGTTCCGCATGACCTTGACGGCACCGAAAAAGAAGTTCGCTATTATATGGCCGGGGTTCTTGCGAAAACACTTTTCGAGGACTTCACCATCCTGGACCGCAAGACCGGAAGCGAACTGGTCGGCATGAAATATGAGCCGCTTTTCCCGTATGCCGCGCAGGCCGTGGAAGAGAGCCGGCTCGTTGCCTTCCGCGTTACAGCGGATGATTACGTTACCATGAATGACGGTACAGGTATTGTTCACATCGCCCCCGCATTCGGCGAAGACGACGCACGTGTCGGCAAGGCATTCAAGCTTCCTTTTGTCCAACTGGTCAGGGAGGATGGCACATTGCCCCCGGAGACGCAGGAATTTGCAGGCCTTTTTGTTAAGGACGCGGATCCGCTTCTTGTTAAGAAGCTGCAGATGGACGGAAAGCTCATTAAGAAACACCCGTATGAGCACGATTATCCTTTCTGCTGGCGCTGTGACACGCCGCTGATCTACTACGCGAGATCTTCGTGGTTTATCGGTATGACGCGCGTCAGAGAACAGCTGATGGCCAATAACCGCTCGGTCGAGTGGTATCCGGAGAGTATCCGCGACGGACGCATGGGGAATTTCCTCGACAATGTTGTTGACTGGGGTATCTCCCGTGAACGTTACTGGGGTACGCCGCTTCCTGTGTGGGAATGTGAGTGCGGCCACCGCCACTGTATCGGCTCTATTGAAGAACTGAAGAGCCTGTCGACGGACTGCCCGGACGATATCGAGCTCCATAAGCCTTATGTAGATCAGGTGCATATCACTTGCGAAAAATGCGGCGGACAGATGACGCGCGTGTCGGAGGTCATTGACTGCTGGTTTGATTCCGGTGCGATGCCATTTGCACAATACCACTATCCATTTGAGAACAAAGAATTCTTTGACGCGCACTATCCTTCGGACTTCATTTCGGAAGCCCTCGATCAGACGCGCGGCTGGTTCTATTCGCTGCTTGCGATCGGGACACAGCTTTTCGATCAGGCGCCCTTCCGAAACTGTATTGTCATGGGACTTGTGCAGGACAAGGAAGGCATCAAGATGAGCAAGCACAAAGGGAACGTTGTCGATCCCTGGGACGTGCTCAATAAACAGGGCGCTGACGCGGCCCGCTGGTATTTTTACAGTGCCAATGCTCCATGGCTGCCGAGCCGCTTTGCAGAAAGTACAGTTTCAGAGAGCCAGCGCAAGTTCATGGGAACATTCTGGAACACCTATGCTTTCTATGTGATGTACGCATCCATCGACGGATTTGAACCTTCCCAATACAAATTGGTCAAGGCACTTCTTCCTGCGATGGATCGCTGGGTTCTGTCACGGATGCACTCCCTGATCGCGCAGGTTGACACGAAAATGACGGAATACGATATCACCGGAGCCAGCCGTTTGATGCAGGACTTTGTCGACGAGCTTTCGAACTGGTACGTGCGAAGAAACAGAGAACGTTACTGGGGCAGTGAAATGACTCAGGACAAAATCAATGCGTATATGACTTTATATACCGTACTGGATGCCTTTACCCGTGTGGCCGCACCTTTTGTGCCGTTTATGACGGAGTCGATCTATCAGAATCTGATCCGCGGATCTTTTCCGGACGCTCCGATATCGGTGCATCTCTGTGATTTCCCGGTGTCTGACGCCGCATGGATTGACGAGAATCTGGAAACGCAGATGGACGTCGCGCAGCATATCGTATTTATGGGCAGAGCCTGCAGGAATATGGTGTCGATCAAGAATCGCCAGCCGCTGTCAAAGCTCTATGTTGTTGCTCCCAGGATTCTGTCGGATGAATATATCGACATTATTAAGGAGGAGCTCAACATCCGCACGCTTGTTTATCTGAAGGATGCTGCGGAATTGCTGGATTACCGGTTCAAGCCCCAGCTCAGGACGTTGGGCAAGAAGCTGGGCAGCCGTCTGAACGAAGCCAAAAACATCATCGCACATTTGCCCGGCCGTGAGACGATGAAGCTTCTGCTTGAAAACGGCTGTATCCATCTGTTTATGGACGGTGAAGATATTCTTCTGGATAAAGAAGATCTTCTTGTCGAAAATGTCCAGCCGGAAGGCCTCTCCACGCAGTCTGACCGTGATTACACGGTATCTCTGGATACAACCCTAACTGACGAATTGATCGAAGACGGCTTTGTCCGTGAAATCATTTCCAAAGTACAGACCCAGCGCAAAGAATCCGGATTTGATGTGACAGATCGTATCCGCCTTTGTTATAGTAAGAATGACCGTGTTGCATCTGTGATTGCCGCTCATACGGAATTCATCGCGGAAGAAGTACTGGCGACAGAAATCGTTGCCGGTGAAGGCGGGAATCCCAAAGAATGGGATATTAATGGTGAGATCTGTGTGATTTCTGTCGAAAAGATCGCTAAAGGAGACAATGAATGCTGAGAATATTATTCGATCCCACTTTAACATGGCCGGAACGTTTTACTATAGGCTGCATGCTGATTATCGTGCTGCTTTTCTCCCTATCGATTCATGAAATCATGCATGGATATGCCGCATATCGTTTGGGTGATGATACGGCACGGCTTCAGGGACGACTCACACTGAATCCGTTGGCACATCTGGATCCGATCGGAACCTTGATGATGCTGATCGCCGGATTCGGATGGGCTAAACCTGTACAGGTAAACTATGGTCGATTGACCAAGTTCAAGGACCGGTCGATCTCGATCCGGATCGTGAGCGTTGCCGGTGTCACGGCCAACTTTGTTGTTGCGTTCTTATCCTATATTATATATATGGCATTGATCATTGGTTTCAAGTTGGGATTGATCGATGGAACTTCAACCCTGACATCGTCCTTATCATTTTCCGGTATGATTGTTTTGATTTTTGTGATGCTGTTTAATTTCATGTATACATTCAATTTAATGCTGATGGCCTTTAATCTTCTGCCCATTCCCCCTTTGGACGGATACCATTTTATTGAGACATTTTTGCCGTACAATCTGAAGCAGAAAATTCAGGGATTTGAGCGGTATTTTGGGATCATCTTTCTTGCATTGATCCTCTTTGGAAGCTACTCCAACATGAATCCTCTGGGCAGTCTGATCGGATGGATTGAGATACCGTTCCGATATATTATTGAGACTCCGATCAACTATTTTGGCAGCATCATTTTCAATTCCCTGTAAAATATTCAAAATACAAAGATCTTACTGGAGGCAATCGAATGCAGAAAAAAATTGTACTTTCCGGATCCCGTCCGACGGGAAACATCCATTTAGGGAATTATTTTGGAGCCATCGAAAATTGGGTGTCTTTACAGGATACGTATGAGTGCAATTTTTTCATTGCTGACTGGCATGCGCTTACCACCGGATATGCGGATACGCAGGATTTGAAGAAGAACACGATCAGCCTGATCGCTGACTTTGTCGCATGCGGATTGGATCCTGAAAAGAGCACGCTATTTCTGCAGTCTTCGGTCAAACAGCACGCGGAGTTGTTTCTTCTTTTCGCTATGAATACGCCTCTTTCCTGGCTGGAAAGATGCCCGACCTATAAGGATCAGCTTGCAAACCTGAGTGACCGTGACATTACGACCTACGGATTTCTTGGGTATCCTGCACTGCAGGCTGCGGATATTCTTGTGTATCGTGCCGATTTTGTACCGGTGGGTGAAGACCAGATCCCGCATCTGGAGATTACGCGTGAGATTGCCAGACGGTTCAATTTCCTGTACAGCAAAGAGGTATTTCCGGAACCGCTTCCGCTTCTTACCAAGGCCAAGGTTCTGCCCGGCACGGATGGCCGGAAAATGAGCAAGAGCTACGGGAATACGATTGCACTTGCAGATACGCCGGACGAAGTAAAAAAGAAAGTCATGAGCATGATCACCGATCCGGCACGCATCCGGAAGGACGATCCGGGGCATCCCGAGATTTGTACGGTTTTTGCTTTTCACAAGATATTCAATGAGGCACAGGTTCCTGAAATTGAGGAGCAGTGCAGAGGCGGCTGTATCGGATGCGTAGCCTGCAAGAGAATCATGCAGGAGAAGATCGCAGTTTTCCATACACCGATTCATGAAAAACGGCAGTCGCTGCTCGAGAATGAAAACCATCTTCGTGACATCATCGAAGAAGGCTCCAGAAAAGCATCCATCAAAGCGGAAGCTACGATGGAAATGGTCAGAGATGCCGTCCGCATAGGCCTTTAATCTGTTTTTGGACTTGTCTGCTTAATCAGATGGAGGGAGTGAACAGGAGAATGTCGTTACATCCTATACCTGATCTGAAAATCAGTATGTTCGAAGGCCCTCTGGACTTGCTTTTTCATTTGATTGAAAAGAATGACCTTGATATTTATGACATTCCGATCGCTGAAATAACGGACCAATATATGCTTTTTCTGAAAGATATGGATGCACTGGACATGGAATTTGCATCTGAGTTTCTCGTCATGGCCGCAACACTGATTCATGTAAAATCCCGTATGCTTCTGCCGGACCGCAAAGCAATGCTTTCGGCGGAAGAGGAGGATCCCAGAGAAGAACTCGTTATCCGGCTGCTGCAATACCGCCGCTGTAAAATGCTGGCGCAGGATCTGCGTGACCGGTACAAGATATTTTCGAACTCTTTTTACCGGCTTCCGGCTACCCCTGTATCGCTTTCCATTGCTGTCCCGAACCCTCCGCAGGAATTTGATCCCGAAGGATTCAGCAAAGCAATTACTTCGGTAAATGCAAGGAATGCCATGCGTTTTGCGGATCTTTCAGCAAAGATTACGCATATTCTGAAGCGCGATAAAGTCTCTGTTCGTGATAAAATGAAGCTTGTCTGGCAGAAGCTCATCTCGAACGGCAAAATCTTCTTTCATGAGATTTTCCCGTCGGCGGAGACATCGAAAATCGAGAAAGTTGTGGGGTTTCTTGCAGTTCTTGAATTGCTTCGGGGAAACCAGATCTCCGCGGAACAGGAGAGGCCGTTTGACGTAATTCTGCTTTCCAAATTGAAGGAAGGCAGAATTAC
>Ga0302289_1000735_pt1 | contig 12375 bp, 12 predicted proteins | sample III_Fen_N1_2_FD_194552 | JGI IMG/M metagenome (GOLD analysis project Ga0302289, IMG submission 194552) | Peat permafrost microbial communities from Stordalen Mire near Abisko, Sweden - III_Fen_N1_2 | ecosystem: Environmental > Terrestrial > Soil > Wetlands > Permafrost | place: Sweden: Abisko... | reverse complement strand
CCGCACCTGCTTCAGGTGGGGTGCCCGCAAACCAAGACCTGCCTTTACCGGCAAAGTAGCTGGTGAGGCTGGCTTTGCCAAGGGTGTGGGCATGACGTTGGACATGATGCTTACTTCTTGTCCATCATGTCGCCAGCGGGCTTCATGGAGCCGCCCATCTTTTCGCAACTGCCCTTGGGCACCAGCTTGAAGTCGTTGGGATCGTTGTCCACCTTGGATTGACCGGCGCAGGAATGCTTGCTGGTCTTGCTGCCGCAGTCGTTCTGGCCGGCTTTGGCAACACCGAAACACTTGTCCTTGGGTTCATCAGCCGCGAAAGCGGAACCGGCGGCGGCAAGAATGCCGGCAGCCAGCAGGGTAGAAGCAGCAGTCTTGATCAGGGAACGGGAAGTAGTCATGGCGAATCTCCTGGAAAGGTTGGGGAAGACCAAACGTGGCCTTCTGTACCTTTGGTCGGTATCGCCGGGAATTCCTTACAGGAAATTTTAAAAATTTTGCCGGGAGGCAAAAAACCCGGGGATTGCCCCCGGGTCAAGTCAGATCAGCTTGCAGAACCCTCGCCTGGGCTGCGGGGTTTGCGCGTACGGCGAGGCCGGGATGCCGGCTTGGCTTTTGCCGCGCTTTCAGGGGCCGCTGCCACAGATGCAACAGGTGCTGAGACGGGAATAGGTACTGCTTCGTTACTCACCACTGTTGTCCCTGCCTTGGCCTTGCCAGAGGACGCTTTGGCCGGTGCCTTGGTCCGGGGTTGCCGCACCGGAGCCGCCTCGCGGTTGCTGCGACGACGACGGGGATTGCCGCTACTCTCCGGCGCGGCCATGGCGACCGGGGTCTCTTGGATGGAAGGTGCGCTATCGGCAATCACGACGGGCACAGACTCCTGCTGCCCTTCGCTGCGGGCCGGTTTGCCACTGCTGCGGAATACATAGGCTCCCGACTTTTCATCCCGACCGAAGTCCAGCAGGCCCCGGGCCTTGGCTTCTTCCAGCACATTGCCGAAGGTGCGAAAACCGTAATAGGTTTCGTTGAAATCGGGCTTGCGCCGTTTAATGGCCTGCTTGAGCACCGACGCCCAGATCTTGCCGGTATCGCCCCGCTCTTCCATCAGGGCGTCGAAAGTTTCCACGGCCAGTTCCACGGCCTGGGTACGGCGGGCATCGGTTTCTTCACGGCGGTTCTTTTCCTCTTCCGGCGTACGCTCCACCTGGGGCTGGGCATTGCGGCTATCGCTGCGTCCGCTGCTGCGGGGCTTTTCCCGTACCAGATCGTCGTAGAAGATGAACTCGTCGCAGTTGGCGGTGAGCAGGTCCGAGGTGGACCGTTTGACGCCGACGCCGATCACGTACTTGGCGTTTTCCCGCAGCTTGGACACCAAAGGCGAGAAATCGGAATCGCCGCTGATGATGACGAAGGTGTTGACGTGGGACTTGGTGTAGCAAAGGTCCAGGGCATCCACCACCAACCGGATGTCCGCCGAGTTCTTGCCGGACTGGCGCACATGGGGAATCTCGATCAGCTCGAAATTGGCTTCGTGCATGGTGGCCTTGAAGCTCTTGTAGCGCTCCCAGTCGCAGTAGGCCTTCTTGACCACGATGGCGCCCTTGAGCAGCAGCCGTTCGAGAACACGCTTGATATCGAACTTGTCGTATTTGGCGTCGCGGACGCCGAGGGCGACGTTTTCAAAGTCGCAGAACACCGCCATGCTGACGTTGTCGGTTGGTTGTGCCATGGTTATCTCCAGTGAAGCATGAGCCGAGGCCGGATACAGAAAACGTCCCGGACGGCTGCCAGCAGCTTAGCGCCGATCAGCCCTGCCAGGGATGCTTGCGGATTGCCTCCCGCAGAAAGCGGAAGTGTTTGAGGGTGTTGCGGCAGCCGATGCAGATGAACAAATGCAGGCGCAGGCGCAGCCGTTCGCCAAGGGATAGCTGGCGGTCCAGTCCCTGGGACATCAACTCCGTGGCATGTTTGCAGCTAATCATTTGGCCAGTTCTCCAAACCAGCGCAGGCCCAGGCATTCCCTCAGGCCGATGCGCGCCCGGTGCAAGAGCACCCAACAGTTTGACGTGGAGATGGTCAATTCCTTACAGATTTCCGCCGTTTCCAGCCCCAGGAATTCGCGCATCATGAAGACCCGGGCCGGGGAAGCCGGCAGATTGGTCAAGCAGACATCCATGACTTCCCAAAACCTTTTCTGTTCCAGACTGGCTTGGGGGTCGCCCCAGGCAGCGGGCATTTCGGACCAGTGGTCCCGTTCATCAAACAGGTCGGACACGGCTTCGTCCAGCGCCACCTCGGCGTCCACATCAGTCTGGGTGCGACTGCTGCGCCGCAGTTCGTCGATGATCTTGTTCTTGAGAATGGAAAACACCCAGGTCTGAAAGGAAGACGCGCCGCTGAACCTGGCAGCGCCTTCCATGGCTGCCAGCAGCGCATCCTGCACCGCATCTTCTGCCGCAGCCGCAGAGCGCAATTGCAAGCGGGCAAAGCCCAGCAAACGGGGACGAATCTCCGCCAGACTGGATTGGATTTCTTCCGGGCTTAGGGTGCTCATAGGGCCGCGAATCTACGGACGAACGAGTCACGACGCAAGCCGAAATGACACCATCGGCCCCAAAGCTGGGCCATGCCCATCACTGCACCAATCCGAAAACCTTCTTCGCCAGACTGCCGGCGGCAGATACCGGGTCCTGCCGAATCGCCTTCTCCTGCTCGGCAATCATCAGGTAAAGACCGTCCAGGGCCTTTGCGGTGATGTAGCTTTCCAGGTGAGCATCGGACTCTTTGACCAGCCCGAACTTGGCAGCTTTGCCGGCGAACTCGTCATACTTGTCGGCCAGCTTCACCTTGGCGATGGCCTTGGTCACGATGGGCTTGAACTTCTCGGCCAGGGGGCCCGAAGTGCTGCGACGAAAATACTGGGTAGCGGCATCGTCACCGCCGCTGAGGATGCCCTTGGCGTCTTCCACCGACATCTGCTTGATGGCATTTACCAACAGGGCTTTCGCTTCGGGTACCGCGGCTTCGGCAGCCCGGTTCATGGCGGTTTCCAGTTCGTCCACATAGCGGCCGCCGCCGAAGCCGCGTACCAGGCCTTCTACCTTCTGGAGGTTTTCCGGCAGGGGGATCTTCACTTTCGGATTGCCAAGAAACCCATCGGTCTTGCCCAGCAGCCCCACTGCGGAACCGGCCCCTTGGGTCAGGGCTTCCTTGAGGCCACCCACCGCATCCTTATTGGACAAACTGGCCAGATCCAAGGCCTGGGCGCTGGCACTGATCAACAGGGAGGCAAGAACTACGGCGATACGTTTGAGCATGGGTTACCTTTCATCGCGCCCGCAAGAGGCGGGCATTGAGCACCATATTTTCCAGCACCAGCTTGGCAATGGTGGCTGCGGCCATCAGCTCCCGGTCCGCCGTCACCATGTGTTGGTAGGCGCTGGATTCCAGCAGTTCCGCCACATTGACGCAGGCCAGTTGTCGCAGATCATCCTCGTCAAAGGGCAGGTCGGCGTAATCGATCGGGTCTTCCGACTCGATCTCCAGCAACAGATCAAGAAGCTCTTTCGTGCCCATGGTCCAGTCCTCCGTTAGCAGGTACGACAACCCTAAGCCAGGCCCCGGTGGCGTAAAGACAAAAGCAGACGCTGGGTTCCCCTGCAATTCAGAAAGCCGTGGCAGCGGGCAACACGCCCCATCACGGCGGAAACCGGCACGGGGTTTAATGCGGCTCCTGATCCCGACGGTTTCCGGGGGAAATGCTCCCATCCTCCTTGCGGCTGATCAGGATTTCTTGCGCGGTCTCCTGACCTTCCCGCACCACCACCACTTCGCCCTCAATCACCTCACCCTGTCCCGTGGCCCCATCACTCCCTTGCCACTGCTGGGCAAAGGCCGGATCGTCCATCTGGGCTGCCATGGCCTTTTGCAGTTGGCGGAATTTCCAGCGCAGATAAGCCCAGGCTGCCAGACCGGTGACCAGCAAAACCGGAATGATCACCAGAGAAAACATGAAACCCAGAGCCAGCACCCCTGCGGCTACCACCAGGGAAAGGAGTTTGGTCAAAGGGCCGGGCGGTATTGGGGGCAGGGTGTTCATTTAGATTCTCTACTCGGATGGCAGCTTCCGTTTGTGGATTCAGCCACAGGTCGGATGTCAGTAATTTTCTGAAATGAAAAAGCCACCGTCATTGGTGGCTTTTTCATTGAACTTATTCTCACGAAATCTAAAGATTTGGGAAATATCTAGACTTCAGTGAGAACCTACAAAGTTAAACGTCAATGTTCTTTGCGTAGAGCGCATTACTCTCGATGAAGTTCCGCCGTGGTTCCACATCATCGCCCATCAGGGTGGTGAAGATTTGGTCGGCGGTGATGGCGTCTTCAATCTGTACTCTGAGCAGGCGACGGACGGCGGGGTCCATGGTGGTTTCCCAAAGTTGTTCTGGATTCATTTCGCCCAGACCTTTGTAGCGCTGCTTGCTGAGGCCGCGCTCGACTTCGTTCAGCAGCCAATTGATGGCCTGATTGAAGCTATCGACGCTGGCGGATTTTTCGCCGCGCTTGACGTTGGCGCCGGGGCCGATGAGGCCGGCGATGAGTTGGGCGGTGCGGTGCAATTGTGCCCAGTCGCCGGAAAGCAGGAAGTCGCTGTCGATCTTGGTGACGCGCTGGTTGCCGTGGCGCATGCGCTCAATGCGCAATTGCCAGCCTTCCTTGCGTTCGTCGTAGGCGGCAACGATGTTCACTTCCTTGACATAGCGGCTGAGAGTTTCGGCACTGGTCTTGGCGGCGGCTTCGTCGTCGACCTTGAGGTCGATGGCGTTGGCGAGGAGGGCGTGCAGCACTTCGCTATCCACAAAGTCGGACAGGCGCTTGATGATGGCTTCGGAGGTGAGGTAGCTCTTGGCCAGTTCGCCGAGGGCATCGCCTTCAATGGCTAAAGCGCCGCTCTTGGGAGTGAGACTGGCGCCATCCAGGGCGAGGCTGAGCAGATGCTGGTGCAGGGCGGCGTCGTCCTTGATGTAGAGCTCGCTCTTGCCGTGCTTGATCTTGTAGAGGGGCGGCTGGGCGATGTAGATGTAGCCGCGCTCCACCAGTTCGGGCAACTGGCGATAGAAGAAGGTGAGCAGCAGGGTACGAATGTGGGCGCCGTCCACGTCGGCATCGGTCATGATGATGATGCGGTGGTAACGCAGTTTTTCGATGTTGAAGTCGTCGGCACCGATGCCGCAACCAAGGGCGGTGAGCAGGGTGACGATCTGTTCGGAGGAGAGCACCTTGTCGAAGCGGGCCTTCTCGACATTGAGCACTTTGCCGCGCAGGGGCAGGATGGCCTGGAACTTACGGTCGCGACCTTGCTTGGCAGAGCCGCCGGCGGAATCTCCTTCGACGATATACATCTCGCACAGGGCGGGATCTTTTTCCTGACAGTCGGCCAGTTTGCCGGGGAGGCCAATGCCATCCAGCACGCCTTTGCGGCGTGTCATTTCACGGGCCTTACGGGCGGCTTCCCGGGCGCGGGAGGCTTCAACGATTTTGCCGCAGATGGTCTTGGCGTCGATGGGACGTTCCAGCAGATAGTCGGCGAGCTTCTGGGCGACGACTTCTTCCACGGCGGGACGGGCTTCGCCGGACACCAGCTTCATCTTGGTTTGGGAAGCGAACTTGGGATCGGGCATCTTGACGGAAAGTACGCAGGCGAGGCCTTCGCGCATGTCGTCGCCGGTGATGTCTACTTTGGCCTTCTTGGCGATTTCGTTTTCTTCGATGTACTTGTTGATCACCCGCGTCATGGCAGCGCGCAGGCCGGTGAGGTGGGTGCCGCCGTCAGACTGGGGAATGTTGTTGGTGAAGCACAGCACCTGTTCCTGGTAGCTGTCGTTCCACTGCATGGCGACTTCAACGGTCAGCTCGACGTTTTGCACTTGGCCGGTAGTGACCAGGGTGGTGCCTTCGGCGTAGAAGACATTGGGGTGCAAAACGGTCTTGCTGCGGTTGATGTAGTCCACAAAACCTTTGACGCCGCCGGAGAAGGCAAAGTCTTCTTCTTTGCCGGTGCGCTTGTCGGTGAGCTTGATCTTGACGCCGTTGTTGAGGAAAGAAAGTTCGCGCAGGCGCTTGGCGAGAATGTCGTAGTGAAACTCGACGGTGCCGAAGATTTCTTCGTCGGCGAGGAAGTGCACTTCGGTTCCCTTGTTCTGGGTGTCGCCCAGGACTTCCATAGGGCTGGTTTCAATGCCGTTCACCACTTCGATACGGCGATTGATGGCGTGGCCTTTGTTGAATTCGATGCCGTACTTTTTGCCATCGCGGCGGATGGTAAGGCGCAGGAATTTGGACAGGGCGTTAACGCAAGAAACACCCACGCCGTGCAGACCGCCGGACACCTTGTAGGAGTTCTGGTTGAACTTGCCGCCAGCGTGGAGCACGCACATGACGATCTCAGCTGCGGAACGCTTTGGCTCGTGCTTGTCGTCCATCTTGACGCCAACAGGAATACCGCGACCGTTGTCGGTGACAGCAATGGAGTTGTCGGCGTGAATGGTGACGGTGATCTCGTCGCAATAGCCGGCGAGGGCTTCGTCGATGGCGTTGTCCACGACTTCGAAAACCATGTGGTGCAAACCCGTGCCGTCGGAGGTATCGCCGATATACATACCGGGACGCTTGCGCACAGCCTCGAGGCCTTCCAATTGCTGGATGGAAGATTCGTCGTAGCCGCCGTTGGCAGGATTTTCTTGAGTCATGGTGTTTTACGCGGTAAGAGGTAAAGCAAGGGGGTAAAGCTTGAAACGGGCGGCTCCCTACCGAAGCAGGTGCCGCCTTCCGACTGGTGCTGCTTAAATGCGCATGGGCATTACGACGTACTTAAAGCGCTCGTTGTCAGGCAAGGTGAACAGGGCGCTGGCATTGGCGTCGGCGAGACGGATTTCAATGGTCTCGGTGCTGACGTTGTTGAGGACGTCGAGCAGGTAGGTGACGTTGAAGCCGACATCCAGACTTTCGCCGGAGTATTCCAGTTCGATTTCTTCCTGGGCGTCTTCCTGTTCGGCATTGCTGGACATGATCTTGAGGCTGCCGTTGGACAGCAACAGGCGCACACCGCGGAATTTTTCGTTGGTGAGAATGGCAGCCCGCAGCAGGGACTGATGCAGCACGGCGGAAGGAATCCGCAGCAGCTTGGTGTGGTTCTGGGGAATCACGCGCTCGTAGTCGGGGAACTTGCCATCGATTAGCTTGGAAACAAATTCGATGTCGCCGAAACGGAACTGCACCTGGGTGGGAGCAATGACGATTTCGAGGGGCTCGTCGTTGTCGGCCAACTGGCGGGAAAGTTCGAGTACGGTCTTGCGGGGCAGGATGACTTCCATCCGCTCATGGTGATCGGGCAGGGCTTCGCTGGCAAAGGCGAGGCGATGGCCGTCGGTGGAAACCACGCGCATTTCGTTGCCGTTGACCACCAGCAGCAGGCCGTTGAGGTAGTAGCGGATGTCCTGCTGGGCCATGGAGTACTGGACCAGGCTGAGGAGGCGCTTGAACTGCTTTTGCGACAAGGTCAGCTTGGTTTGCTGGCCTTCAACGCCGGCCATGCGAGGAAAGTCTTCGGAGGGCAGGGTTTGCAGGTTGAAGCGGCTTTTGCCGGCCTTGAGTTGAAGACGACGATCTTCAAAGTCGAGACTGACTTCGGCGGATTCGGGCAGGGACCGGAGGATGTCTTGCAGTTTGCGGGCCGCGACGGTGAGAGCAACCTTTTCCGGGCCAACAGCCTGGGTGCCAGTCTTGATCTGGATTTCAATATCGGTAGCAAGGAGAGTGAGACGCTCGCCATCCTTTTCAATCAAAACGTTGGAAAGGATGGGCAAGGTATGACGCTTCTCGACAATGCCGCTGACGGACTGCAGCGGGGCCAGGATCTGGTCGCGGGGGCCTTTGAATAGAAGCATCTTTTATATCTCCTTTGTTAACTAATAGTGACGGCCAGGTCTTGTGGATAAGGTTAAAAGCCTATTTATTTCAGTGGCTTGATTCAGTAATAAGTCTATTGAAAAACCGTGGATAGCTGTGTGAGCAATTGTGAAGCATTTTGCCGTGAATCGGCCAAAGCCAAGTTGTTCACAATTGTTCCAGAGGTTTTACAGGGTTTGTTCATATCAGCCTTTGATGGTCTGTAACAGTACGTGCAGATCATTATTGAGCTGAGCATCCCGCACACGGTGATCGACGATAGTGCGGCAGGCATGTAGGACGGTAGTGTGGTCGCGGCCGCCAAAGGCATCGCCAATTTCTGGCAGACTGTGGGCAGTGAGTTCGCGGCAGAGCCACATGGCAACTTGGCGCGGACGGGCGATAGCTCGGGTCCGCTTTGGGGAATACATTTCGGCGACTTTTATCTTGTAGAAGTCGGCGACGGTCTTCTGGATTAATTCGAGGGTGATCTGGCGGTTGGTGGCACCGATCACATCTTTCAAGGCTTCCTTAGCCACATCAATATTGATGGGCTTGCCATGGAAACGAGCAAAGGCCAGGACACGGTTGAGAGCGCCTTCCAGCTCGCGGACATTGGAGCGGAGGTTCTTGGCAATCAGGAAAGCGACGTCGTCACAGATATCAATGCGGGAGGCTTCTGCCTTCTTCTTGACGATGGCAACCCGCATTTCCAGTTCGGGCGGTTCAATTTGAACCGTCAAACCCCAGTCGAAACGGGAAATCAGTCGATTTTCCAGACCCTGGATATCTTTTGGATAGGTATCGCAGGTGATGATGATTTGTTTCTTGGCTTCAACTAAGGCATTGAAAGCATAGAAAAACTGTTCTTGGGTGCTATTTTTGCCACTGAAAAACTGAATATCGTCGATCAACAGCAGATCAAGAGTGCGGTAATAGCGCTTGAAGGCATCAAAGGCCTTGTTTTGATAGGCTTTCACCACATCCGACACAAAATCTTCAGCGTGCAGGTAGCGCACCTGAGCATTGGGATTGGCTGCCAACACGGCATTACCAATGGCGTGAATCAAGTGGGTCTTACCTAAGCCAACACCACCATAAACAAACAGTGGGTTGTAGGAGACGCCAGGATTCATGGCTACCTGTTGAGCGGCGGCTCGCGCCAGATCATTAGCGCGGCCTGTGACCAAGGTGTCGAAGGTAAAGGTCGGATTGAGACGGGTCTTCTCAAAATTGGCACTAGGCGCAGATGAGGTAATCAAGGCATCCAGTGCGCTGGAAAGCAGGGTATTGGTATTTCTGGATCCACCATTGGCCAGGGCTTCCTGGCCTGAATCTCCACCAACGGTGACTTCCTCAAGACCGGCATCGTCAATATCAGCTTTATCTAGTTGGCTTGGATCACACAAACCCAAAGAAAGATTGACCGATTCACCATAGAACTCACGGCTCAGCGCTTCAATCTGGCCAAAGTAGCGTTCCCTGACCCATTGCAAGACAAACCGATTAGGCGCCAAGAGGCGCAAACGACGGGGATGGTCGCCTTCATCTTCCATACGCAGAGCCTTGATCCAAGTATTGAACTGTTGGGAAGATAATTCCTGTTCAAACTGGCTCAAGCAGGCAGACCAGAAGTCACTCATGTATTGCAGGGTTCCTGAAAAATCGTGGAGCAGCTTTGTCAGCTACTTGTTATTACTGGGCAAAAACCCTGTATTGGTTTTTCTGTTGAGAGGCCGCGTGTTCTTCTTGTATCAGCGACGACATCTTTAAAGTAGTGCAAGGCGGCCATTTTATCGGGTTAACGGAAAGTTATCCACAAGACAAAACATCCTTCTGTCTCCCGTGGTTTAGGCAATTTATGAGCATTGAAAATGACAAGCGCCACAAGCTTGTATAACCCTTGAGTAAGCTCTGGGCGGATTGTGGATAACTAGGTGTTTTTTCAGAACTCTGAAATTGATGCACATTTCCCCACAGCTCTGCCAAGGACTTCTCAAGAGACTTTGAAGTCAGACAACTAATTGATTAATTTAATGTAATAGACTTATCCACAGAAAACGTCCGACACTAGTTGTTAACAAAGGACTTTATATCTCTCTTTATTCAACACCTTTCTTGCAACAAGTTTTGCTCAAGGTTCGAGAAACAGGAAAGCAGAAGCTAATTCCGGATATTTGCTTGAAATTGTTGACAGTTACGCTCGAAAAATATCTAATCGCGCGTTTTCTTTAGCCGGGGGATGCCTCCATGAAACGTACTTATCAACCTTCCGTTATCCGCCGCAAGCGCACCCATGGTTTCCTCGTTCGCTCCCGTACCCGTGGTGGTCGTGCCGTTTTGGCAGCCCGTCGCGCCAAGGGTCGTCATCGTCTGAGCGTCTGAGCCTAGGTTCCGAGGTCGGGGTGGCAGAAAATAATTGCTTCCGCCCCGCCAACAGGCTGCATCAAGCCTCTGAATTTTCAACGACTTTCCAGTATCGTCGGGTTATCAGAGGTAAGCTTTTTGATTTGCACTGGCGACCCCACAATCCGGGTTCAATACCGGTTGCGGGGTTTCAGGTTGCCCGTCTGGGTTTGGTTGTGCCTAAGCGATTGGCCCGCAGGGCGGTTATGCGTAATCTGATGAAACGTATTGCCCGAGAGTCCTTTCGTCATCGACTTGCGGTATTGCCGGCAATGGATTTGATCCTGAAACTGGCTCGCAAGCCTGGTGGAAAGTCTGAGAGCGAAGTGTCAGTTCGACCCTCCAATCCCGATTTTCGAAAAGAGCTGGCGACAGACATTGAGGGGCTTTTCAGTTCCTTGTTACGTGTTGCCGAAAAGCTTGATCGTTCCACGTCCCTTTCATCGACAGACAGCTTGCCGTGAGAAATCCTTTAGTCACGTTTCTGCTCTGTCTGATTCGTTTTTATAAGCTGGCGATTAGTCCTTTTCTTGGGCGCAGTTGCCGGTTTTATCCCAGTTGTTCCGAGTACACTCTCGAAGCTTTGCAAAAGCATGGCCTGGTTAAGGGTTTGTGGCTTTCCGTAAAAAGGATAGGTCGCTGTAATCCTTGGCACAGTGGGGGTTTCGACCCTGTTCCCTAATTCCGATTCTGCCCAATTGTCATAGGCTATTTCATGGACAACCGTCGTCTGATTTTGTTGCTGGTGTTCAGCTTTTCTATCTTCATGCTTTGGGATGCCTGGCAGAAACATAACCAGCCCAAACCGCCTCTCACCGCAACTCAAGCGGTACCTTCAGCAACTGGAGGCCAGATACCGACTCCAGCAGCTAATAATGTTACTGGTGCCATTCCTCCTGTAGGCGGTGCATCAATCGCCAGTACAGCGCCGAAAGTTACGATAAAGACCGATCTTTTCCAGGCTGAGATTTCCGCTCAAGGTGGTGATCTGGTTCATCTGGAACTTGAAAAGCATCGTGCTGACGGTGATGCGAAGAAGAATTTCATTCTTTTCGATTCTGGTGAACACCATATTTATTTGGCTCAATCCGGTCTTACCGGTGAAGGTCAGCCTAACCACAAGAGTTTGTGGCAGATCCAATCCGGTGATACCGAGCTGAAGGATGGCAAAGACACACTGGAAGTAAAACTGGTTGCCACTGCTGCCAATGGCAGCAAAGTCACCAAAACTTATACCTTCCATCGTGGCAGTTATTTGGTGGATGTTTCCTTTGCTGGGGTTCAAAGCAGCAATGCCTACTTTCAGATTGCCCGGGATGGCATCGTAGAAAAGAGCGGCTATATGGGTGCCAGCACCTATACCGGCCCGGCTTTCTATACAGAGCAAGACAAGTTTCAAAAGACATCTTTTGAGGATATTGCCAAGGACAAAGCAAAGCACGCGACCAAAGCCGATAACGGTTGGGTGGCCATGGTCCAGCATTACTTCTTTTCGGCCTTCATTCCCAAGGCTGGTGTTGAGCGCGAGTTCTATGCGCGCAAGGTGGGTGATCTCTACGCGGCAGGTGTCATTGTTCCTGTAAGCGATGGACAGATCAGTGTGCCCCTTTACGCCGGTCCTCAGGAGCAGGACAAGATCAAACAGATTGCTCCAGGCCTTGAACTGGTAGTGGATTACGGCTGGCTGACCCTGATTGCCGCCCCGTTGTTCTGGGTTTTGGAAACGCTTCACAAGCTGACCAATAACTGGGGTTGGGCGATTATTCTGCTGACGATTGGTGTCAAAGCCATCTTCTTCCCCTTGTCTGCGGCCAGTTACAAATCCATGGCCAAGATGAAGCTGGTTGCTCCCAAGCTGCAAAAGCTGAAGGAGATGTATGCCGATGATCGGGCCAAGCTGAATCAAGAGATGATGGAGATGTACAAGAAGGAAAAAATCAATCCTCTTGGCGGCTGTCTGCCCATCATGATTCAGATTCCCGTGTTTATTGCCTTGTACTGGGCATTGCTGGGTGCTGTGGA
>Ga0302289_1000734_pt1 | contig 12403 bp, 10 predicted proteins | sample III_Fen_N1_2_FD_194552 | JGI IMG/M metagenome (GOLD analysis project Ga0302289, IMG submission 194552) | Peat permafrost microbial communities from Stordalen Mire near Abisko, Sweden - III_Fen_N1_2 | ecosystem: Environmental > Terrestrial > Soil > Wetlands > Permafrost | place: Sweden: Abisko... | reverse complement strand
ATTTCCCGGAGATAACCGCCAGATCATACAGGTCAGGCGGTTTTTTTGAAATATAGGGACTATTCCGTTCACTATTATTTACTTTTGGATTATTTGTGCCTACTTTAGCAATAACCGATACTTCGAGGGATAACAAACAGGGGGATATTAATGAATGTCGTGGAACTATCTGACGTAAAAAAGTACTACATGCTCGGACAAACCCGGGTCGACGCGCTCAGAGGCGTCTCGCTATCCATCAACGAAGGCGAATTTCTTGCCATTGCAGGTCCGTCGGGATCGGGCAAAAGCACGATGCTGAACATGTTCGGCTGCATCGATATCCCCTCGGAGGGAACGGTGCGCATCGCCGGCGTCGAAACGGACAAAATGAGCGACAAGGAACTGACGCGCTACAGGCGCACGAAAATCAGTTTTATTTTTCAGTCGTTCAATTTGATTCCCGTCCTGAACGTATATGAAAACATCGAGTTTCCCCTGCTGCTCCAGAAAGCAATATCGCGGAAAGAACGCGAAGAACGAGTGATGAAAGCCATCGCCGAAGTCGGCCTTCTCGACCGCATGCAGAACAAGAGCGCCGAACTTTCGGGCGGACAAAGACAGCGGGTTGCGATAGCGCGGGCTCTCGTTACCAAACCGGTGATAGTGCTGGCCGACGAACCGACGGCCAATCTTGACTCCGAAACGGGAAAAAGGATTATCGAGCTCATGAAAACGATAAACGCGACGGAAGGAACTACGTTTATTTTCTCCACGCACGACGCGCATATAATGAAACAAGCCCGCCGGGTCGTCAATATTCTGGACGGCCGCATCGTTTCTTCCGACGCCGCGCGGGAGGGTTGACGCATGATTATCCTCAAACTCGCGTTCCGCACGCTAATGCGCCGCAAGGGACGAATGGTCCTGATCGGTAGTCTCGTCGCATTCGGAACCTTCCTTTTGGCCTTTGGCGGCATTTTCGCCTCCTCCGCCTCAAAGGCTTCGCAGCTCTCCATTATCGAAAACTTTACCGGCGACTTAATCGTCTATTCGGAGAAATCGAAGGAATTGCCCTCGCCTTTTGCCTTCACCACACCCCTGCCCAACATCAGAAACACGCAGGAAATAGCGGACGTACTAAAAGGCATAGACGGTGTCGAATCCTGGGCGATGTACGCGCAAAATTACGGTATTGTCCAGGTCGAGCGCGACGGAAAAAACATCGATCTGCCGTTTATATTTTACGCGATCGAGCCCGCTTCATACCGCAAAGTATTTTCGAACGTAAAAATATCGGCCGGGAATTTTTTCGGGCTTGACGCGGCGTACCCGGACGGCAAGGCGGCCACGACGGACACCGCAGCTTCGAGCGACACGGTAGCCTCGGCGGGCGGAATACTGATAAGCGAATACCAGAACGCGCAATACGCGAAAAACTACGGCGTTACGCTCTCTCCGGGAGAAAAAGTGAAACTTCTCGGAGTGACCGAAGGCGGGGTTAATACGGTCTCGTCGACGATGCTCGGAACGTTTAACCCGGTACATTACACGAGCGTGTTCAACTATATCAATTTCGTGGACGCGCCGACCTATACCACGCTTTATAACTACACGGGCGTGGAGTCATTGCCAGCCGCGTTCAATGCGGGATTGGCAAACGCTACTGCCGACGAGTCGAGCCTTTTCGCGCTTGCGGGAAACGACACGTTCGGAAAGATCGACCTGGCCACGCTGAAAACCCAGGCATTGTCGGGTTTCACGATGATAGCGGTAAAACTTTCCGACCACTCGAAGGTTGACGCCGTGATAGCCGAGCTGCGCAAGCATACCGAGCTGGGCGTAAAGGCAGCGCGATGGGACGCGGCATCGGGCTTCTACGCCCAGATATCGCTGGCGCTCCAGGCATTCATCTTCCTCGCGACCGGACTTATCTTTCTCGTAGTCACGATGATCCTGATGAACACCCTTATCATTAACGTCGTCGAGCGCACTGCCGAGATCGGAACAATGAGGGCCATTGGGGCGGACAAGTCTTTCGTGCGGGAGGTATTTCTCGCCGAGACTATCATGCTGAACACTGTGTCGGCCCTCGTAGGCATCGCGATAACCGCCGCCTTGCTGGCATTCGGAGGAAGCGGCGGCTTTCCTATCCCCGAGACCGTTTCGCAGTTTTTAATCGGAGGAGGATTCCTTCCGCTTAAGATAACCGCGGCGCCTTTCGCGATCGCGCTTGTTACGGTCGTGGGCGTTTCGGTTCTCGCGACGATTTATCCGGTCAGCGTGGCGACTTCGATCACTCCGCTCAAAGCGATGAGCGATCACTAATACAAAGGAATAATCATGGGAAATTTTGTAATGCTTGCATTCAAAAACGTGTTCCGCCAAAAAAAGAGAAGTTTTACGCTCGGGATAAATTATGCGGTCGTTGCCTTCATCCTTGTGCTTCTTCTCGCGTTTTCCCGCGGAGCGACGAGCAACATCTCGACAAGTCTCGTCACGTCGACCGCGGGGCATATCACCATTACCGGTCAGTTCGCCAAGGGCGGTAAAATATTCAACGGGCTTTTGCGAACGGGCGATATCGTCAGCGCGATTAAAAAAACCTATGGGGCCGAAGAAACGACGGTCGTTCGCTATAGCGTGAATTCCACCGTTTATTTCAACAGTCTCTCCAAACGCCTTTCGTTCTCGGGCATCGACACCGGAACCGACAGGGGCCTCGAGGCTCAGGCAAGCTTTTCGTCCGGCTCGTGGGCAGATTTTGCCTCGGACCCGAACGGCGTCGCGATGCCCAAGGCAGAGGCGGAATATTTCGGACTCAAGGTCGGCGACGAAGTCGTGCTTTCCACCCGCACCCGGTTCGGCGCATTCAACACGGGAATCCTCGTGGTTCGAGGCATCTATGTCACGGACAATTATTTCGCGAAAAGCCTCGTGCTCGCGCATTTTGATTTTTTGCATAACCTTGACCTTGCGGATGACGGCGCGGCAACTTCGATCTACGTCTACTTTCCGTCGACCGCCGGCCTCTCCGTAAAACGAGGACTGTTGCTCAACGAGCTGAAATCGCAGGGATTCGAGGTCAGCGTCCCGAAAACAGACGCTGACGCAATCGCGGCAATCTCGTCGGCGAGCACGAAATACGAAGTGGACAAGGAAGGAAAGGATCGCATAATGCTTACCCTTTCCACTCTTGACGAAGTTCTGGGCATCGTGCGGAGCGTACTCGCGGCGGTCAACGCCGTCGGCGCATTCATCGCGGCTGTCATGCTTTTCGTCATAGCGGTATCGATATTCATAAATCTGCGCATGAGCATAAACGAACGAATGAAGGAAATCGGCACGATGCGCGCAATGGGCGTCGAGGCATCCGGAGTCACTTCGCTTTTCGTCATTGAAAGCGTCGCTCTCGCGATAATGTTCTCCGGAGCAGGCGCGATACTCGCTGCCCTCACCGCGCTGATCATCCGCTGGGGTCCGTCATTTCCGCCGGGAGGCAATCTCGGGCTTTTCCTCGACAGGGGACATCTCGTCCTGATTCCCGACCCGCTTTCCATGATCGGCGTCGTCGCGGTCATATCGGTATTTGCGGCATTCTTTTCATTTTTTCCTGCGCGACGCGGAGGTTCTATACCGCCCGTCGAAGCACTAACGAAAACATTTTGACGGAGGTTATGCATATGAGCACAAACACGCGAACGGTCGCGAGAAATCTTGCCGTATTTTTTCTGGCGGTGGCACTCGCGCCATATTCCGCCTTTGCTCAATCGAAGGCTATAACAACCAGCGAGAGCGCCGCGGTCAAGATCGTGCAAGGGTTCGAGGATAAGCTCAATCTCGTAGGAATGGACGTGACCAATACGTTCACGCTGATCCAAAAAAAGACAGGCGAGGCCGACAGGGTGATCCAGATAAAAATTTTCCGTCGGGATGCGGCGGATACGTTCACTCTTATATTCCAGTTTCCCGACAGCGAAAAAGGCAAGGGATATTACCGCAACAAGGACGACCTGTTCCTGTATCTGCCGTCCACACGCGAATTCGTCTACAGCAACCGAAAGGATGACGTTGGCTCGACGGACGTGAGAACGGATCTTTTCGGGAAAACGGATTCTGCTTCGCAATATTGGCTCAACATGGCAGGTACCGCGGTAGTCGCCAAAATGGACTGCGACGTCATCAGATTTGACGCGAAAAAACTCGATGTATCCTATCCAGTCCAAAAGTGGTACGTGCGAAAGACAGACGGTCTCCCGATCAAAGTAGAGAATTTCAGCGCGTCGGAAACGCTTTTACGGACGACCTACTACGTCGATTATCAAAAAGTCGGAACCGATAAATACATCTTTACGAAATTGCTCGGAGTGGACGCCCTTGAAAAGGGTCAGCAAACCTATCTGACCAACGAAGGTATTTCGACGGCAAAAATAGCCGACTACACTTTCTCCAAAGCATTCCTTGAAGAGCAATCGCGTTAAAAAAAGGATGCCGTCATGAAAACCAAATTCGTGCGTTTCGCTTTTTATATCGCACTTTCTGCCGTGGTTGCAGTCCCGGCAGCGTATGCCGCCGATCCGGCATCACCGGCATCACCTGCGCCGCAACCAGCCGTACAGCAACTTCCGCCGCCTGCGTCACCTGCCGCATCGGCAACTGCGGACGATTTCGAAGCGGCTCTCTTCGGCACGGACGCTGGCGTACCTGCCGGCGCGGCAGCCTCGACGGTTGGTACGGCATCCTTCGACACCATTGCCGCTCAGGGAGAAAAGGCGAAAACCGAGTATCTCGCGGGGGGAACGGTAGCAGTCGAAGCGGCCTCAACGGTCGAAGGCACCGCAAAGGATTACACTGTTACCTCGGACGCGAACGGAAAAGTTTTCGCCAAGGTGACGGTTCCCGATTACGGCTCGCTCTATATGTCCTACCTCGTTTCGGATTCTTTCGCTCAGGGGTACGGAGGCGAGAGCCGCGCGATTCCGGCCTCGAATCCGCTCAAGCCAGCCTTCGCGCTTTCGGAGTTTCACTACAGTTTTGACATTTCGAAAGTTCTGTTTATCCGCGTGGGAAATCAGTTAATAGCATGGGGACCTTCCCGTATTTGGAGCCCTGTCGATTTTATCAATTCGCAAAAGCAGGATTCATTCGCGGCGGTTGACTCGCGTTCCGGGAAAAGCGGACTTCGGGCGCATCTTCCCTTCCCTAGGGCGAACGTGTTTTTTTTTGCAGACTTTTCTGATATGACCTCGACCGGCTTTTACGGCGATCCTTATAAAACGATAAATCTCGGCGGGCGCATGGACACGGCCGCAGGCGACTTCGAATTCGGTTTGACCGGTTACGGCGGAAGAAGCGAGCAAGGCCGCGCGGGCGCGGATTTTTCGGGACGCTTCCTGGGCGCGACGGTTTACGGAGAAGCCTCATATGCGCCGGGTTATAATGATTGGGATTCGCGTTTCGAAGCCTCGCTCGGCTTTTCGCGGGCCCTCGGCGCGCTCAAGAAATGGACTGTGTCCTCCGAGGGTTTTTTCAACTCAAGGGGAAATGACCTTACCGGTTATACGGTCGCTACGATCACCGCGCTTCCGGCGATCGAAAGGGCACCGCTCTATCAGGGAAAATACTACGCATTCCTTTCGATCGCGGCCAGCGAGTTGTTCTCGCCGTCCCTGTCGACAACCGTATCCGCGCTCTCGAATTTGCAGGACAGGTCTTTTTTGCTCAAGCTCGCAGAATCGTTCGCGTTTCCGCGCTCGGTTCCCTTTAGCCTCTCGATCGCGTACGCAGCGGGAGGCGTCGAAAAGGAATTCACCCGATTCGGGGGAAACGGTTCGGTAACCGCCACTATTTCGACAAAGATTGATTTTTAAGCGACGATGCCGTTTATTTTTGATACGTGGAAAGGCTGATTTCAGCCTTGCTCCACCTGATATTTTTGTCCGAAGCGTCGCCTATAACATTTCCCAACTCTTTTATAAAAAGCCCGCGCGACATGATAGCCATGCTCTCCTGCGCCGGCAAATGCTCGACAAGTTCCGAGAACTTCGCATGCAGGTCGCTTTTTTTCGTTGAGGCAATCGCTTCGACGCGATCGTCGCCGAAAGGCTCTCCGACCACAACGCTGAATGAATGCATGTCTTCCGCCGGAATCCTTACGCTCTGTCCCCTGCGCACGAAACTGTTTGGCTGGAAGCGATTCGGAAACAAGAGGACGGTAGTACCGTCACCCTGATGATCGAGAAGAAGAAGATAACAGTCGGTGTCTGACTGAACGATAAACGACACGGACTCACCGTCCCTGTATTGCAGGCGGCCGTCGGCTGTGCCGAGGGAAAGGGCAAACTGAACGGGAATAGAGGCTTCGGGCTTTTTAAGATCGTTCATAAGCGCGATAGACGCGTTCCATCGGTCCATTATTTTTTGCTTTTCTTCGATGGGGTATTTCAGGAGAACCCATGCCGTCCATATTTTTCCGGTCTTTTCGGTCCCGCTGCCAGCAACCTCAAAATTGACGATCGCATACTCGGGCGCCGACGCCAGCCCGGCGGCTTCAAGCGCGGGGCCGATGCCGATCCGCTCGATCAGCATTTCTTTAGCGGCAAGAACGGCCTTGCGCTCGGCATCCTGCTCAGTCGCCGCGTTGGTCGCCATTCCCCGCTCGTACATGGCGAGCTCGTCATCCCTGTGCGGATTGTCCCACCAGTATGGTTGTTCAGCCGAAAGAGAAACGCCCGCAAAAAGCAGAATCGCCGAGACAAACAGTTTGATATCAAACAGTTTTACGTTCATGATATTCCCTTACTTCTTTAAAATCCGATATTCATTCCGAACATGAACTTGCCCATCAATCCCGGTTTCGTCAGAACATTGATCAGGCCAAGTTGCGCGCCATAGAGTTGCTTTGCGGTATTGATAAGGCCGCACTGAACTCCGTAGATTTTATTGGCATTGTTGATGAGGCCGCACTGCATGCCATACACGTCCGCGGCATGCGAGACGATCGCGCTTGACTGTAGTCCGTATACGTTGCCGGCCGTGCAGATAACACCGGTCTGAATACCGCCCATCGTAGACGTGGCGGCGGTAATCGGCGCCGTCTGAATGCCGTACACCGCGTCATTCTGGGTCTGGATAGCGCCAACCGCTATTCCAAAAATATGATAATCCTTCGGAACTGCCTGAATTGGCCAAAAAAAGCTTACTTGCAAAATTGAAAAACCATGCTTCGCTTTAGCGGGGGTTTCTTGCTGCGGTTGGACTGTCTCGGTTGTATCGGTTGTATCGACAGTATTGTCGATCGCTGCGCTATCAGTGACTTTTACCTTGTCTTTTTTATTGTCAGTCACGACTGAAGCAACAGTTGTGTTTTTGTCCGTCGGCGCGGATATGAATTGATTCGCGAGCGATGAATCAATATTTTTCAAAGATTGGGCAATCGCAGTATTGATTTTCCCTTCCAGACTGATAACCAGCGGGGGGACATACACCTGATAGGCTTGGGCGGCAACCGGAGTTTCGGCTTGCGCGGCGTTCGCTGCGGTGTTCGCTGTGGCGTTGGAGGAATCCTTCCAGGCGACTGGTCGTGAGATATACGAAGAGCTTACCAATGAAGCGGGCTCCTCGAGTACCGTGTTGGCGCCGGATCCTTTGGATATAACCGCCTGTTGGCGTATGCCCTGATCGAGCGCGTATGAACCGGTCGCGTCGGGCAGCCAGGCAGCCAATTCCGAGAAGGTAACGATTCCGTCATACACACGATCGGAATCCTGACCGTCAGCCTTGCCCTCGAGTCCCTCAAGAATAAAGCGCGTGAATACGCCGTTTCTGCCTTTTGTGTCCTCGTAGCTGTACCAACCCGCCTTTGTCGCATACAGGGTAAGCGCTGCGGCGTTTCCGGACGAAGTATCGGTAATACCTACGACTGATAAACCCTTTGTGGTCGCAACCTGTTCGCGGCAAGCATCGACGGCGACGATAACTTTCTTTATCCCGCGGTTATTGAACGTCGAAATTAGCGACGAAAGTGAGATACTCGTTTCCCTTAACCGGCTCAAAGAGGCATCCACGGGTAATATAGACGATTCTTTGCCATCGCTGATTCCGTGACCGCTAAAAAACAGGAATATCGTATCTTCGGGTTTTACAAGGTCGGCAAGGAGATTTACGCGATTTTCGATATTGGTCCGGCTTGGAAAATCCTGATTCCGGTAATCAACGTCGTCCTTGAGGACAAATACTTTATCCCAACCTACGGAGAGTAACTCCTGTCCAAGGTCGACGGCATCGTTTCGCGCGGTGGTAAGCTTGACGATCGAACTGTCGGCATAATCGTTAATTCCGATGCAAACCGCATATCTCTTTCCGGAATCGGCAGGTGTTGCCGCAAAAACCGTTCCCGTAAACACGAAAAGGAGGAAAACCGCAAGAACACATCGGTATTTTGATTGACTGAACTTCGGAATCATATATTTCTCCTGTCGAGGACATGGGACCAAGCATACCATCTCATGGAAAGGTATTCAATAATGCACCGATTATGTAACACTGATGAACGTAGCAACTGCTACCGCCAGCAGTAACTAATCAGCCGGTAAGTTGTTGACATTTCAGTAATGTTATATTAGGTTAACATATAAGCAGGGAGAAATACATGGAATTGTCGCTAGTCGATCTCAAACCCGGAAAAACAGGGAACGTACGAAAACTTGAAGGCGGAAGAAGTTATGTAGCGCGGCTTGCAGCCCTTGGATTCACCATCGGAGCGCCGGTAAAGATATTGAGAAAAAATTCGCATGGTCCGCTCATCGTTAGCTTGCGCGGCACGCAGATTGCACTGGGCTATGACGAAGCCGAAGGAATACGGGTAAGCCCTTCTATCGAAGATGAAAAACCGGTTAGCCCGCGCGTCGACGCGGCATTCACCATTGCCCTCGCAGGTCAACCCAACGTGGGAAAATCCACGGTATTCAATTTGCTCACCGGGCTCAATCAGCATGTCGGTAACTGGACGGGCAAAACCGTGGAAAACAAGACAGGTACGTTCAGCTTCAAAAATCTGAACTATTCCGTCGTCGATCTGCCGGGAACGTATTCCCTTTCGGCAAACTCCGAAGAGGAACTGATCGCTCGCAATTTCATCCTCGGCGACCACCCCGATCTCGTGGTCGCCGTCGTAGACGCCGCGACGCTCGAGCGCAATATGTATCTGGTCGCGGAACTCCTTCTCCTCCCCTGCCCCGTACTTTTGGCGCTTAATATGATGGACGTCGCGCACAACGAGGGAATCAAGGTTGAGCCAAAAGTTCTTGAAACCGCCCTTGGCATTCCGGTCGTTCCGATGGCCGCGTCACGCGGCGAAGGAATCGCAGAACTGCGGCAAGCTATCGAAAAAATGACACATCATAAAAGCGAATATCATCCTGACCTTCCGGTCATACTCCCGGCGCACAAACCCGTGCTTGATCAGGTACAGACTATGATCGGGCAGTACGTTCCCGAAATGTATCCCGCAGACTGGGTTGCCCTGAAACTGCTCGAAGGCGACGAAGAGCTGACCGCGATAATGAAAGAACGCATAGGCGAAAGCGAATGGAAAGAAGTCGACGCATTGCTCTACAGGCACGAAGACGCCGTTCTCGACATAGCCGGAGCGCGCTACCAATGGATAGGTAGAATGGTCCGGGCAGCGGTCGTCGAGCCGCCGGTATCCCGCATGGGATTCACGGCGAAGCTTGACCGCGCTCTCACGCATCCGGTTTTCGGATCGCTCATTCTCGTCCTGATGCTCTCGCTCGTTTTCGCGCTGACCTTTTCAATCGGCGCCCCGATCCAGTCTGCCTTAAGCGCGGCTATCCTGAATTTGGGAAACGGCGTCAAAAGCGCGATGGTAAACTTCCCGCGATGGATACCGGATCTGATCGCAGGCGGCGTCTTCAACGGAATCGGGATGGTTTTGACCTTCCTGCCAGTTCTCGCAATTTTTTTCCTCGCGCTCGGACTCCTCGAAGACACCGGCTACATGGCGCGCGCGGCATTTCTCTCCGACCGTCTCATGCACATGATGGGACTTCACGGAAAAAGCTTTATGCCGATCCTTCTCGGCTTCGGCTGCAACGTGCCGGCCGTCCTCGGCACCAGAATCATCGAGTCAAAAAAAGCGCGGATACAGACGGCGCTCATGATTCCTTTCATTCCCTGCTCGGCGCGCCTTGCCGTCATAGCCGTTCTAGCGCCCGTATTTTTCGGCAAGGCCGCGTTTTGGGTAACGATCGCGCTCGTCGGCGGGAATGTCCTGATACTCTGCGCCATCGGTCTGGTCCTTCACAGCTTCGCGTTCGAGGACGAGCACGTCGCATTTATAATGGAACTCCCCCTGTATCATATTCCGAACCCGAAATCGATCGGCATATATGTCTGGCAAAACCTTCTTGGCTTCCTTAAAAAAGCTGGCTCGATCATTCTGGTCGCGTCTCTCGCGATCTGGTTTGTCTCGTACTTCCCGACAGGCCATATAACGACAAGCTGGCTCGGAATTTTCGGTCAATGGCTTGAACCGGCGAGCCGCCTTATCGGGCTTCCCTGGCAGGTTTTTATAGCGATACTGACGAGCTTTGCCGCAAAGGAAAACACGATCGCCACCCTCGCCGTTCTATACGGCAACATCGCGACGGTTCTTCCGACGGTCGTGAGCACGGCGGCGGGCGTCTCGCTCATGGTGTTTCAGATGCTCTTCGTTCCCTGCGTCGGCACTATCGCCGCTATCAAACAGGAGACGGGTTCGCTGAGGTGGACGGTATTCAGCATCGTTCTGATGCTCGTTCTGTCATTTATTTTGAGCTTTGCGGTCTACCGCATAGGGAGTCTTTTTTAAATGCTGCGCGAATTGCTGAAACTGATCGTGCAGGGCGAGATCAGCTCGCAAAGCGAAATAGCCCAAACTCTCGGCGTCGACGGTGCGGTTCTCGATGACATGATAGCGCGGCTGGTTTCTCTGGGCTATCTCGAAGATCCCGCGTCGAAAGCCGACGACGCGGCAAAGACTGAAGTTGCGGGCAATGAGCGCGGTCCGAAGGGTTCCGGCGGCACACAGGGACACTGTGCCGGATGCGCTATGGCGGCGCTTTGCCATGGCGGTTGTTTTAAGGGCAGCAAGGGCAAAGTGTGGGCAGTGACTGACAAGGGAAGAAAAGCCTGATCAATACTTGATGCATTGCTCGGTCCAGGTCGGACCGTTGATATAAAAACGGCCATTCCTGAACTCGACGGGCTCATACCCAAGCTGTGAAAATTCCTCCCAACCATTGTATAACTGTCCGCTGACATACGGCCGTTTCTCGTACATAATATAATGGCATGCCGACCATAATTTTCCGTCGGGACCCTCAAACAGAGAGTTGTGCCCCGTTTCGCAATAGGGGTCTTCGGAGTCGGCATACTGCAGTCTTTCATAGCCGCCCTCGATGGCTAGCTCGTGGCGATACCCGTTCTTCCGCGTGCCGAAAATGGGTTCGCGCGAGACGAGTTCCCATGGGCCAAGAGGATCATTTGATTTCAGAAGGCCCAATTCATAGCCGCGCGTCCATGATGAAAAAAACATAAAATACGTTCCTTCGCGCTTGACGACGAAAGGCCCCTCGATTCCCCCGATCATCCACTCGGGGTTTCCCGGAGAGCGCTTGTCGAGAAATTTCTCGATGGAACCGATGAGTTTTCCGTTCTCCAGATCGATCGGCGCCTGAAAAAGGCCATTACCGCTGCAATACAGATAGGTCTTTCCGTCATCATCCTGGAAAAGATTCGCATCGTTATTGTATAGAGCCGTCAAGGGGCCGTTTACGAGGGCATAGGGACCGGTAACCTGAGAGGAGGAAAAGAGCCATATACTGTGATCATCGAGTCCTTTCGGGTCATCTTTCGTCACTCTGCCCGAGTTGACCGTCAGCCAGTATTTTCCCCGTATAAAATGAATCTCGGGAGCCCAAAATCTGCCGTTATAAGGGCAGTCCGGAGGCAGTTTTGACGAGTCGATCAACCATGAATGCTGACTCCAGTTAAGCATATCGTCCGATACGAGCAAACGGACGCCGGGGTTCGCTCCTCTCCAAATCGGGTAGGACGTGCCCGTGCAATACCATTTATTGCCAACCTTGATTACGCAGGGATCTCGCATGCCGATCTCCGAGTCACGGGTTATCGGATTTGTATATTTGAAAACGCGATCAGGTATCATAAGGCTATTTTAATTGATTAGCTCAGGCTTGTCGAGGCCAGATTTCCCGACGAAAAGGCAAACTGCAAATTATAACCTCCGGTGTCGCCGTCGACGTCCAGAACTTCGCCTGCGAAAAAAAGTCCGGGATATTTTTTCGATTCGAGCGTGCGTATGTCGACTTCGTCAAGGCTCACGCCTCCGGAAGTAGCCATC
>Ga0302289_1000732_pt1 | contig 12444 bp, 11 predicted proteins | sample III_Fen_N1_2_FD_194552 | JGI IMG/M metagenome (GOLD analysis project Ga0302289, IMG submission 194552) | Peat permafrost microbial communities from Stordalen Mire near Abisko, Sweden - III_Fen_N1_2 | ecosystem: Environmental > Terrestrial > Soil > Wetlands > Permafrost | place: Sweden: Abisko... | reverse complement strand
TTATACATTCGATTTTTATTAACCAACTACTGTTTCATCACTAACTCATCAAAGGAGATTTCTATGAACAAATTAATCGCTGCGATCAAGCGCGCACCGAAGTTCTCTGCGCTTATTGCCGTGGGAGCGAGTGCGATACTCATCCCTGCGACACTGTTCGCATGGGGTCCGGACCGTCCGACCTTTACCATGGCGCATCCTGCAGACCATGTCACGTTCAACTCAATTACCGATAACCCAAACTACGGCGACGAACGCCAATTTGTCACGGTCAAAGACCTGACAGCCGGAACCGGTACCCTGAACTCAATCAACCTCGTAGAAGGTCATGAGTACCAGGCATACATCTACATCCACAACAATGCTTCAGACACGCTCAACGCGAGTGGTGTCGGCATCGCCAAGGGTGTGAAAGTTCAGTCAAAGATGCCGAGCACTGTCAACGGTAGCGCAAGCGTCGCTGGCTATGTGTATGCAACCAATGCGACGCCAAAAGAAGTCTATGACACTGCCGATCTGACGAGCTCAAAGGCTGTGACGCTCGAATACGTCGCAGGTTCTGCAAGCATCGTCACTCACTACTACACTTCTGCGCTTTCCGACAAGCTCGTAACTGTCGGTAACGTCGATATGCCAGTAGGCGGCGGCGTTTCTGTCGGAAGCAACGACCTTTCTGGATCATGGAAAGCATGTCTTGGCTACGCTGGTTATATCAGCTACAAGTTCAAGGTCAAGCAACCAACTGTCGTCACTCATCCAAATGTTGACATCGTCAAGACCGTCAACAGTAAAGAGACCGACAAAGTTGAAGTCAACAAGCCATTTACCTACGAGCTTACTGTCACGAACTCGGGCGACGTCGATTTGACGAACGTCCTAGTAACTGACAAGGCGCCTGCAGGTATCACCTTTATCAGCTCAAATCCTGGTACGATCAGCAATAATACGCTGAGCTACACGATTCCAAGCCTCAAGGTGAAGGCACAGACGACTATCAAGATCACTGCCAAAGCGACGAAGTACCTCGCTGGCGTCACGACCAACACTGCCTGTGTCAGCACACCAGTTGTTGACTCGAACAAGCCAGAGTGTGATACGGCAACGACAACGATGCCAACTCCTATCCAGGTATGTGAACTCGCAACCAAGACCGTCATCACGATCAACCCAGAAGACTTTGACAGTGCTAAGCACTCAAAGACACTGAGCGATTGTAAGGACATCAAGGTTTGTCGCCTTAGCGACAAGACAGTAGTCACGATCACGTTGACAAAGTACAACGAGAGCAAGGATAAGTACTCAACTACGTTAAGTGATTGCGACAGCACTCCTCCAGTCACTCCACCTGAGTTACCTCACACTGGTGCAGGCGATGTTATCGTCAGCATCCTTGGTGCAGGTTCCCTTGTAGCAGTTATCGGCGCTTACCTTGCGAGCCGACGCGCACATCTCGGTGCTTAAACGAGGCTGACCGCTCGCATAACATTCTGAGACATGAGTCTTGGACCCTGTTACAAAAATACCCCTCTTTACCGAGGGGTATTTTTGTAACTATGGAGTAATGTCATCTTCATTTGGCGGCGGTGGATTGCTCAACTTCTTGATAGGAAGTCTGAAACCGAACGTACTACCCTTACCGAGCGTCGATTCAAATACAACCTGCCCGCCATGCCCGTCTATCACCTTCTTCGCGAGGAAGAGGCCCACGCCCGTGCCGTCTGGTCGTTGCTTGCGGGCATTTTCAGCACGGAAGAACTTCGTGAAGAGCTTGCTTTGCGCCTCTTTAGGCACACCCATACCCTTATCTATCACACGTAGCACCGCTTCACCGTCTTCGACAGATAGGGTGACCTTGATAGCCGTGCTATCGGGCGCATAGTAAATCGCATTGTCGATAAAGTTCATGATGACTTGTCGTATCTTGCCCTCATCGAGATAGAGTACTGGGAATCGTGATGGCTGCTTATACTCGACGCGTACCTGATGTGACTGAGCAATCTGCTTGATATTGGCCACCTCTTGTTTCACCACCTCTGCGAGGTCACTTTCTTTGCGGTCTACGACGAACTTACCGGTCTGCAAACGACTGACATTCAGAAAGTCTGAGATCAGATGCACCATACGTTCACTACTGGTAAACGCTTCTTGGAGCAACTGCCGCTGTTGCTTGCTGATTTTGCCTGCATCGCCCTCAAGTACCATAGAGATATACCCCTTCACGCTGGTCAACGGCGTACGCAGCTGGTGACTAGCCATACTGACAAACTCATCCTTCATCGCGTCGAGCTCGACGAGACGCTTATTTGACGAACGAAGTTCTTTAGTCGCGCTATTAATGCGTTGTTCGAGGTGGGTGTTGAGATCACGAACTTCCTGGACTGAACGTGCATTCTGGATGGCGATAACCAATTCGTCGGCTACCGTCTCTAGCACAGCGATATCGCGTTTCACATATCCACCGGCCAAATGCTCGCCCAAGAAGAGATAGCCAATCGTCTGATTAACCGTCACAAGCGGCAAAACCAGTGCAACTCGATGTCTAGCGAGTATTTGATGCAAGTGGCGTTGATGCTCATCTTGATGCGCTGTAGTCTCTGGGTCTACGATTAAGATGCCACCACCGTAGACATCGGCAATCCTCCTCACCTGCTCATAGTCTGCTTCGTTGAAGTCATCGTACTTCTTATGCCCCACCAGCACATCATCATGGTGATTGCGATACACGATAAACAGTCCGCCGCTTGCCTTGAGGGTAACGCTAATCTCCTGCAGTGCCCGCTCAAGCACTTCATGCAATCGCGTGGTGCTAGTCAGGATACGGCTTAAACGTCCGATAAACTCATCGGTGTGATAGCGATCCCGATAAAAAATCTTGTTTGTCCAATGATCAAAGAATCGTTTGAATGGTTGGAATAGCAGCGCCAATACCAACGCGAGACTGATATTGATAGGGCTGAAGCTCACTGCATTCGTCACTTTCCCCCCAAGGAAGAGCGATGAGGCCAGATAGGCGATGAAGTAATATGCAGCGCCAAGAGTAAAGAGTGTGAGGATATATGCAACCGCACGCACCGCGGCCGCCTTGACGTCAAATTCGCGCCGAATACCGACGACATAGGCAAAGACCATACCTGTCATCACAATCGATATAATCCCCAATTGCTCGACCGCGTTGCTGTCAGGAAACAGCCAACTCGCCGCAAGATTCATGGCGACAGTCACGATAAGCGTGATCAATATCCACATCATGCTCGACCGTGTCATCGTCCCCACGAAACGCTTCTTGCGATACCCTACTACAAGCATCGCGACACCAAGCGCAATTCCTAGCGCCAGCATCGTATCCTGGATGGTATACAGCGCACCAGGCGTTAGCGCAGGTGTATACGCATCCACCTGATCAAAGCGCATACTGGCAATCACGCCACCAAACGGTGCGGCGGCGGCACATACAGCGAGCGCGATAGCTGTGCCACTCGCCGAAACACTCCACGTAACCTGTCGCTGCAAACGTGTAAAGAAGAGACAAAACAGTACCCATCCGATGACCGCAACGTTAAGTAGCGTAATGCCCAGATTGTAGGTAAGCTCAAAGTACGCATTATGTGGGGTCGCAAGGAGGCTGAGAGTCCGCCATCCAGCCAAACCGAAGAGCCCTGCCGAGAGCAGGCGCTTATATGCTACACTGTCATGGAGAAGAATCGCGGCGATTACCACCGAGACGGATACGAACACAATCTGAATCAGTACAAAAACGTCCATACTACCTATGCTTAATTCTATCAGAGAAATCAATATCGCGGACGCAAAAGCTTTCGATGCGCGTATAAATACCAGTGAATACTACGATTCGCTCTCTTGGAGCACGCTCAACACTTGGGACCGCGAAGGCCACGCACGATTCTTTGTCATCAACGACGATACCGTCATCTCGATGAGTCGTGATCTCGCGGATATGCACTATGAGTACTGGGCCATCCTCAGTGAGCCACCCGATCTTGCCCAAACCCTCGAACGACTGTACAGAGGTGAAAACGATGTCACCACGACAGATATCGACTGGCAGCATATCACCTTCTCACTTGTCGGGCAGGCGGCAGCGACAGCCCTAGTTCATACCGATGAAGCTACGTCAGCCTATCATATTGCCCCAAACCCGGACAGCTCCGAGTATATCTACGATACACCCGACCTGCTCGCGCCGAGCGGCAAAAGAATGCGACGATACAAATACAACCTTCTTCTATTTAATCGCCTCTTTAGTGATACAGACGTTCAGATTGAGAAAGTCGACGATGACCCCGTCAAAATCCACACCCTGCTCGAAACAGTGCGCGCTTGGCATACCGACGGTAACACCTCAGGTAATGACAAGGTGGGCGCAGAGTATGTCGCGCTTGAGCATCTTTTTGAGCAACCAGTGGGCGAAGATACGCACGTCTACAAAATTACCATCGATGGTACCACGGCCGCATTTAGCGTGACCCGCTATCTCCCAGCAGCACATATGCTCGTAATCCCCCACCTCAAATGCAATTATGCCTACCAGGGTATCTTCGACAAATCGTTGCAGCTCACCCTTGAGGCGGCCACACAAACTCAAACCTTTAGTGAAGTAAATCTCTCAAGTGACATGGGCATCGAGGGGCTACGTCAGCACAAGTTGAGGCTGCGCCCCATCAGGATGCAACAAATCTACACCGTCATGCCAGCATCAGGTGTCAATCAGCAAAATTAATCGCGCGGTACTCAACTCTCGCCAGCTCATCAACCGTTGTCGGCGTCTGTTTCCGGGCAGCATAACCCCGGACAAGTGGCACTACGATCTCGTTTGATCGGTTCGTGCACTGGAAATACACGTCAAGTGGCTTCCTGAACTGACTAAATGCTATTGCAAATGTCTCCATAAGACGAACCCCAACCCCGCGTCCGCCCCTTGGGTCAACGGAACCGATACTCGTAAAGAAGAGCTGGTTATGACCGGTGTCTCGCTCGGCATAAAACTGCGCATTGAGCCACGGCATCGCGTCGATTGACGTACCAAAATACATAAAGCCGTCGATTTCATCTGATTCCTGATCTCGAGAACATAGTACTGTCGTCGACACGTCGTCAAGCGCGGCCATAAACTCTTCTCGACTCTCTGCTTGATTGCCCGGGTGATACTCGGTGAATCCATCAAACGCCGCCTCATTGACGTGTGCAAGCGCGTCCTTGTCTGCTTCTGAGATTACCCCACCACGCAACACGGAAATACCTGGTAGGGTGCGAGCGGCATCATCGAGTAGCCCAAGTAGCGTATCTATGTCGCCCCCTTCACGCATACCCTCAAGTTGCGACTGCAAAGTAATCCGGTTATAGACCACTGCTGAAGGACGATTTTCGGGGTTACGCACCATGGGGTCGTCATACGTATCCATCGTGAAGTCACGTCCTGTTCGGGTTGCTAACTCAATCACGGCAGTATCGTGATGGCTGTCACCCGCCAGTACTGTATACATCGCGACACGCACAGCTTCGTCACCAAGCGATGCGGCGATAGAAGTCGCCTGGGTATCATCTAGTTCCCAAAACTGAGGCAGGCATACGACACCTTCTCTGGCAACGATTTCTGGCTTGAACTCGCCGTCTTCGATTGGCGGATAGACGAAACCAGGCTCGCCCGATTCAAGAGTCCTCTCGAGAAACGCAGGAAACTTATCTTGGACACTTGACGTCTTGGGGCTATTCATGATAAGATTATACCACATTAGACAATAAAAATCAAGAAAAACCATAACCACTATGCACCCCCTCCCCCACCCACTCATCAATGGCACTCACGTATGCCTTGATTTCAGTGGCTGCAGTGTCGAGAAGCTTGATGACGAAGCGTATCTGCTCGAGCTCATTCGCAAGAGTGCCAGCGATTCTGGCGCGACTATCCTCTCAGTACAGTCTCATAAGTTTCAGCCCCAGGGCGTGACGGTGCTGATGATGATTGCGGAATCGCACATCTCCATTCATACGTGGCCTGAACATGCATTCGCTGCAGCTGATGTATTTACGTGCGGACCTTCCATGGATACCAACAAAATCTGCACCTTACTTGAGACAGGGCTAGAGGCCAAACATGCCGTTAAGACCATGGTTTCGCGCGGACTTCCATCAGATGAGTAGCACGGAGCATGGTATAGTATAATCATGACCAAAATCGCTATCATCGAAGATGACGCTGTCATCAACCAAATGTACCGTATGAAGTTTGAAGCCGCTGGGTTTGATGTAGCTACTGCAAGTGACGGCGAAGCGGGTGTCACAATGGCTGAAAAATTCAAGCCAAGCATCATCCTGCTCGATCTCCAGATGCCCCACATGAACGGCGTCGAGGCACTCGAGATTATTCGCAAAAGCACATGGGGAGCGAAGATTCCTGTCATCATCCTCACAAATCTTGGCGAAGAAGAAGCACCGAAATCACTCCATACGCTTGGTATTCATAGCTACATCGTCAAGGCAGAGCTCACGCCAAGCCAAGTTGTCTCTCGAGTCAAAGAAGCACTCGATATCGCATAGTTACTAATCTCAAAAACACTTTTCTCACTCGTGAAAAAGTGTTTTTTAGTGCGCTAGTGCAAGCTGCAACGCAACCTGAATGACGTGGTCGAAGAGTACCGCGACAGTGAGTGGACCGACGCCACCTTTGATGGGTGTAATCGTGATATCGGCGCGCTCACGTAGCTTATCGTCAGCATCACCAACGACGATACCACCCTCAGTGGCAGTACCCGCATCGACAACAACCGCTTTTTGTTTGACATCCTCGGACTTCAGCCGTCGTGGTACACCTGTCGCAGTCACGATGATGTCACTCGCAAGAATAATCTCGTGAGCATCGGGCGTGTCGATATCAACTACTGTGACGTCTCGTCCTTGTGCGTTCCAGAGAGCCGTCAGAGGTTGTCCGACCAATTTACCATTACCGATGATGGCAATTTTCTTACCAGAGAGCTCGACATTGTAGCCAACGAGCAGCCAATCAATCGCCTGCGCGGTCGCACTGGTAAATGCAGCATCCTTACCCAGACCATCAACATCCTTTTTTGAGTCAATTTCATCGCATATCGCTTGTGTTTGACTAACATCTTCCAGGGGTAACTGCACGATTATGCCATGTACATTTGAGTCATTATTGAGCTCACGTATCTTGTCTTTCATAGAACTCTCTGCGACACGTACGACATCAACCGTGATACCGATATCCTCAGCATATCGTTGCTTCATCGCGACGTATACCTCGCTCACTCGTGAGGCATTGTCACGCATGAGCACGACGAGTCGTGGCGAGATATGGTGTTCTTGTTTGAGGTTTCGCACCTGCTTAGCCTGACGCTCTTCGATAAACGAAACGAGCTCTGCGCCACTTAGTAATCTGGTCATACGATTCTATCCTTTCTATCATCAAGAAATGCGCCCCATTGGCGTATCAGCCGAAGTACTGTCTTGAGCGGTAGCTCGATTACCATGTCGAGGATAAGCCCGACGATGTTGAGCTGGCTATACTTATCGCTCATCCACTGGCCGACGATGACAAATGGCAGGTAGATCATATCACGGATGAACGTGAGGCCATTGCTGGCACTGTTGACGATCTCAAGTTCACGGATGAGGCGACTAATGCGGAAGCCGAGGAAGCTTGCCGCTGAGATGAAGACGAAGAAAATGGCAATGTGCACTAATGAGAAGTTTAGTGTCAGCAACAGCCACGTTACTGCGCCAAAGACAGTGAGTCCGAGGCACGCGTAGATAAACGAGAAGACGGGGCCATATTTGCGACCAGTCAGCTGCTTGCGCATCAGGACCGTGCGTCCACCGTAGAGCATCGTGTCGACCCGATCGACAAGTGCAGTGGTATTCGCGTACGACGGTAGTGTATGCGTCAGACGCAAGGCGACCATATAGAGCGGAGGGAAACAGAGATTAATGATGAGCGGACCCCAGATAATACCTCCGTGAGCCCAGAAGTCATACGGTACTTCGACGGCGACACCTATCAAGACCTTCGTGATGATAAGGAATATCACACTGCGTACGATGGCGCGATTGATGCGTTGACCGATATTGGCATATTCTCGATTGACTTGCTGCTCGTACGCTTCAAGGAACACCTCGCGCTTCGGCAGGACATCGACAAGATCAGGGTGATCTTCGATCATGCGACGGATGATTCGCAGAGGCGCCCCTTGCCTATCGACGATTCGATAAAGCTTTTCGGCGAGCGGCGTTTCGAGGAGCGTATCGATGCGCTTGTTGTAGGCTACGTAGGAATCAATATCCTCTGCGACAACTTGGTAGCGATCAAGAAGCGCGCTGCGAACCACGGCCTCATTTGACTTGAGGAGCGCCTGGTGAATGCCGACGAACAGTGCGGCACTATAATCCTCCAGCGATTTCTTTTTAGTCGCCAGGCTTTCTGGTGGTGCGATGGTCTCGTAGTAGGCGTAGGCGACGTCGACAAACGCATTATCACATGCGTGGCTATTGATAAGCTGTTCGACGCGGACCGCAAGCGTATCAAGCACCCATCGTGTCGAACGATCAGAGCTGATGGCTCGTCGCTTCTGTAATACCTCGTAGACGTGGTAATGCGACGCAGCTTCTTGAGACATCTGCGCAAGCTGTTGCTTCGTCAGGGTATCGTTGCGCACATAGCCGGCAAGGGTGAGCTCAATCGCAAGCTCCGCACCGCTCTCCTGCACTAACTTCTCGTCACGCGTGACGAATAGTTGCTTATAGAAACGTCGGATCGCTTTTTGGAGCAAGAGGTGCTCTTCGGTGTTCTCTGCGGCATTTCGTAATTGTTCGTACGCAGCGGTCAATGCGCCACCCGCACCGACTACGTTTACCTTCTCTGCATGGGCTACCTCAGCAGCACGCATATCGTCATGTTGACGAGCGTGCGTAAGATTTGAGACCAATCGCTGGCCTATGGTATTCAGAGCGGTCATTATCCTTTGTATTATACATCTGTACCAATGGAATTAACAGAGATGCGAACTAAGATAAAACCACCCGCAAGGGGTGGTCATATCTTGGAGGGCCAGGTGAGACTTGGTCACGTTCCGCGACCCCGACACATCGCGGTGACAAGCATAGCTCGTCCCGGATGATGTCCTTGCGGCGTGCCGACGTGGCACACCTCACTCACTCCACCCCACGGGTGTCGTAGATTCAAGCCCACTAAACCATTCCATAGAAAAATCGCCTACACGAGGTAGACGATATTTCTATGGAGGGCCAGGTGAGACTTGAACTCACGACACCCTGCTTAAGAGGCAGGTGCTCTAACCAGCTGAGCTACTGGCCCATAACACAGTCGATACTATAACGAACAGAGGCGACGATGTCAATATCAATGCATGTCTTACATGAAAAAAAGGCTAGACTCGCTAACCTTCTTTTCTTGGTACACCCGGTAGGATTCGAACCTACGACCACTTGGTTCGAAGCCAAGTACTCTAATCCACTGAGCTACGGGTGCGTAATGGTCCCAGTATATCACATTTAGAAGGGTGTATAATCTGTAACATGGACATACACACGGACATTCCTCTCAAAAATTACACGACGATGCATCTTGGCGGTAATGCGCGCTTCATGACTGACGTACACTCGGCCGAAGAAGTGCAGTCGGTGTGTAAGCGAGTCATCGCGCAAGGCCTCAAGCATTTCATCTTAGGAAGTGGGAGCAACACAATCGTCCCGGACGAGGGATTTGACGGTATCGTGATTCGTAACCGCATCATGGGCTTTGAAGTACTCCAAGATACGCCGAGCGAAGTAACCATCAAGGTTGGTGCGGGCGAAAATTGGGATGTGACCGTCAAACGTTGTGTCGACATGCACCTGAGCGGCATCGAATGTCTTTCGGGCATTCCTGGGACAGTAGGCGCTGCACCCGTACAAAACATCGGGGCATATGGACAAGAGGTTGGCGAGACACTTATATCTGTCGATGCCTACGATATGCAAGAAGACCGCATGATACTACTCTCGAGTGAGGATTGTCATTTTTCATACCGCCATAGCATCTTCCGTGGCGAAGCTCAGGGACGGTATGTCATCACCGCCGTTACACTACGACTATATCGTGCAATCCCCCAGCCGCCTTTCTACAAGGCTGTTCAGGATTACCTCGAGAGTAAATCTATTACGATGTACACACCTCAGGTCATCAGAGACGCGGTACTTGCTATCCGTATCGACAAGCTTCCCAGTCCGGTCGAGCGCCCAAATGTTGGTTCATTCTTCAAAAACGCTATCGTCGAAGACTGGCAACTGAAAGATTTACGCGATGAATATCCCGATATCCCCATCTATGACATGCCCGACGGTAAGTTCAAGATTCCCTCAGGTTGGCTGATAGAGCAAGCGGGCTTCAAGGGCCAGCTTCTCCACGGTATGCGTGTGCATGACAAGAATGCCCTCGTGCTCATCAATGAAGGTGCTACATCGTACGCTGACCTGGCGGCCGCCCGCGATGAGATTATCGGCAACGTGCGCGATACATTTCATATCATCATCGAGCAAGAACCCCTCGAGATGCGCGCCTAGCGCTTGCATCTGATACCCAAAGCGCTTATGCTGTAATTATGCGTCGTTACAGTCGAGATGGATTTACGATTGTCGAGATGATTGTCGTCATCGTCGTCATGGCAATCTTGCTTAGCCTTACCCTCATCAACCTTGCCGGCCAACAGGTAATTTCACGAGATAACGAACGGCAGCAAAAGGCCGAGAATATTGCTCGAGGCCTTGAGCGCTACTATAACGAAGTTGCCAAACCTTCCGTGAACGTCATCGGTCGCTACCCAGATAGAGCCACTGCGACTACCGATATTGTGGCGAATAGCGTTCTCCCAGGAGTTGAGTCTTCTAGCTTCATTTTTACATTCAACAGTAGTACGTCGAACTTTGTCGTAGCAAGTGACCCGACGGGTACTACACCCGCAGAGGATGCCGCAGCGGTAACTGCGATAAATACACTCACGACCGTAAATACCGTCGTCTACGTCCCTAAGACGTGGTCGGCGACGAATAGCCGCTGGGAAATGTGCGGTACTGATGAGATGTGTACCCGCTTTAGTTTGTTCTATCGTACGGAGGACAGCGTACTTCATGAGATAGCGAGTCGTAGGCAAGAATGAACACATTGAGACAGCAAGGCTTCACGGCCGTTGAACTACTCATCACAATCATCGTAGGTATGATATTCTTGGGCGCAATGTCACAGGCATACACCGTCGTTATAAATGACGCAGCCGCCACACGATACAAAGCCACCGCAAGTACTATCGCCTACGCTCGAGCTCGTGCAGTTCTTGCAAGCCTCGGCACGACCTGTGCCGCATCAAACGCTACGGTCGCACTCAGCTCGACGGGGCTGCCTGGACCAGTAGTGAACCAAACGACGAATGTCGCATGTCCCTACGCAGTAGCGCCTTACACAAATACTGCCCCAACAAATTATTCAGTTGTGAGACCAGATGTCACTCGTATTACGATTACTGTGAGCTATGGGAGTGCGGGAGAAAGTGTAAAACATGTCATCTATAAGTACTAAGACCAACTCAGGCTTTACCCTCGTCGAGCTTCTTGTGGTTGCCCCGGTTGCCATCCTCGTCATCGCTGGGCTGGTAGCGATAATGATCAACCTTGTGGGAGACGCTCTCACAACCCAACAGCGCACTGTCGCAGCATATCAGACACAAGACGGACTCGACCAAGTTGAACAGGATATTCGGCTATCGTCTGCGGTGCTCTCGACGACCGGTGCGCTCACCTCACCTCAGGGGAGTAATCAAACGGCAACTCAATTTCTCGCAAGTGCTAACACGCTTGATGCAGATACAGCTCTTATCTTAAGCGCATATGCGACGACGACAAGTCCGCTTCTATCGTCTCGTGCACTTGTCTACACAAACCAGCCGACGGGCACCTGCCCATCACCTTACACGGCAAATAATCCCCTCACTTACATGATCGTCTACTTCGTTTCAAGTGGTACTCTGTGGAGGCGAACTATCGTTCCGAGTGCGACACTCTGTGGTGGCGCCACCGCTTGGCAAAAAAATAGCTGCCTGCCCGGTAGTTCTGGTGCCGTCTGCATCACGCAAGATCGTAGAGTCGTCGACAATGTCTCTTCCGTGGTAGTCACGTATTATTTCGAGATAACGAGTCCGGGGTATAGTGTGAGCACGAAGACCTCTCTTACGGGTACCGACGACCCAACCTCTGTCAAACTAACCGTCAATACCTCAAAAAGCGTCGGAAATGGCAGCGTCACATCAGCACTATCGATTTATGCATCACGCCTGAATGATTAGTGAAGAAAACGCTTGTGCTTATCACAGGGTCATAGTATGATACAGGTATACAACAATAAATCCTAATTAGGGGGCACCT
>Ga0302289_1000727_pt1 | contig 12502 bp, 10 predicted proteins | sample III_Fen_N1_2_FD_194552 | JGI IMG/M metagenome (GOLD analysis project Ga0302289, IMG submission 194552) | Peat permafrost microbial communities from Stordalen Mire near Abisko, Sweden - III_Fen_N1_2 | ecosystem: Environmental > Terrestrial > Soil > Wetlands > Permafrost | place: Sweden: Abisko... | reverse complement strand
GTGACTCGCAATAACGACGATGTCAAAGGGCTGGCTCGTGTTGATGAGGTTACGGCCTCCGCAAAGAAAGTCTTCGGCGACCAAACGGCATTGCGTGAGTCTGCCACCATAAGCCTTAAGAAGGCGGCTGCGAAAAAAGGTGCGTCGGTCGTGCTCATCCAAGTGGATAATTTTGCGATGACGCCGATCAACAACGTGAGCCTGGTTGGCGTCGCCTATAGATAATTGGGCGGCAATTTTGTTCGGGGATGTACTTAGTTACGCATATGATATGAGTCAGGCCTGCGGAGTAATACCGCAGGCCTGACTTTTTTGTGTAACGAGGCCAGCGATGAGGAGCATACGGGTTTGAATATGAGACCGGCAGATGTTTAACTGCCGATGACCGCCAAGTGACGCCCATGGTGGGGCTGTCCGTCCCCATGGAACCGCGTTTGGCTGCGATCTAGCTTATATCGAAGGATGTCTTGGCCACCGGATGTGGATCAGCGGTGTATCGCCAGCCGTGGTTATCACGAAGGGCCTTTCCATTGATGGTGGAATCAAGGCTGACGTTTGTCGTCATTCACAAATTCACATGCTACGGGTGCGCTGCTCGGCGTGTAACTCGGTGCATAATGCTAATGCCAGTCACGAGGGTGAGCGCGGTCACCAACGCCGTGAACGCCTATCTTGCGGGCCGAGTCGACCCCTGTGGAGTCTAGCGGACACTTAACATTCCGTCGCCGGGCTTTTGGCGCTAAGGTTCCAGAGCGCGAGGTGGCCTGAGTTGTGGTTCGGCAAAATCATTGGCGGCGGGCGCTACCTGCACTGCCGACCATAACCATAGGTCAAAAAACCGTTAAAATCACAATCTAAAATGCGATAGACAATGGCATGACATATTGCTGATCAGGCATGGCGGCCGGGATGCTTTGCCTTGTCGGTTACGACGTGCAGAAAGCAGAAGAATCCATCGCTTTGTAAGGTTTCAAATCGAGGTGCAGCCGTTGAAAATTGGGAAACGTCCTGGCCGGAATCGATTGGTATGCAGAGAGTAAATCATGGGCCGGTTGCAGTGGTTTCGGCGGGCCTGGCGGCTCAATATCCACCGCATAAACGGCTACAAAATCATTTAAAATTGTTAGCCAATTTCCTGAAGAACTTCATGTGATCCCGTGAAATTGGGTTGTCGTAGTGTTCTTCCGCATCTTCAGCTGCGGCTAAAGGCTGCGGTAGCGTACCAATTGACAGAGGGTATTATTCACCCGTTAGTTCCATGATTAAGTTCGTTTAACGATCAAGTCACTTAATCTAAATCGTTTTACTAAACCACAAATGAATTGCTATGGTCAATAGTTCTTGACGGCAAGACTGTGTTTCCCGCAAGAACACTCATATGTCGGAAACCACGAACGTATCACAGAGCATATTCACCAGGGCTTCCCGTTCGCGTGAGACCCTCAGCGGCAGGCGGGACAAGGGATTCACGATGGCTGAAATCATGGTCGTCATCGTCGTGATGGGGGTGCTCGCCCTCATTGCTGTTCCCATTTACAACAACGTCCGCGGAGCGGCCTTCGACGCCGTCAAAGCAAAAAACGCCACTACGCTGAACCAGCTCATGACAACGTGTCACAATGCTGGGGTGGACATGTCCACGTGGGTGACGTCCAAAGCCGCGATCGATGCATTAACGATCGGAGTTAACCTACCTACGTCAATTGCGAGTGCGACGACGGCCCAGCAGATCAAGCTGCAGGAAGTTCTGAATCCTGCCGCCTATAATTACACCCAGGGAGATGCGACGAAGGCGCCGAGTTTTACACCAAACTTGGATGGTGCCACAACCAAGCCTTAACCGGGCGGTTGCTTTCGGGTGGGCTATGAAAAAGACGGGCAGGGGATTCACTCTTTCTGAGATCATGGTTGTTATCGTGATCCTCGGTGTCCTGTCGCTCATTGCGATCCCGGTCTATTCTGGCGTGCGGAAGGCTTCTCTCGAAAGCGCTGCGATGCAAAACACGCAGCTGATCAATGCAGCCAAAAGATCGTTTGGTCTGACTGTGCCAAACTCAGCCGCACAGTGGGTAGCCGCGAGCACCGATACGGCCAAGTTGCAGCTTTTGATTTCCACCGGTCTGCTGGATGGCAGTCCGGCCGGATATTTGACGATGCCAGGTGGTTACGCTATTAGCCTGCCAGGAGGCATAAACAATCGGACAGACTTAACTCATGACGGCACGCCGGTTACCTACTAAAGGTTTTACGCTTGCAGAGGTTATTGTCGGGGTGGCCGTATTTGGAGTTCTGGTCATTGGCACGCTAACACTGATTTGGACAAGCCACCGGATTTTATTCCCACGGCGGATCGAGGATGGTGGCCGGGTGCTCTGCGTCGCCCCTTCTGCCACCACTTTTGCCGATGCGGTCGTTTTGCACGGGCAGTTTATCGAGCAGCTGAAGAACGCCCGGGCGGTTTATGTTTTTGGCGGTGTCCATCCCTCTTTGCCGCCGGAGGCGTCCCAATTGACGGTCAAGCCTCTGACGGCAGGCGAGCTGCCTGTCATCACTGACTTCACTGCCGGGCTTCCTTTGGGGCCTTTGAAGTTTTACCAGCTTTACCAGAATGCCCTTGGGCCGATGGTGATTTCTCCCAACGCCGAAGATTTCACGGTTGTCGTGATTGGCCCACGCAACCGTCGCATCGAACTAACTGCCATGGTACAAGTGCGGCGATCCTCTTCATCGGTGTCAGATGGGGGTTCGAGCGAATCCTTTGCCCGGTGGGATGTCCGGTATTATGACGCAGAAGGGAATAACTCAGATTACGCCTTTCTAGAGCATGTTGACGTTGCGGGCTCTGCTGCCATCGGGGCCACGCATAACTGGTATCGATATCAAGAGGGCGTTGTGGCGGAGGAGGGGCCCGTCGCCGCGGTTTTCCCCGATCCCTGGCGTCATCCCGGCAACCGGATCGCGGCCGATTTTCAGCCGCCATCCTTCAGCCGGTTTATTTACCTTCTCCATGTTACCCGGTGATACAAACCATCGGCAGCGCGGCTCCGCTGGGCTTGCACTCGTCTTTCTCGTTGCGGTGGTGATGGGCTCGATGCTCATGCTGCACACGGCGGCTGTAATCAGCGTGGGCAACACGGCGAGGGCGCTCGATCTTGCACAGCAGAACCTCACGATGAACGCCCAGCTCGAGCAGCTTACGGCGGAGACTGCGCTCAACGTCCGCTGTGCAGGGTATCAGCCGTCGACGCTTTCGTACCAGGAGGCGATCCACAACTTGGCCGCCTTGATTCCTTCTTCGGACGCCATCGTTTCGATTTCATCGGCACCAAGCACCGTACCGATATTGCATTGGTATCCGGTTTTGGGCGGAACCCCCGAGACTTTGGGCGCCCCCTCGGCCGATCTTACGCAGATGGCCACGCCCGAGCTGCGTGAGCTCCTTGGGGCAAATGTATCAGAGTCCACGACCTTCGACGTCAACTACCGGACGAGTCGTGAGGTGAGGGGGGCTAATATAAATTACGATACCACGGTCGCCTGCCGTCTGGTCGCGGTGCCTCTGAGTCGGTATCGGATTTCAGGATACGATATGCCTGAAGATATTGGTGCTGCTGACTCTGCGGTCGGCTGGCCGTCCAGCTTTGCCCCAACCGACATCATGCCCCGGGGCCTGGTGCCGGGCCGCGATCCGGCGGCGCTTGCCCGCTTGGTCACCAGTCCAAATCGGCCCGGACATTATCGCCGGCGGGCTTTACTGGCCGAGGCCTACCAGTACGTTTTTTCCCAGCGCTATTATGACCGGGTGGCGGACTACGCCGGCACGACCCATTTCTGCAACGTCGATGGCAGCGTCGCGAATCCGATTCTAACCGGTGGTTCGGGAGCTTCAGGTATTTACTCCCTGGATGTTGGACGCTTCGGGCAGGGGCAGCTGGGATCACTGACCCGAACATCGAGCGCGGCGGTGTTCTATTCGACCATGGCTGGTTCCAGATTGGTCCTTACTGACTCGGTAGGCTCTGGTTCGGCAGTTTTTCTATTGGTCATAGGGCCAGCTTCCGCTGCTTCCGGCCAGATCGAGCTGGAGATCTCAGGCTCGATTGGTCGACCGATTGTAATCGTTGCGGCCAACGCCAATGTGACGGCTGGCCCGGGGACGGTTGTAAACGGAGCCTTGTTTCTTGATCCTCAATGTCGTGTCTCGGCTGGTAACGGCCCGGTCTCCATCGGTCACGTGAGCTACTGGCTTGGTTCTACGACTGTAACCACCAATGCATTCCGGCCGGGAGTAATGCCCGCGGCGGCGGCGGCGCTGTCTCCGCGCGTGATCTATGCGGCCACCCTTACTCGCTCACTTTGAGCCTCAACCGTCTTTTCCCATGATGACACACCACAAACGATCCTCCTGCTCCCAAGGCTTTGTGATCGCTGAGCTTGTAGTGGTTGTCCTGGTTCTTGGCCTGGCCCTGATTCCGATTATCCGAGGCATGCTCATGCTGCCGCAGGTCGCTGCTGCGGTCGGCACGCAGAATCGCTCGGAGAGTTGGCGGAGTCTTTCGGACCAGGCCGTGACAGCAGGGATCGATCCGATCGCGACTCCTGTGTTGAATTCGGTTTCGACTCAGCCGGTTACTGGCTTCCATGGCAGGCTCTCGCGCACAAATCTAGAGCCCCGCCGCGGCGCACCACAGATTGCTTTTTTGACGGAGACGTTTTCTGAGGCTGCGGAGTCACGAAGCACCGGTGGCGGTTTTGAAGTGGGGCAGGGAGCCCCAATTCCCCCTCGTGTCGATTCAGTTCCGCCGTTGGCTCCGATCAAGCTGGGGACTCCATCGGTGAATCCGGCCAGCGGTAGTTACTTCACGCTGTTTTCCCTCGTGTCTCCGGCGGTGACGGGAGATCCCTACAACGGCAATATCCGGGCAACCGGAACAGCGGCTGGCGATTTCATCCGGTTGTGGATCACAGCTCCATCGAAGCGCACAAGCGATGCCATTGGCTTAACCGATATTAGCGTATCGGCGTTCGAGCTTGCGCAAGGCGTGCAGGGAGAAACATGGGCCGAATACAACGGCAACCCGGCGACGGATATTGCCACGCTCTTGGGTGATGGCCGTGTGCTGTGGTTGGTCCCAGATAAAGATTCGGGACGTATTCAGCCGTATGAACCCAGTGACAAGACCAACTTTATCTTTGGTGTCAGTATTGGCCGACCCGTCTATTCTGTGGCGGGAACGGAATATGTCTCGGGCGACCCGATAGCGGTTGATTTCGCTACTGCTCATAACATCGCCACCGGTACGGCTTCGGCTGTCTTTGCCTATCCCCAGGCGGTGAAGGATCGTTTTGGCAGCACTTGGGGCCGGGTCGAACCAAGCTATAGCTGGTACTGGATGTTCGGTAATGTTTTTCTCGGCGATTCTAGCGCGGGCAACACCATAACCTATTACAAGGCCGCAGGCCGTCTTCTCTGGCAGCTCACACAGTTAGTGTCAGCGACGCCAACCACGACGCTTCCCGGCCTTGGTGTTGAAACCGCGACATGGCCTGTTGAGCGAACGACAACCACCCTCTCGTCGCCCGAGCCAGTGACTGAGTATGACGGCAAGAACACGTCTTCGTTTGAGGGCGGAAAGATTGATTTCATGGTTCCCCTTTTGGCAGGAACTAATCCCCAGGTGCGAATGGGCCGGCCCTCAGTGGATCAGACGGAGAGCGTCACCGATACCGTCACCATCGAGTTTAACCCTTAATCGTTTACGTATGACATTTCCGCAGCCCGACCCGATTATTCACACCCGCGAGTCACTCGAACGTATCATCGCGTTCATCCTGCACTCTGCCGAGCAGCCGGGGGTGACGGACATTTCGTTGCGGCAAAATGGTCGTGCGGTTGTACGTGCGAATACTTTCCTGAAGGCCATCGCTCAGCCGTGGCTGACGAATGACTGGATTGGCATCACTGCTCTTTTGGGTAATCCTCCCTGGCTCGAAAAGCCTCCGCGGCTACGCACGTTAAGAGCGACGGTCGACCTTGGCGGGCACCGTTTTCGTTGCACCTGGGGGCAAACCCGCAACGGAGAGACGGTTGATGTGAGGCCTATCCCCAGAGACATCAAAACCCCGGAGGAGCTGAAGCTGCCCGGGATTCTCCCCGACACGCTGGCTGCGCTTTCAGGCGGTTTGGTTCTGTTTGTTGGTCCGACTGGCGCCGGAAAAAGCTGGACGATGGCTTCGCTGATCCGCCATCGGGCCAGGATTCGCGGCGGGAAATATGTTCTGGTTGAGAACCCGGTTGAGTTTCTGCATGAGGACACCGACAAGGCCGAATTCTACCAGATGGAAGTGGGCAAGGATGTAGAAAGTTACGGTGCCGCGCTGGAGGATGTGATGGCGCAAAACCCGGACGTGCTCGTCGTCCAAGAGCTCATCGACCGGCGGTCAGCTGAGAATACTTTGTCCGCCGCTCTTTCCGGACACCTCGTCATGGCGACCATGCACAGCCAGGAGGCGGCCTCGGTTCCTTCCCGGTTTGCCGGGTTGCTCGAACCAGAGGACGAAGGGGCGTATAAAGCGGCACTCTACAAGCTCTCGGTCTGCTTGGAAGTGATCGTGGTTATGCGACTGATGCCTGGGCATAATGGATTGGTTCCGGTCTTTGAAGTTTTGACCATGAGGGACCGTCCGGGTGGTCAGAGAATCAATAAGCTGGTCACGTTGGTGGCCAAAGGTGATGCGGTCGGAATTCGCAATGAGATCCTCATGGGCGGAAGCAGGGCGGGTATGATGACCATGGAAAACAGCCTGCAAGGGCGGATCGATGAAGGCCTCCTGAGCTTGTGACGACACAATCTATGATTGGTATATATCCATTGACATAGACAACAATAATTAACCAACTGAAAGACGTGGGCACCATTCTCGATCCCCTTGTCGAACTCTTCAACGGCAAGGCATTCAAGCCGCATCCGGGTGATGCGGCTTTACCGTTGGGCAAGCGCTTTTCCGGGCAGGTGATCGTGGTTGTAGGTGGCGGGCCGCGAGCGTGGACCCAGCGGGTACGCTTCGACGGGCAGGGCGTGCCAAGTCTTTCTGGTGCCCGTTCATTGGCGATGAAGCGCGGTTCGGTTGAGTGGGGTCAGCACTTGGAAAATGAAGCTATCTCGACCTCTGGCTGGGCGGTCTTGTTAGCTGAGCAATGGCAGGCCGCCTATGCCTCTGCCAGCGCCGCCTCGGTGGGCGGGAACCGCGTGGAGAAAATGCTGCGGGTCAGAGAGCATGCCTCACAGTTTGGCGATGAAAGAATTTCCGATGACGCTATTCGCGTAACAGTCGACCATCCTTCGATGGACACGTCGGTTGTGGTCGGAGTGCGCGCCACCAATCTTGAGCAGGGGACCAGGGATCTTGTTGAAAACGGTTTCCATATCGCAGCTGTCCGTGTGGCCGTGCTGGCTTATTTGGAACGCCATCTCACGGGACTCCAGCGCGAGCAGCAGGCGCTCGAACGCACGATCGTAGTCACGGATGGCCAGAGCGCGTTGATCGTCGGTGTTTGTAACCAAGCTTTTGATACAACCGATGGGGGCGTTAGCTACTGCGTGAACCGGCCTTCGGATCTGGGCTCGCACGTTCTGGATCGTATCACCAAGCCAGAGCGGGTGGCCGCTTGGGGTGGCAAGATCGACCTCATCGGACCGGAAATGCCATGGTCGTCAGAAACCCAGCCAGCCGACATCAATGTGCGGCAATTACCGGCCCCCGAGCCGGCGTTGTGCGCGGTCGACGGAGCCGTCTGTCATGACTTCCGTTTAGATCTGCAGGAGATGCGAGGCGCACTGCCTGCCTGGATGAGGCCTGCTTTTCTGGGCATCCTCCTTCTGGTTTGTGCATGCTTGTCTGGTTTGGCCTGGCAGCTAAAATCAGGGCTGTTTCTGGAAGGTCGGATTGGTCAAAAGATGGCTGAAACCAACATGAATCAACAGGCTGCTGCTGCAGCCTGGAAGAAAATCGACGGACTCAAAAAGGAGGAAAAACGGGCACAACAGATCGGTGCCTGGCTCGAAAATACCTATCATGCGCAGAGCTTGGTTCATTCCTTCCTGAAAGCGATTCCGGCCGATGTGGCACTTGATGGTATGGAGATCACCGCAGCCGAAGGTACACCACAACTGAAACTGAAATTTACGCTGGTCGGTAACGAGGATTCACTCGCCATCGCTTCTCGTGCGATTGAGGCCCGCCTCTACGAGCTCCAATACGAAATCGCTCAACGCGATGATCCCATCTCGGCGGCGCAGCGGCGTGGGGGTGTGACCTATGGCTGGACGATCATCATGCCAACCTTCGGTTCCTCATGACCATGCCCTATTTTAGAAACACACTGCTCCTGGTTGGCTTCTTGTTTGCCGGTGCCTTCATTGCTTTTTTGACCGCGGTCATGTGGGTGGGCCAGCAGCGGATTAAGTTTGCCGATAGCGGTCGAAGTGAACTCCAGGCGCGCGCAGAGCGGGCTGCAGCCGAGGGAGAAGCAAAGTTGCGCGAAGAGCAGATCCAAACGCTCCGCGATTTCGTGATCGCCTGGGAGCCAGGCTTTCATATCGCTCCAGCAAAAGACCTCGGCAATTACCTCCGAAACGAACTCGCCAGGAAGGCCACAAACCACGGGCTTGTTTCCGAGGGTGCGGTTACGCCTGCTGAAACAAAAAACTATCCGGTCGGTGGGACCACGATTCGGGTTCAGCAGGTCTCGATCAAGGTGGTGGGGGATTCGCTGCCCTCGATCCTTTCCTGGCTTGGTTCGGTTGAACGCACGTTCGCCATCGCGCGCGTCGACTCGGTCACGCTCTCGACCTACGGCAGTCGGTCGGCCTCGCTTGCGATAACGCTGCTCCATCCGGTTGAGGAGACTCCTGCTCGAACGATGCCTGTTTCAGGCGGATCTAACTAACTCGTCGTTATGAGATTTCTTATCCTGTTTGTTCTGGTTGTGCCAGGCCTGCTTCATGCGGGTCGTAGCGAATTCAACTATGCGACGGTACGGCCCGAGAAAAAAGAGCCCGTTCCAATTCTTCTGTCGCGCAATCCGCTTGTGATGGGCCCCGACACGGACAAACCGCTGCCAATCCTTAAGGACAAGGAAGACCCCATTACCAAACTTCAGGTTGCCATGTCTAACCGTCTGAAATCGGTCATTCGTGAACCTAAACCGATCATTCTCGTTGATAGCACGGTCTATCAGCCGGGCGACGAGATCGAAGTCAAAGGAGGTTTGCTCCCCAAGCACCGGGTTGTGTTGAAAAGCGTCGGTGAGGATAAATTGATTTTTAGTCTTATTTCCACTGACCCCACGCAGCCGGGCCAGGTGGAGGCTTCTTTCTCGTTGAGTGCTGCACTGAGGAACAGGTGATGTCTGACGAGCCTCAATTGGTTTCTGAGAGATGGAGTTCGTCGTTGGAATTAAGGCGTGCCCACGCTGCGAACCGGTCCTCCGCACCTATTGCGTATGCTGGCGGATTTCACCTGAATTCCTCGGAAATCTTTGAATATTACCGGACTCACCGGATGTATCCCGTCAGGCTGGCCTCTGCCTTAGATACGGATGGTGTACTTCTTTATGCGGCGTGGGCTGCGAGTGCAGGCTTTACCTTCAATCCTCGTGAAACCCCTTGGGTGCCGGTCGGCCGGGTTGGTCCGGTACTCGTGCTGGGACAGGTTGGCCCGCTGCCGCGGAATCCGCCATTACCTTGGGGAACTTTCCAACCCGTACTGTTGAGCGGAGAGGATTACCAGCGTCAGCTTGCCCACGTCACTCTCGTTATGGAAGGGCGTTCGCCAAACGAAGAACAATGGCGCGGTATTCTCGGAGGTGGTGCCGGTCGCTTTCCCGACAAGCTGGTCGTGCCTACGGAACGGACCAGCGCTTTGCGCTTCCTTGTTGAGTATTACCTTCATCGTAAAGAAGAGAAGGAGTCATTGGCAGGCTGCCTCAAAGAAAATGTATCCGATGAATCACTACCAGCCGGGTATTCCGCCGCGTGGAGATTCCTCGTTGGTGACTATGGTGTGGTCCCGGTGGGGACTTTGCGTCTGGAGCCTGCAGACCAAAAGCACATCCCCGAACCGTTGCGCAAGAAGCTCTCCATCGTCCAGGCCATCGACCGGCATTTGTGGATCACTGCACCTTCACTACCGCAGTCTGAAGCCGAGGACCGGATGTATGCTGAACTGGGCGAGGGCTGGACGCTTCATTGGTTGTTGCGCTCCGCAGAGGAGAGCGGGGGACGGGCTCCTCTCATTCCGCCCCTGCCTACGCAGTCAACAAAGGTAATCATTTCTGCCTTGGGCAGTACCCGTACCCCTTTCCTGGATACAAAAGCGGAGGAGATCGCTGAGCGGGAAATAGTTTTGGAAGAGCGAAAATGGGAGCCATTCGACTTCCGTCAACGTGACGCCCAGCCCGACGATTACTGGCGCGCGGCGCTTTTCAAAGCAGTCGATGCGGGTTCCACCGATCTTCACTTTGAACCTGGTGTGGGTATGGGGCTGGTGCGTTACCGCATGGACGGTTTGCTCGAGGAAATGGTCGAGCTCCCAGCCGATGTCTGTGAAGCCATGGTCAATAGTTTGATGACGCAGACCGGATTGGGAAGTGATCGCTACCGACCCAAGGACGGCAGTTTCACGGTGCGGGTGATCGGTAAAACACCGGCACGCAACCGCGAGGTGCGCGTCCGTTCAAATGCATACCCCGTCCGCGGAACGACGCAGAAGATCGCTTTGCGCCTCCTGGCGAAGCAGGACGAAGTGCCCCAAATGGAGACGCTGCTGCCTCCGACGGCGTACGCGTTTATGAATCGGGCCATTTCACGGCCCGAAGGCTTGATTCTTGTTTGTGGCCCGACTGGTTCGGGCAAGACGACGACGATTTTTTCCTGTCTGGCTGAACTGAACCGACCGGAGTACAACATCACCACGCTGGAAAATCCGGTTGAATACGTAATCCCTCGAATCAACCAGGGAGAGGTTAACGAAGCTCGCCAGGTGACTTGGGAAGACCTCAATACCGCATTTCTTCGCCAGGATCCTGACGTCGGGCTTATCGGCGAAATCCGTGACGCGGAAACCGCGCGTACGGTGCTACGTCTCGCCAACACCGGGCATCTGGTGTTTGGTTCGCTTCACACGAAGTCCTGCCCGACTTCGGTTATCCGAATGTTGGACCTTGGCGCGAGTGCGCTCATGCTGTCTGAAGCTCTATTGCTCGTTCAATCGCAACGACTGGTGCGGCGGGTCTGCCCGCGTTGCTATAAAGAGACAGAGACAACCACGATCGAGAAGGAACTCTACGCCCGCCACTCTCTAGAAATACCGAAATCCCTGCGGCGCGCAGATTGCAAAGGCTGTGAAGAATGTCGCAAACGCGGTTACAGGGGGCGCATTGCCGCAGCCGAGATTTTGCCGAATGCGCCCGACGTTCGTGTTATGATCGAAAAAAATGCGCCCTCTCGGGAGTATCTTCAGTGGATGGAAGACCGGGGCCTTCGCACGGTCTTCGAGAATGCGCTGGAGCTGGCAGCGGCTGGCAAAACCACGATCGAGGAGGCCTTGACCTTGCAGGATGCCTGGGACGGCAAGGAATGGGATAAATTGCTGAAAACTTCTAAATGAGCATGGCTACCTCTTCCAAATTGGCGTCCGTTCGTGATCCGAAGTTCTCGTGGAAGCTTACTACTTTCGAGATTCACCGTCGGGATGACGGCAGCGTTAAACCCTATCGGACCGCGCTCTATACCCCTCTGGTTGAATCCGCCGAAATGGGCGTCGGACTCAGTCCGGATGAAAATGCCCGTAGAGTGACGCCTTCCTTTATCGACGGGTTGGGAGCGAGCGCCAAAGTGAAGCCGGAAGAGGTTATCGATTTTTGGGAAAATGTGGCGGCCACGCTTCTTGGCGGCGGGACTGAACCAGAAGCCTTAGTTCGCAGCACACGGATGGCTTCGACTGCGCGCATGCGGGGTATCCTGGGCGTGATTCGCTGGAGGATGAAGCAGGGTGCAGCGTTGCATGCAGCGCTAGCTGAGTTCAGCGATGTGTTTAAACCCGAACAGATCGCGCTTGCCGAGGCCGGACAGGAACTCATCGCTGAGGATCGTGGTAATCTTTTGATGGCGCTTGCTACTTCGATGCGTGAGCAGGTTTCTCGCGGCCGGAAATTTTGGTCGACGATGCTGGATCAGATCATTTCTGCGGTGATGTTGGTCATTCTACTATTTGCCACGGTGCTCATCTTTGCGCCGACGTTTGCTGATATGTTCAAATCGATGGGGCTGGATACGCCCTGGCCCTACCAGCTCGCCAGCAACATAGGGCAATTCATTAGAACGTTTTGGATGGTTGCGCTGCCGGCCTTTGCGGGAGTGGTGGCGGCTGGTTTGGTTTTAACACGCCAAACCCTCGCTTCAACGCGAGTGCAGAGATTCTTTGCACAATGGCGGATCAC
>Ga0302289_1000726_pt1 | contig 12517 bp, 9 predicted proteins | sample III_Fen_N1_2_FD_194552 | JGI IMG/M metagenome (GOLD analysis project Ga0302289, IMG submission 194552) | Peat permafrost microbial communities from Stordalen Mire near Abisko, Sweden - III_Fen_N1_2 | ecosystem: Environmental > Terrestrial > Soil > Wetlands > Permafrost | place: Sweden: Abisko... | reverse complement strand
CTGCGGGTTCGGGCGTAGTAACGGCAGTATTCCCCAAAACTTTAGCCTGAGTAAGGGGAATCGGGTCGAAAGTAAGCATTGCTTTACGTTGCTGATTATTGAAATTCCCGACAAGTGATGACATGTCAGGTCAAATTTGAATGGTATATGTAGACAAGAAATACCCGGCTGTAAAAAATCAGCCGGGTATTTCTTCGTTTTAGTGTTATTTGATATCGATTTTACGGTTCTTCGGGAGACCTGTTTTCTTTATATGCAAAGATTCAAGCCCGAACAAAGTAAGCATCTTCGTTAGCGTATACGGTCACGGTTACACTTCCCGCAGGTGCGGTCCCATCGGTTTGGTATAATTGCTCAAATCTTCAATTGAATGGAAATATACTGACGTTCATGGTTCCGGCTTACGTTAGCAATCCGGCCATTTATATCACCTATGCCGGTGCGTCGAGCAACGATTATGCAGTTATTGCGAAAGTTGCATAAAATACCGCATAGGTATTCATTCTGTCCGGACATCAGGATTGCATAGAATACACTCCCTTCCAAACAGACTCGTGGTAAAATGTGACCATCAGCTGCATTTGTGCAAGGAGAGAACGATACGTGAAAATTACTGAACTGCTGGCCAATAAGCCGGTGACCCTATCTTTTGAAGTATTTCCGCCGAAAACAGATGACGGCTATGAGAGTGTTGCTCAGGCCGTTACATCTTTGTCCGCCATGAAGCCGGACTACATTTCAGTTACGTACGGAGCGGGCGGAGGAACTTCGAAGAATACGGTGCGCATTGCATCTGAAATACAGGGCCAATTAGGGACAACGGCCCTGCCGCATCTGAGCTGCGTCTCATCAACGAGAGAGGAAGTTGCACAACTTCTGGATCAAATGGAGCAGAACGGTCTGCATAATGTGCTGGCTCTGCGCGGCGACCGAATTCTTCAGACAGCAGCGGGCCCAAAATCCGACGACGATTATGAATACGCATTTCAACTGATTACGGATATTCGCACCAGGGGGAATTTCTGCATTGGCGCCGCCTGTTATCCGGAAGGCCATGTGGAATGTGAAGATAAAGAAACCGACCTCATCCATTTGAAGGAAAAAGTGGACTGCGGTGTTGATTTTCTCGTGACACAGATGTTTTTCGATAACCGTGTTTTCTATGATTTTCTGGAAAGAGCCGCAAAGAAGAACATTCAGGTTCCGGTTGTTGTTGGTGTGATGCCGGTTACCTCAGCTAAACTGATTCAAAAAATTTGTGCCATGTCAGGAACCTCTATCACGCCGCCGCTGCAGTTGCTGCTGGATAAGTGGGGCGAAAATCCGGAGGCCATGAAGCAGGCCGGAATCGCTTTTGCGACCGAACAAATTGTAGATCTGGTCGCGGGCGGCGTTCGGGGAATCCATATTTATACGATGAATAAACCGGAGATCGCCTTCAGAATTAAAGAGAATATTGAAGGCCTTCTGCGTTAACTGACTGCGTACATCCCCTTCATATTTCCTAAATTTTCGAAGGGAATAAAAATGCCCTGAATATGTCAACAAATATGGAGAATTTTGAAGAATTCCCCTGTTTTCGTTCACCTTAAGTTCACAATTAGGACATAATTACAGCAAGAAGCAAACACGGTGTACATGCTAGGATATGGGTGTAAGACGTGTAGGTATAGATAGACAGAATTGATAGGAGAATCAGTACAATATTTATCCGAAATTTCAATCTTATCAAATACTGACGAACGGGAGGTGATCTTATGAAAATGAATGCATTACAACTCCTGATCATGAACCATAAGATCACTGCTTTTGCTTTGGGAGCCATACTGACCACTGCGGTTGGAAGCGCGATAACAGCCAATATCCCTCCGACATCACAGGCAACCCAAACGTACAATCAAGTGGCAGCACAAGCGCAGAACACGTCGACATCATCGACGGCGGCGGATTCCCTGACGATCCCCGCAACAGAAACCACTCCTGAATATGTTGTGAAGGATGTAACCCAGACTCTTCCTCAGGATACAACGCAGGTGACGACGCAGGCTACGACACAGGAAACAACGCAAATCGCGACCGCTGCGACGACAACAGCTCCGGCGGAAACGGCCGCGGCAACTACGGCACAGAAACCTGCAGCAACAACCGCGAAAGAAACCGCAGCACCGACAACGAAAGCAACTGCAGCACCGACAACGGCAGCAACAACCGCGGCAGTCACTGCCGCCGCATCCGCAGCAAGCCTTGGAGATAATAACGGTACCTATGACAGCACGATGGCACAATCTGTTCTTGCACTTGTAAATCAGGAAAGAACAGCAGCAGGAGTCGGCACGTTAACATGGAACGATACTTTAGCGGCATCTGCAGCGATTCGTGCAACAGAAATTGTTGTCAGTTGGTCACATACTCGTCCGGATGGTTCGCCCTGGTATACGGCCGGCGCACAAATGCAGATGGGCGAGAACCTTGCTTACGGACAAACCACAGCAGACCAGGTTATGTCTGAGTGGATGGCATCGCAGGGACACAAAGACAACATTCTCAGATCTACGTATACGATGATTGGCATTAGCTGTTATTACGATAACGGAGTATACTACTGGGCACAACATTTCGCATAAAGTACTTGACAGAACCCCCGATGTAAAGAAAAATAGAGGCACGATGATCCCGTAAAGATTTTCGTGCTTTTTCATTTGTACGAATGCTATGTTCTCAATCACCAATCTATAAAGTATCCGCAGGATTCATATGAGGGTTCAAATGACGCCGCATAATTTTCGAAGTTTTTTTATCAGACACAGAGGGAAATCAGCGACTGCAGTGGTTGTACTTCTCTTATTTCTCGGAGTTACCGTATATGCGCAGAGCCCATCCGGGGCGGATGCTGTACATAGACTGACACTGCACGAGTCAACCGTTACCGAACCATCCGTAACAACAGCCGGAACAACCCCGTCTTCACAGATAACAACGGCAACATCAACATCGGAATCCACGCACGCATCAACTGCCGTGATTACAACGGAAACAGCTTCGGTTATTTCTGAACAAACAACGTCAGAGGCGATGCAAACAACGACTGCATGTGCCGTCGTTACAAAAAAGCCGACAACGGCTGTGACAAAAAGTACTTCGGCAACAGCCACGGCTTCACCGACAATCAAAGCCATCACCGCAGCACCGACGACGAAAGCGACTGCGGCGACAACTGTACCGGCTCCGACCCTTCCTTTAGATTACACGACGTATGATCCCGCAACCATGTCACAGAAAGTCCTGGAACTCGTGAATCAGGCCAGAAAGAACGCAGGCTTATCCCAGTTGACATCCAGTGCGTCTCTTGTGGATACTGCAGCCGTTCGCGGGCCGGAAATAATGATTCTCTGGTCACATACGAGACCGGATGGTTCCAGTTGTTTTACCGCATTTTCTGCCGACTGGTCCTACATGGGTGAGAACATAGCAGAAGGACAAAGATCCGCGCAGCGGGTAATGGATGATTGGATGGCTTCCGAGTACCACAGGGAAAACATTCTCAGTCCGAATTTTTCGCAGATCGGCATTTACTGCGGTACGGCTGCGGACGGCACTTACTACTGGGTGCAGGAATTCGGCGGCTGAAGATAACTCTGCCATATCTCCCGTCAGGTCAGATTCGGTACGACACGTAACGATTACATAGTGAATGGATGTGGAGAACCATGCTGCAATCCCCGAATGAGCCTATCCCCGTAAAGAAAAACATGAAGAAAGACATATGCAGATATATTGTTCTGATCGGTGCACCTCTGGGTGCGTTGGCAGGCTTTTTAACGATCTATTTCTTTGACCCGAATAAGAAGGGCGGAATCTTTATCCCGTGTGTTCTTCGCACGCTGACTGGATTCTATTGTCCGGGGTGCGGCAATACGAGAGCGCTGCATGCGCTCGTGCATTTGGATTTTGTAGGAATGATAGACAACAACCTGCTTTTCTTTCCCTTGTTTACGGTTCTCGTTTGGCTGCTTGCCGGTGAATATCTGCGTCTGCTGTTTCGCAGGAGAATCTTGTGGCTGCCCAAAAGAATACCGGCGGCAGTCATTATTCTGACGGGTGTTGTCATTGTGGTATTCACTGTTTTACGGAATGTTCCGGTATTTCCCTTTACGATTCTCGCTCCGGGATTGTATTCGTAATAATTACGTGAAGTTCGGACTAAAACTTCAGATTTGTCTTGACGAATGAGATAGAAATCACTAAGCTAAAAATAGTAATTTGCATTTTCATCCGGTATATACAAAATGCTGAGTTTTCGGACATTTCATAGGGTGAAAAAGATTCGGAGGGAATCAATATGGCTAATTGTAAGAGTTGCGGTATGGAAATAGGGGATGCAAAATTTTGCCCCGCATGCGGCATTGCGCAGGACAACGTTGTTGAAACAGCTGCACCGGTCTATGAGACATCCAGTCAATCATTTGAACCCCTGACAGGAGCACCTGTATTAGGAGATACACAGGGACAGAGCACTGTGCAGACAGCGAATACCGTTCCATACACTTCGGCACCGGATTCGTCGGCGATTCCAAACCACTCAGGTCAGATGATCTTTGCCGTTGTGAACATTGTTCTTGGAGCACTCTTGTGCTGCTGCGGCGGATTTGTCACACTGGTACTTGGAATTATTGCCGCAGTTCTGAACTCGAAAGTTGATTCTGCCGCTACAGTTGAAGAAGCGAAGAAGAAGATTAGCACCATTCGAATACTGAACATTATTGCCGTTATCTGCCTCGTTGTATTCTTCTTCCTTACGCTTATTATCTGGGTGGCTAACGGATCGCAGTCCTGGACGCATTATTATAATTATAATACTACTTACTAAGGATGGTTTCTGCTGTCGCATCTGCTAAATAAAGACTGCTCCGCCTAAAAACGGAGCAGTCTTTTGCTTTTTGGGTCTCAAAGATAATGTTTTACATACATTCATAAATCTTCCCGGTTTTCAATAACAGAATACATGCCTTACTAACGAATTTGCGGTATAATTATGTTAAATTTCTAATTTATAAACGAGGTGCGCGCGATGAAGAAATGTCCGGTATGTGGAGTTATGATGGGCGATAATGTTGCACGTTGTTTTATGTGCAAATACGACTTTCAAAAAGCAGCCAGAGAAGGTGAGGACGTTGCGAAAAAAGAAGCAACGGAGCACATCAAGAAGGCGGATCTGGAGACAAGCAGTCGGGCAAGTGACAAGAAAGCCGAAGAAGATAAGATTCTTGCCGATGCCAAAGAAAGAAACCGTCTTGTGATCGAATCCCTGCAGCAGCAGCTCGATGAAGAGAAGCTCAGACTTGAACAGGAATATGTGGAGATCCGCAAGAAGGCTTTTGACGAAAAATCGAAAATTGATAAAGAACTTCAGGCGGCCCGGAAGCAGGTTGAGGAAGAGAAGAAGCATATTGAAGAAGTGCAGCTGCTCCATGCTCAGGCGGTTGAGGAATCGAAGCGTCTGGCACTTGCAGAAGGCAATGTGATTCGCAAAGAAGCACACACGGATGCCGGGAAGATCATCAAGGAAGCCAATGACCAGACAGAGCAACTGGCGGTTCAGGTTCGCAAGGAATATGAAGAAGCCATGAATCTGAAGGATCAGATGCTGACAGAAGCGAAGATACATCAGGCGGAAGCCGAGGAAGCGCTCCGGATCCAGAAGGAAGCGCAGACCGAATGTACCCGTATCGTCTCGATAACGGATGCAGCCAAGAATAATGCGGAACAGGAATTGGCGGAAGTACGGAACAAGGCGGTACAAGAACTGCTGGACAGCAAGAAACAGGCAGAACTGGATGCGGATGCCAGAGTAGCCGCAGCGGAAGCGGCCCGTCTGAAAGCGGTCGAAGAAACTCAGCGCGTTATCCTTGAAATTGAGAATACCAGGAAGCAGGGAGAAGAAGAACTCTCTTATTATATTAACGAAGCCAAAGCCGCAATTGCCACAACGGAAGAAGCCCAGCAAAAGGCCAGGAAAGACGAAGAAGAAGCCCGAATCATACTTTCACAGCTCAAGGCCGACAAGGAGAAGGCGGAAGCCGAAAAGATCAAGGCTGATGAAGCACTGCGGGTCACGGCGGAAGATTTGCGCGTAGCTCAGGAAAAACGTGACAAACTCGAAGAAGAGACAGGTGCCGTTCTTCTCATGTCAGAGGAAGCCAGAAAGAAAGCCGAACTCGAAGTAAGCGAACGGCTGAACGAACTGGAGAATACACGCACGGTCACTGAGGCGGAAATTGCGAAGATCATTGAGGAAAGCCGTCTGACACGTGCTTCCGCCGAACAGGAAGCTGTACTTCTGTCCAAGGAACTTGAAGAAGCAAGAGCCACGATTCAGCAAGCTGAAGAACAGCGGCTTGCATCCAAAAAAGAAACAGAAACTATGCGCCTGACAACGAAGCAGGAGACTGAAGAACTTCGATTGTCAGCCAAAGATGAGGCGGAACAGATTATCATCGCAGCGGAGAAGCGTGCAGTTGCACTTAAGGAAGCGGCGATCAGCGAGAGTGAGAAGGGTCGTATGGCAAAACAAATTGAAGAAAATATCCTTCTGGCAGGACAGGCAATGGCTGCGAAGGAAGAGGCAGAGAAGAGAGCCGATGCGCTAGCTCAGCAGATTGAAGGCTCACAAAAAGCGATTGAGCAAATGGAAGAGAAGATTGAAAAACTTCGTTCTTCTCAGGGTCCCGGTGAATTTAAACCCGTATCCGTTCCGATGGAGTACGAAGTTGAAATCATCAGGCACAAACCTTCGGGTGAAGTGGATTCCGAAGCAATTTCCAAGGCCCTTGCACAGCGCGGCCCCGGCGGTTGGAAGCTGCACAGCCTTGTGAACGACGAAGGCGGAAGGCTTCAGGCCACGCTTGGCGCATCAGAGCAATACTCTCTTTCATCCGGAACAGCTATGAAAGAAGACAGAGTTATATTAATATTTGAGCGAGTCGCTTTAACGCCGAGAAAGAATGCGGAGACGGAAGAACTTCCCTCTTCCCAAGCGTGAAAAACGATGATATAATGCCTTCCATTGAGACGAAGGCGTTTTCACTTTATTGGAGACGCCTTCTTATTTTTTATTAAGCAATAACGAGAGGAGCCAAAGAAAATGACTGATGCAATCAAAGTAATGGACATTTTTGGAATGAACGTATTTAACGATGCGGTCATGAGTCGCCGACTTCCTAAAGGAGTCTACAAAGAACTGAAGGCTACCATTGATAATGGAGGGGATTTGAACCCTGCAATCGCTGATGTAGTAGCAGCCGCTATGAGAGACTGGGCTTTAGAGAGAGGTGCGACGCACTATACACATTGGTTCCAGCCGATGACCGGAATCACAGCTGAGAAGCATGATGCTTTTATCTCAACGGATTCTTCAGGCAGAGCAGTTCTTGATTTCACAGGTAAAGAACTTATTAAGGGCGAACCGGATGCTTCATCTTTCCCGTCCGGCGGAATCCGTGCAACATTTGAAGCCCGTGGCTATACGGCATGGGATTGTACTTCTCCTGCCTTTATTCGTGAAGATGCTGCCGGTGTAACGCTTGTTATCCCGACGGCTTTCTGTTCCTATACCGGAGAAGCACTTGACAAGAAGACACCTCTTCTCCGTTCCATGGCAGCCCTCAATATGCAGGCACTTCGTATTCTGAAGCTTTTCGGAAATACGACATCAACACATGTTATTGCTTCCGTCGGACCGGAACAGGAATATTTCATTATCGACAAGAAGAAATATCTTCAGAGAAAAGACCTGATTTTTACAGGACGCACACTTTTCGGAGCGATGCCTCCCAAGGGTCAGGAACTGGAAGATCATTATTTTGGATCCATTAAGGAGCGTATCGCAGCCTTCATGAAGGATGCGAACGTTGAAATGTGGAAGCTTGGCATTCCCGCCAAGACACAGCATAATGAAGTGGCTCCTGCACAGCACGAGATTGCGCCTTTCTACGGCACGACCAATGTTGCAACGGATCACAACCAGCTTGTCATGGAGACCCTGAAGAAGGTCGCCGAGCGCCATAACCTCGTCTGCCTCCTGCACGAGAAGCCTTTTGCAGGCGTGAATGGTTCCGGTAAGCACAACAACTGGTCTATCGGCACGGATGACGGCGTGAACCTTCTGAATCCGGGACATAATCCGCATGAGAACATTCAGTTCCTGCTGTTCCTTGTCGCAATTCTGAATGCCGTAGACACCTACGCTCCGCTTCTTCGTCTGTCCGCTGCAAATCCGGGCAACGACCACCGTCTTGGCGCCAACGAAGCTCCTCCTGCCATCATCTCAGTTTTCCTCGGTGAACAGCTGGATGATATTCTTGAGCAGATCGAAGCCGGCAAACTGGACCACACGAAAGTCGGCGGAATTCTTGATACCGGCGTAGCCAGCCTTCCGAACCTGAACAAAGATGCAACCGACCGTAACCGTACGTCACCTTTTGCCTTTACAGGCAACAAGTTCGAATTCCGTATGGTACCTTCGTCCGCATCCATTGCAGGACCGAATTTCGTACTGAACACGATCGTTTCCGAAATTCTTTCACAGTTTGCCGATGAGCTTGAGAAAGCGGATGACTTTGATAAGGCTGTCTGGGAACTCATCCGCAGAAACGTGAAGGAGCACAAGAAGATTATTTTTGCCGGCAACAACTACTCGGACGAGTGGCTGAAGGAAGCAGAGAAGAGAGGTCTTCCGAATATTAAGTCAACGGTTGCCAGCGTAGCGGCTCTCACCACACCGGAGAGCATCCGGATTTTCGGAAAGCACCACGTTCTTAATGAGGTCGAACTGCATTCACGTGCGGAAATTACATACGAGAACTACATCAAAGTCATCAATATTGAAGCCCGTACAATGATCGACATGACATCCAAGCAGATCATCCCGGCAGTCATCAAGTTCGTGACCTCCATGGCGAAATCCATCTCCACGGTGAAAGCTGCCGCAGAAGACTGCGATGTATCGGTTCAGGCCGATATGCTGAAAGAGATTTCGGCAAAGCTCGCTGTTACAAAGGCCGCTCTTTTGAATCTTGAGGCGGAGAACGACAAGGCAGCTGCATTCGACGGAAGTGCCGGCGATCAGGCTGCATACTATCGTGACAACGTTTTTGTGGCCATGGCTGCATTGCGTGTGCCGGTGGACGAGCTTGAGATGATGGTTGATCAGGACGTGTGGCCTTTCCCGACTTACGGCGACATCCTCTTCAACGTATAATCGCAATTCCCTGCATTCTTGAGCGCCCCGGATGTGATTTTTGAAAATCACGGCCGGGGCGTTCTTTTTTTGTTAGAATGGAGGAAAAGATTCTTGTGTCAGGAGGGTTCGAATATGCAGGAGACGAAACCGTCTCTGGATGTAAAAGCACTTTTTTCCGTTACGCTTCTGGCCGGAGAGATTCTGCTGTCGAGCGGTGCTGAGATTTATCGGGTGGAAGACACAATTCACCGGCTCCTCCGGCTTTCGGGTATTGAAGCTGCGGAATCCTTCGTAACACCGACATGCATTATTATGACGCTTCGCGATCCGGATTCCGATACGCTGACGACGCTGCGGCGTGTTACCGACAGGGAACATAACCTTGCACGCGTTGCACAGGTCAATAAGGTCGCCAGAGCGCTGTGTGACAACAAAATATCACTTGAAGAGGCGTCCGGCACATTAGAGGAGATCAAGCAGAGCAAAGGGTATCCTGAGTGGGCGATGATGCTCCTCCTGTTCTTTTTGCCGGTTTGTTTCTATATGCTTTTTGGCGGGCAGGATATTGCGTCGGGTTTGATTTGTCTGGTTACCGGCACGTGGCTGGCACTGATTCGAAAAGTGATGATCCGAACATCGCTGGTGCGTTTCTTCCATGATCTGATCCGGGCGGCGGGCGTCGCTTTTCTGGCATCCGTCATGACAAGAATATTTTCGGCTGATTCGAATACGAATCTCATTATTATAAGCTCGATCATGCCGCTGGTTCCGGGCGTATCTATTACGACAGCAATCCGGGATCTGCTTCATGGAGATTACCAGTCCGGTACTGCGCGCGGTGTGGAGGCCTTCATTATCGCAACGGCTGTAGCTGTGGGTGTGGGCGCTGGATTGTTTCTGTTCCGGATGATTCCATAAAGGAGGGAACGATGGACTTACATATTCTTGTTCTGATCGGTGGATTTCTGACCGCAGCAGGGGCAGCGCTATTATTTCAGGTTCCTGTCCGGCAGGCCATGCTGTGCGGGGGGATCGGAGTTTTGGCGAGTTTTTTGAATTTGCTGGTATCCCGCGGATCCGAAGCAACGGTTCTTTCAACTTTTGCGGCATCCCTTCTGGTTGCCGTTCTTTCACATGCCGCAGCAAGAATCGTGAAGATGCCGGTGACGGTTTTTCTCATTCCGTGCATCTTTCCCTTTGTGCCGGGTGCAGGCATGTTTCATATTGTATACAGCCTGATCGAAAGCCGGCCGGCGGATGCAACGATGTATTTTTTCTCAACGATGGAGTTTGCGGGAGCGATTGCGCTTGCGATTTTTACCGTAGATACGATTTTTAAGAAAAGAGTCAAAGTGCACACAAAATGCACATGAAATACGCGATTTTGACAGTGGCAGTTGTTCACCTTACATAGTATAATTGGAACATTAGCTATACTAAGGAGGACAGATTCATGATGAATTATCCAGCAAGCAAGATCCGCAATATCACTTTGCTGGGACATGGCGGATCCGGTAAAACAGCCCTGGCTGAGGCAATGCTGTTCAGTTCGAAGGCGATTGACCGCCTCGGCAGAGCAGCAGACGGCAGCACGACAATGGACTTTGACGCTGAAGAGGTTAAACGCAAAATTTCAATAAATACGACAATTGCCGCGTGTGAGTGGAAGGGTTCTAAGATGAACATCATTGACACTCCCGGCGATTTTGATTTTCTGGGTGAAACGATGGCCGGGATTCGGGTGGCTGACAGTGCGATCGTTATGATAAGTGCCAAAGGCGGTACTTCTGTAGGATCAGAGAAAGCCATTCGCCTGCTGAAGAAGCGCAACGTACCTTTCCTGTTTTTTATGAATCGCATGGATGAACCGAATGCGGACTTTGAAGCTGTTGCTGCACGTATGCGTGACAACTACGGCCCGGGTGTCATTCCGCTTTCTCTGCCGATTATGGCTGAAGGGCGTATGACCGGTATTGTGGACGTAATGAACCGGAGAGCGTTTTCTATAGATGAGAAATCCGGAGCTATGACGGAGATGCCGGTACCGGCGGCCTATGCGGATCGCATAACCGAGCTCCAGGAATCCGTCAACGAAGTCGTCGCTGAGAGTGACGAAGTTTTGATGGAGAAATATTTTGCCGGAGAGGCTTTCTCTGAGGATGAATTCAGAAGAGGCGTACATGCCGGATTCCGTGACGGAAGTCTCCATCCGATTTATGTCGGCTCCGCATACCGTAACTGGGGAGTGGAGTTCCTTATGAACTGTATCTCCAAAGATACGCCGGCTGCCGGGGAGAAAGAACCCGTGCAGGGAACGGCACCGGACGGGTCAGCAATCGCAGTCGCCTGCAGTGAGAAAGATCCGCTGGCCGCATTCGTGTTTAAGACAATTGCGGATCCTTTTGTCGGGCGCATCAGTCTGTTCCGGGTCTATTCCGGCGTCCTGAAGCCTAACAGCACGATTTACAATGTCGACAAGGAAAAAGAAGAGCGGATTGGAAGCCTTTTCTGCATGGTGGGAAAGAAACAGGTTCCGATAGATCAGGTTGGCGCCGGTGATATCGGGGCTGTGGCCAAATTAGTACTTACGCAGACCAACGACACGTTGACGGATCGCTCACGGCCGGTTGTTCTCCCGAAGATCAGCTTTCCGACGCCCTGCCTTGAAATGGCCATTGTCCCAAGGGCCAAAGGTGAAGACGACAAGATCGTGGCAGGACTTCATAAGCTTTCGGATGAAGATCCGGTTTTCCGTGTCACGATGAATGCAGAGACGCGTCAGATCGTGATATCAGGTCTTGGGGAGCAGGAGATTTCCGTGCTTCGCAGCAAGCTCAAGAGTAAGTTCAATGTGGATTCCACCATTGAGGCACCGCGCGTACCATACCGTGAAGCGATCCGCAAGAAAGTGAAAGTCCAGGGCAAACACAAGAAACAGTCCGGCGGTCACGGTCAGTACGGTGACGTATGGATCGAGTTTGAACCGACGGAAACGGATACCGAGACACTGGTTTTCGAGGAGAAGGTGTTCGGCGGATCTGTTCCGCGCAACTTCTTCCCGGCAGTAGAGAAAGGTCTCCAGGATTCCGTAAGTAAAGGCGTACTCGCCGGTTTCCCGGTTGTCAACCTGAAAGCCACTCTTGTTGACGGTTCCTATCACGATGTTGATTCTTCTGAAATGGCATTCAAGATTGCGGCCCACCTTGCATACAAGACCGGGCTTTCGCTTGCAAGCCCGATGCTGCTTGAGCCAATCAGCAGTGTTGTTGTTCATATCCC
>Ga0302289_1000724_pt1 | contig 12525 bp, 5 predicted proteins | sample III_Fen_N1_2_FD_194552 | JGI IMG/M metagenome (GOLD analysis project Ga0302289, IMG submission 194552) | Peat permafrost microbial communities from Stordalen Mire near Abisko, Sweden - III_Fen_N1_2 | ecosystem: Environmental > Terrestrial > Soil > Wetlands > Permafrost | place: Sweden: Abisko... | reverse complement strand
TGGCTACAAACCACAAACGATTAAAGCAACAAAGGAAACTTTAAAAATTGTGCTTGCAGACGATACCCAATTAATGGACGAGGTGGTGGTTATCGGATATGGCGTACAGAAAAAAAGTGACTTAACCGGTGCAGTTTCTTCATTAAAAGAAAAAGACTTCAATAAGGGTGTGCTTACCTCACCAACTGATATGATACAAGGTCGTATTCCTGGCGTAAATATTACCACCAACGGTGGTGAGCCTGGTGCAGGTGTATCCGTTCGTATCCGTGGTGCCAACTCTATCCGTTCAGGTCAGGAACCGTTGTACGTTGTTGATGGTATTCCATTAGACATTACCGATGTGCAACCATCAGGTGCTTCAACAGCGGGCGTTGGCTCCAGTTCTACAAAAAACCCATTAAATTTTCTCAACCCTGATGACATCGAGTCTATAGATGTATTGAAAGATGCTTCTGCAACAGCAATTTATGGTTCGAGAGGGGCAAATGGAGTAGTTATAGTTACGACTAAGAAAGGGAAAGAGGGAAAAACAAATGTTTCATACTCTGCTTATGCTGGTATCTCTGAATTGCCTTCTAAATATCCGGTTTTAAACGCTAGCCAGTACAATGCTGCACGCGCTACCCTTGGATTGGCAGCTGCCAACCTTGGTTCAAACACCGATTGGCAAGACCAAATATTTCGTACAGCTTACTCACAAAACCATAGTTTATCGCTGAGCGGTGGAAATAAAAATTCCAACTATCGTGCTTCGTTAAACTATATGGATCAGGATGGTATCATTTTGAAAACCGGGATGAAAAAATACTCCGGACGTTTAAATGTATCTACCAAAACATTGAATGATCGGTTAACTATTGATGTAGGTTTAACAGCTGCTCGCACAAACGATCAACGTGCTCCGCTTGGTGAAAGCGGGGGTGTTGAAGGCGACTTATTACTTTCGGCACTTAAACTGAATCCAACCTATCCGGTTTACAATGCCGATGGAACCTACTATCAGGTATCAGACCAGGTTAGAAATCCGGTTGCTATGATCAATCTGACAAATGACAATACCCAAACAGATCGTATATTAGGCAATATTTCAGCCACTTTAAACATAATGAAGCGGTTGAATTACAAGGCAAACATGTCGGTAGATCAATCAAAAGCAACCCGTAAAGTCACTCAGGATGCTCAACTATCATATATGACCGACAAAGGTACTGCAACTATAAACAATGTTGAACTTGGGAACTCAATGATTGAAAACTACCTTACGTACGATTTCAAACTGAGCAATGCCCACAAGTTTAATCTGCTTGCCGGACAATCGTATCAGAAATTCAGAATTTATTCGTATGGAATGACCGAAACCGGTTTTGCAAAAAGTACTGTTGATAATTTAAATGAATTATTATTGGGTAAAAGCACGCAAGCAGTTGTATCCTCTGACATAACCGTTAATGAATTACAATCTTTCTTTGGTCGTGTAAATTATAATTTATTGGATAAATACCTGTTCACAGTTAATTTCCGTGCAGATGGTTCTACTAAATTTGGTAGCAACAACAAATATGGATATTTCCCATCAGCTGCAGCTGCATGGCGTATGTCTGAAGAAAATTTCATTAAACAATTAGATGTATTCAGTAACCTAAAAATGCGCTTAGGTGCGGGTATTACCGGAAATCAGGAAATCACTTCTAAAATTGCGAGCGAATCACTTGGTACAGTTACCGGTGCGGTACTGAATGGCGGATCGACTATAACTCCGGGATATACACTGATAAGAACACCAAATCCAGACATTAAATGGGAAAAAACAACCCAATATAACTGGGGAGTAGATTTTGGGGTACTAAAAGGCAGACTTAGTGGAACTGTAGATTTATTTTACAAAAATACAACTGATGTTCAAATGTATACAGCAGCTATTATGCCAACTCCATCGGCTATGGTTTGGACAAATAAAGATTTGAACATCATAAACAAAGGTCTTGAAATAGCACTGAATGGTGTAATCATTGACACCAAGGATTTTAATTGGTCTGCAAATATCAACTTTTCAAAAGTTGATAATAAAGTTGAAAATATGACCATTTCTAAATTACCTACAGGATATCCTAGTGGCCCGGGGATTACAGGAACTCCATCACAATACATTGTAAACAACGAATCGCTCGGTACTTTTTGGGGTAAGACCTTTCTGGGTTTTGACGCTGCAGGTAAAAGTATTTTTGCCAAAGATGCCAATGGAGTTGATATAGAAGGAGTAATCGGAAATGCATTACCAGATTTCACGTATAACTTTGGTACCAATGTAAGCTGGAAACAATTCGATTTAAGCCTGAACTTTAATGGAGTACAAGGTAATGATGTTTACAATAACTTAGCAAATATCATGGATCAAATGACCATGTTCGGAAGTGGTTGGAATACTACTGCTACGGCAGTGGCCTCAGGTGAAGCAACAAGCAATGTATTAAACTATTCGAGCCGTTTTATTGAAGATGGATCATACCTCCGATTATCAAACGCAACATTTGGTTACACCTTTAAACTGGCAAATCAAAAGTATATTAATCGTTTAAGAGTTTACGTTTCAGGAACAAACTTACTCACATTCACCAAATACACAGGATACGATCCTGAAGTAAACGCCACACGTTACTCGAATGGTGTGCCTGCAATGGGAATTGGTTGGACAAGTTACCCGAAAGCAAGAACCTTTACAGTTGGGGTTAATGTAGAGTTATAATAACTAATTAAAGAGACAAATTTATGAAAAAGATATATATATTTCTAGCTTTTCTTTTATTGGGTACTGCAGCTTGTACTGACTTGAAAGAAGAAGTTTTAGATGAAGTAAATGGCTCATCCATCACTTCCGACACGACGAATGTAGATATGTTGGTAGCGCCAACATATGCATTTCTGCGCGACTTGCAAAGCCGGGGTGCAGGTTGGCTGGCACAAGAAACATGTACAGATGAAGTAGTTTTTCCAACACGTGGTGCCAACTGGAATAGTGCAGATTATCGCACTATTTTCACACATGATTATACCGCATCAAACGGATATATCAAGAACACATGGAATAGTTACCTGATAGGGTTTACACGTTGTAATGTGGCTTTGTATTACATGCAAAAACTTACCCAAACCGATAAGGTGAAACAGTATATTGCTGAGGTGCGTTTTATTAGAGCTTTGGCGATGTACCAACTAAATGACTGCTTTGGTCAAATGCCTTACCGCGAATATGATGAATATGATTACTCTAAGATACCGCAACATTTGAACCGCGCACAAATAGTAGAAAAAATGATTTCGGATTTGAATGATATTATTCCAACAATGAAAGTGAAAGGTGCAGTTCCTTATGGTCGCATTACCAAAGCTGCTGCTCAACTTCTTTTAGCCAAAATTTACCTGAATTATCAGGTTTATACCGGTACTGCTCCTGCCTTTAGTGATGGAACCGGTAAATGGGCTGAAACTATTAGCTTGTGTGATGATATCATCAACGGTAAATCGGGTAGTTATGTATTGGCGGATGATTTCTGGAAGCTTTATTTATCGGATAATGCAACCTACTCTGATCAGACCGAAACCATTTTACCGATTATCTACGATTCTAAAATTGGTATTGGTGGAATTCCATGGATAAATATGACTTTGGATTATAATCAGTTCTTTGGCACGTACTTATCATCAAATATGTGGAATGGTTGCTGTACAACTCCAACTTTCGTTGCTACCTGGAATCAAACAGATCCTCGTTTTAAAGATAATCGTATGAAAAGCTCAACCGGTTTCAATTTAGGTTTCCTTATCGGACAACAATACAGTCCGGCAGGAGTAGCATTGGTAACTAAAGATGGCGGTCGTCCATTGAATTTCACAACTGATTTCAGCAACAACAATTCGTTGGAAGAACAAGGGGTACGTGTAGTTAAATATGCTCCTAACCCTACTACAGCTTATCCGGGTGCAAGTGAAAATGACTTTCAATACTACCGCCTAACTGATGCGTACCTGATGCGTGCTGAAGCTAAGTTCCGAAACAATGATGTGAATGGTGCATTGACAGATATCAACACTATTCGTGTAAAACGTGGGGTTGCAGCTTACGCATTGAGCGAATTGACTCTGGATAAAATTCTGAACGAACGTGGTTACGAGTTCTATTGGGACAATTGCCGTCGAAACGACTTGATTCGTTTCAATAAATATTGTGATGCCCGTTACGAGAAAACAACCGTAACTCCTGCTTATAAAATTTTGTTCCCTATTCCACTGACAGCGTATGATGCTGACAGAAATATGATTCAAAACCCTGGCTATCCTGCATTTCAATAATTTTTAGTCGTACTTAATTCTATAGGTAAGGGAGATTGGTTTCTCCCTTACTAGCTAAACTATTGCCTTTATTTTCCAATTAATCCACTATTTATATTCTCCACAATGAGACTAAAACACACAGTAGTACTATTTCTTTTGTTGCCATTAAGCGTCTGGGGAAGTTCCTTCAAACCGGCTCCTGCCTGGCTAAAAACAGCGGCGTTTTATCAGATATACCCACAAAGTTTCAAGGATACCGATGGTGATGGTATTGGCGACATTAACGGTATTATTTCCAAGCTCGATTATCTAAAATGGCTCGGAATTGATGCCATTTGGATGAATCCATGCTTCGAATCTTCGTATCAGGACGCCGGTTATGATGTAACCGATTTCTACCATGTAGCAAAGCGATATGGAACCAACGACGATTTGAAGCGATTATTCAGGGAAGCACATAAACGTAATATGAGAGTTTGCCTTGACCTCGTAGCCGGTCATACTTCTATTGATCATCCATGGTTTAAAGCCTCACAATCGGCAACACGCAATGAATTATCCGACCGGTATATTTGGACCAATGACTCCACAGTAAAACCAGAAAGGCATATATCCGGAAAATTTGGACGAAATGGGACATACCGAAAAAACTTTTTCGACTGTCAACCGGCATTGAATTACGGTTTCGGCGTTCCTGACCCAGCGCAACCCTGGCAATTACCCGTAACTGCCGAAGGACCGCAAAGAACCAGAAAAGAATTAATAAACATCATAGACTTTTGGATGATCATGGGTTGTGATGGTTTCAGGGTGGATATGGCTCCATCTTTAATAAAAAATGATCCTGACCGTGTGGAAACAGATAAACTTTGGGCCGAAATCCGAAATCATTTTCAGGCTAAATTTCCCGAAGGAATTCTTATTGCAGAATGGGGAAATCCTGCAAGGGCTATCAAGGCTGGTTTTATGATGGATTTCATTATTCATTTAGGTAATAACGGTTATAGCTCTTTGTTTTTCAATAAAGTAGGCACCTACCGCCACGACACATGCTATTTTAGTTTCGAAGGAAATGGAACTCCAACCAAATTTGTTGACTATTACCTGGAGCAGCTAAAAAATGTGGGTGATAGTGGTTACCTGTGCGTACCAACAGCCAATCACGATTTTCAACGCCCCAATTGCGGGACACGAAATGATGATGCACAATTGAGAACTGTTTCTACCTTTTTGATGACCATTCCAGGTGTGCCGCTCTTTTATTACGGCGATGAAATAGGAATGAAATTTATCGATGGATTACCCAGTAAAGAAGGCAGTTTATTGACCAAAGGTAACCGAGCCGGATCGCGTACCCCAATGCAATGGGATGGCTCTGAAGGTGCCGGCTTTTCAACAACCGGTCAGGACAAATACTATTTACCAATCGATGATTCGTCGTATCGTCCCAATGTGGAAACACAAATGGCGAACCCATCTTCGCTGTTACATTTTAATCGACGATTATTACAGTTAAGAAAACAATATCCGGCCTTGGGAACACGTGGTGGTATCCGGTTTTTGTATGCCGAAGCCAACAAATATCCTTTTGTTTACGAACGCACGGCCAATGGACAACGATTTATCATCGTTATTAATCCTTCGGGGAAAGCAGTAAAAGCAGAATGTTCCTTCTCAGGCGCTGCTAAAGAGTTTAAGCCTGTTTTGGTAGACAGAACGTCGCTGAAATTGGTAAAAGATAAACTGCAAATAAATACAGACGGAGTATCGTATGGAATATTTATGGTTAATTAATAAGTTGTTTTGAGGTTGTAGTTTTGAGGTTTATTTAGATTGTGTTGTTAGTTTATGTTTTTTATTGAGAAAATAACTCCGTTGAATGAAGTGGTATATAATTATACAATTGATTAATTAGATTTAGCCGTTCACTTAAGATATATGTAACTGATTTTAATAATCATTTTATTCGATGGAGTTATTTTAATTTTTTCGTTCTTTCACAATAAAACTAAGGTATTTTTTTCGGCAGATAAAACTGTCAACTTGTTAACATGAAAAAGATTATATTCATATTCATTATCGGATCGTTTATCTGGGTTCAGAAAATATCTGCACAACAGCCATGGAAAGTTAGTGCAGATAGTATTATTTCTCAAAATTATTACGGAGTTTCGGTTGCAAATGGGATGATAGGTATTGTCTCCTCGCCCGAACCACTTAAAGTAAAAAATGTCATCCTTGCAGGGCTTTACGACCAATATGGCAGAGGTCGCGTGAGCAATTTCATACAGGGATTCAACTTGCTGAATCTGAAACTGAACATCAACGGACGTTCTGTGAATGCCGAATCAGTAAGCAATTTTCATCAAGAACTGGATATGAAAAAAGCCGTGTTCACAACCAGTTTTGATCTTGGTGATCGGGCAACGGTGAAATACAGTTACAGTGCTTTACGCCACCTACCCTACTGCGTTTTAGCAACTGTAGAAGTTACTGCCAAAAAAGATATTACGCTTACCGCTGTCAATGTGTTGGAAACACCCGATGCGTTGCGCGATGCAAAATTCACATTCAACGAAATAAATCGGAAACATATTGGCATTCAGCTAATGAGTTCACAAGCCAAAAGTCCTACCGGAAAGCTGTCCATCTGCGCTACCACTTCTTTTGCATTTTCCGAAAAACGAGGCGAAGAGCCCAATGTGATTCATGAAATGCCCGACAATAACCTCCACCAAATGAAGTTTACAAAATCGGTGAAAGCTGGAGAAACATACCATTTCTCGTTGGTTGGAACTACGCTCTCGTCAGCTCATTCAGCCGATCCGTACAATGAGGCGGAACGATTAACCATCTTTGCACGACTCGAAGGTGTGGATCGATTGATGAAAATGCATCAATCGGCTTGGGATAAGCTTTGGGCAAGCGATATCCAGATTGAAGGAGATCAGCAATCACAACAGGATATTCACAGCATGTTGTACCATCTTTATTCATTCACCATTGCCGGTTCAGGACTCTCGGTTTCGCCAATGGGGCTCTCGGGTCTGTGCTACAACGGACATGTGTTTTGGGATGCCGATACGTGGTTGTTCCCTGTTCTTGCCGTGTTACACCCCGAGCTAGCCCGCTCGATGGTGGAATATCGTTTTAATCGTTTGCAGGCAGCTCGCGATAATGCATTTGCACATGGTTACAAAGGAGCCATGTTTCCGTGGGAAAGTGCCGACAGTGGCGTGGAAGAAACACCCGTTTGGGCATTAGCCGGACCTTTCGAACATCATATCTCGGCCTGTGTGGCTCTCGCAGCATGGCAATACTACTGCGTAACGCAGGATGTGGAGTGGTTGCGCCAGAAAGGCTGGCCGATTATTTCCGAAACAGCCGACTTTTGGGTAAGTCGTGCCGAACGAAATGAAAAAGGCGAATACGAAATTAAAAATGTAGTGGCTTCCGACGAGTGGGCCGAAAACGTAGATAATGATGCGTTTACGAATGCATCGGCTCAGGTGAACTTGCGCAATGCAGTTGTGGCAGCATCTGTATTGAAGCAAGCTCCGAAACCCGAATGGAAAATGGTAGCTGATAAACTTGTTTTCAATAAACTCCCAAATGGCGTGACACGCGAGCATGCTACTTACAATGGCGAGAATATTAAGCAAGCGGATGTCAATCTGCTGGCTTACCCTCTTTTGGTCATCAAAGACACGGCACAAATAAGAAAAGACCTGAATTATTACGAAGTACGCGTTCCCGAAAGAGGAACGCCTGCTATGACGCAGGCTATTTTCTCACTACTTTATGCCCGTCTCGGAAATGCAGAAAAGGCCTATCATTTTTTCGAAGACGCTTACCGTCCCAACCTGCTTCCGCCTTTTCGGGTGATTGCCGAGACGAAAGGCGGCGATAATCCTTATTTCCTGACCGGAGCAGGTGGTGTATTGCAAGCTGTGTTGATGGGATTTGGAGGACTTGATATTACTCCAAAAGGAATTATTCAACATAAAACTGTCCTTCCGGGGCAATGGAAATCATTAGTGATAACCGGCGTTGGGAAAGATAAATCAACCATCACGGTACGAAAATGAACCTTCCCTGATTCATTTGATAACGGCAACTATAACCGGTTAAAAATCCAAATTAAAAGCTCAAAATGATTGACCGCAAAAACTTATTTGTAGCCCGACATTTCAGGCTATTAGGTTTTTGCGTGCCTTTACAGAACAAAAGCATTAAAAAACTATATAATTATTTATTAAAATCATGGACAAAACGAAGACAACCGAATTGGACAATGTAGTAGTACGATTCTCGGGCGACTCAGGCGATGGGATGCAACTCACGGGAACACTTTTCTCAAACCTTTCGGCCATTTTAGGAAACGAAATTTCAACTTTCCCCGATTTCCCCTCGGAGATACGTGCCCCACAGGGAACACTCGGTGGAGTTTCGGGATTTCAGGTACATTTAGGATCAAGCAAAATCTACACACCGGGCGACGACGCCGATGTGTTGGTGGCAATGAACCCGGCAGCACTCAAGGTAAACGCGAAAGCAATTAAAAAAGGTGGTGTGATTATTTACGATGCCGATTCGTTCGAGAAATCGGACTTTGAGAAAGCAGCCTTTAGTACTGAGAATCCGTTTGAAGAATTGGGTATTTCGGAAACCATTCAATTGATACCCGCTCCGCTGTCATCGCTCACGCAAAGCAGCCTGGAAGGTTTCGGGTTTGATAACAAAACCGTATTACGCAGCAAGAATATGTTTGCGTTGGGATTAATTTGCTGGTTATTCAACCGCCCCATCGATCAGGCTATTCATTTCCTGACCAATAAGTTCGGCAAAAAGCCAACCTTGCTTCAGGCGAACGTGAAAGTATTGACAGACGGATTCAACTACGGCAACAATTTGCATCTGACTATTTCGACTTACGTGATCGACAAATCGCACGAGACTCCGAAAGGGAAATATACCAGCATTAGCGGTAACAAAGCTACTGCTTGGGGACTGATTGCTGCTGCGCAGAAAGCTGGACTGCAACTATTCCTCGGAAGTTACCCCATTACGCCTGCTACCGACATCATGCACGAACTCACTGCCCGCAAAGATATGGGCGTGAAAGTGGTTCAGGCCGAAGATGAAATTGCAGGTATCACCACTTCCATTGGTGCTGCCTTTGCCGGAAGTTTAGCGGTAACCAATACTTCAGGCCCTGGGTTGGCATTGAAATCGGAAGCTATCGGACTGGCTGTGATGGCCGAATTGCCTTTGGTGATTATCGACGTGATGCGTGGTGGTCCCTCAACCGGTATGCCAACTAAGACCGAACAAACCGACCTATTGCAAGCCCTTTACGGACGTAACGGTGAAAGCCCCGTGGTGGTGCTGGCTGCCGGAACTCCCGACGACTGTTTTCACTACGCCTACATGGCCAGTAAAATAGCCCTGGAACACATGACTCCGGTTATCCTTTTGACTGATGCATTTATCGGTAACGGAACCTCGCTGTGGAAACTGCCCAAGTTGGCTGAGCTTCCTGCAATAACACCAAACTACGTGAAACCGGGTATGGAAGGTTGCAAAGTAACGGCACGTGACGAAGTATCAAAAGCACGTTACTGGAGTGTTCCGGGTAGGAAAGGATTCGAACATCGCAACGGTGGATTGGAAAAAGATTACGAAACCGGATGTATAGCCACCGAACCATTGAACCACGAAAAAATGGTGAATGCCCGTCAGGCAAAGGTGGAGTATGTGAGCAATTTCTTGCCAGAACTAGAAGTAGAAGGCGATGAAACTGCCGACATATTAGTAATAGGTTGGGGTGGAACGCACGGACACCTGATGAGTGCGGTAATGAATATGAACAAGGATGGAAAGAAAATCGCATTAGCACATTTCAATTATATCAACCCACTTCCAAAAAACACGATAGACGTTATTCAACGATACAAGAAAGTGGTGGTATGTGAACTAAACAGCGGACAATTTGCTACTTTCCTGCGTTCGAAAGTGCCCGGAGTGGAATTCCTTCAGGACAACAAAGTGCAGGGACAACCTTTCACCGTGGCTGAGTTAGAAGCTGATTTTAGCGATTTGATGTAAAGACCCCTAACCCCTAAAGGGGAACTTAGAATGTACAAATTCCAGGTTCTTATATTAAGTCAAGACCTCTCCCCAGCCCTCTCTGACCTTTATCCTCCGTCAGCTGACGGATACTTTCTCCTTTAGGAGAAAGAAATACGAAATAGAGTTTTTGAGAGGGAGCTAGATTACTATCGTCAGCGTGATTTTTACATGAAAAGTTGGTCAAAACAGTAGTAATTCAAGTCCCTCTCCTTGGGAGAGGGATATAGGGAGAGGTCGAATAAAAAATCATGCTTAACTAAACGACATTGATTCATATATTATTAGAAGCTACTAATTACAAACAAATTCTCATTTTATGGAAACAACAAAAATATTACAATATACAGCCAAAGATTTTAAAAGCGACCAGTACGTGCGCTGGTGCCCCGGCTGTGGCGACCACGCGGTGCTGAACTCATTACAGAAAGTAATGGCCGAACTTGGCGTTGCCCCTCATAACACAGCTGTTATTTCGGGTATCGGTTGTTCGTCGCGTCTGCCGTATTATATCAACAGTTATGGCTTTCATACCATTCACGGACATGGAGCAGCAGTGGCAACGGGTGTAAAAGTGGCTAATCCGGAACTTACCGTGTGGCAGATTACCGGCGACGGCGATTGTCTGGCCATTGGTGGAAATCATTTTATCCACAGCGTGCGCCGCAACGTGGATTTAAACGTATTGCTGTTCAATAACCAGATTTACGGACTGACCAAAGGACAGTATTCACCTACTACCAAAAAAGGTTTTGTAACTAAATCATCGCCTTTCGGAACTGTGGAGCGTCCTTTTCGTCCCGCCGAACTTACATTCGGTGCACGCGGCACTTTCTTTGCCCGCTTGCTGGATGTGGATTTGAAAACTGCTCAACAGTGTATGACAGCTGCTGCCAAGCACAAAGGGACCTCTGTGGTGGAATGCCTGGTGAACTGTGTTATCTTCAATGACGGAGCTCACGGCTGGTTGGCTCAAAAGGAAAACCGTGCCGACCGCACTATCGTGTTGGAACATGGCAAACCGATGATATTCGGAAAAGATAGAGACAAAGGATTGGTGCTCGACGGCTTCAACCTCCGTGTCGTAACCGTTGGCGAAGGTGGCGTGACCGAAAGCGATGTGCTGGTTCATGATGCTACCTGCGAAGACAGCACCCTGCATATGAAACTGGCCATGATGGAAGGTCCCGATATGCCAATTGCCATGGGTGTGATTCGCGACGTGGTAGAAGAAACCTACGATGCAGCCGTAGAAGCCCAGATAGCTGAAGTACAGGCCAAATCGAAAGTACAAACCTTCGACGATCTCATAGACATTTGCGAGCAATGGGATATGTAAATTATTGAAAATCAAAAGGCCGAATACAATCAGATTGGATTCGGCCTTTTTTATCTCTTAAACAGTCTATTCATTCGTAGTTTCAACTTCCATTGGAACTTCATCGGTCGCCTCATCTGGTGAGAAAGCTGTAGAGTCTAAAGCAGTAGAATCTACTCTTAAATGTGTCACACAGCTGTAATTGCGCGAAATGTCTTCTTTTGGTTTAGTTGGGAATTTGCCACGGTATCGTGTAAGGCTTTCGTCTTTCAATACTTTTTCCATAAACATAGCAAATATTGGTAAAGATGTCCTACTTCCTTGTCCGAGTTCCCCGGTACGGAAGTGTACGCAACGCTGTTCACCACCAACCCATGCACCACCAACCAACTTAGGCGTTACACCTACAAACCATGCATCAGAGTGATTGGATGAAGTTCCTGTTTTTCCACCAAAGTCGGTATTGAAATGGAATAGATCCCAACTCCAAAGCGCTTTTGAGGTTCCGCCCGGTTCGGTCATTCCACCTTTTAGCATTTCTGTCATCAACCAGGAAACTTCATAGGAAACTACCCGCTTTTGCACTGTTTTCTTCTCATAGATAATATTACCTTCATTATCCTCTATGCGACTTACCATAATCGGATCGTGATAATTACCTTCGTTTATAATAGTACTGTACGAATTTACCAACTCCAGCAGTGATACGTCCGACGACCCCAAACAAGTCGATGGTTTATTTTCTA
>Ga0302289_1000723_pt1 | contig 12539 bp, 9 predicted proteins | sample III_Fen_N1_2_FD_194552 | JGI IMG/M metagenome (GOLD analysis project Ga0302289, IMG submission 194552) | Peat permafrost microbial communities from Stordalen Mire near Abisko, Sweden - III_Fen_N1_2 | ecosystem: Environmental > Terrestrial > Soil > Wetlands > Permafrost | place: Sweden: Abisko... | reverse complement strand
GGCTTTTGTTTTTACCTAACCACGCTTACAATCCGAGATAGCGCCGGATTGATTCAAGATTCACGTGCGCCACGAGATGTTCTGCCATAGCCTCATAGATTTTCCGACGCTGATCCATCCACGCAAACGGGCATGGCCGATATCCGCGAATACCGGCGGCAGAAACCACCGATTGGCGCACTTCTGGTGCCTCGAACCAGCCATGCAAGTAGGTTCCCCAGACGTTTCCGAGCCGCGCCCCTTCCTCCCGTTTCCCCATCGCGTCCACCACTGGGTGCAGTGGCTCGCAAAAGCCCGTCGGTGTGGTTCGGCCCATGTGCGTCTCATACGTCATCCACTGTCGTTCGCCGCAAAACGCAGTCACTTGACGGACGATTTTTTCCTTCTCGAAATTGGTTTTCAACGGCAAAAGCCCGAGGCCGGTTTCCTCGCCTGCATCGCCCGCCACGCCAGCGTGATCACTCAACTGTTCGCCCAGAATCTGGTAGCCACCACAAAGTCCAATGACCGGAATGCCGGCTCGTGCAGCTAAAACAATAGCCTGATCTAAACCGGTCGCTTTCAGCCACCGCAGATCCGAAATCGTGTTCTTGGTACCCGGGATCACGATGGCGCGCGCCGTCGCCAGTTCGGCGGCGGACTTTACCCAGCGGATGCGCACGCCTTCGTCGTCCCACCACGGCTGGCAATCGGTCAGGTTGGCAACGTGTGGCAGGCGTATCCACGCAACCACTTCGCCATGCCCACGGTCTTCATCAGCGGCGCGCAGCCCGTCCTCTTCTTCCGGCTGCAAATCGGTCCGCAACGGCACGGTACCGAACACGTTTAATCCCGGAGCATGCGGAGCAAGCCAGCGATTTGGATCAGGAAAGAGGGTTATGTCGCCTCGAAAACGATTCACGATCGCGCCGAGCAACCGCCCACGATCTTCGTCCGGCAGAAGGCTCCACGTTCCGGCGAGCTGCGCGTAAATGCCACCACGATCGATGTCCCCAACCAAAACTCCGCGTCCGTCGAGATACCGCAACGGGCGCAGGTTCACCAGATCGCGTTCCATCAGATTCAATTCCACCGGACTGCCCGCGCCTTCGAGCACCAGCACATCGCACTTCGAACGCCAGTCGTCGAGCGTATCCTTAACCACCTGCCAGAGGTTATCGAAATTGCGATAATAGGCGTCGGCCGACTGATGCGCCTGCGACTTCCCTCGAAGAATCAGCTGCGAGCCTTTTGACCCGCTGGGTTTGAGCAGAATTGGATTCATGTCGACCGTGGGCAACAAACCACACGCCTCAGCCTGCACCGCCTGAGCGCGCGCAATTTCACCGCCGTCGAGCGTGGCCCATGCGTTGTTCGACATGTTTTGGGCCTTGAACGGAGCGACCCGCACGCCCTCCTTGCGCAGCCAGGCACAGACTGCGGTGGCGATCCATGATTTTCCAGCGCCCGAAGATGTGCCGAGTATGCCGAGCGCCTTCATGCGTGTTCTTTATTCTTTCTCGTTCTCTTTCATTTTTCTCCCCCTCGAGCCTAACGAAACGAGAAAGATAAGGAGAAAGCTTAAAATCAAAACTCTATCCCGAGCTGCGCCTTCACCCCCGCATTGAAGGGATGTTTGATTTCCTTCATCTCGGTCACCAGATCTGCGAGTTCCATCAACTCAGGAAGCGCACCGCGTCCGGTGATGACAACGTGCAGGTCGGGCCGTTTGGCGCGCAACACCGCAAGCACTTCGTCCTTGGGCAGGTATTCCATCGAAAGCACGACGTTGAGCTCGTCGAGCATAACAAAGGAGATGTCTTTGTTTTCAAAAAACTCGCACGCGTACCGCCAGCCTTCGCGACATTTGGCGATATCGCTGGTTTTGTCCTGCGTGTCCCAGGTGAATCCGTCGCCCACCGCGTGCCAGGACAGGTTCGGACTGCGCAAAACTTTTTCGACTGCGTCCGGGGTGCTCTTGATAAACTGGACAACGCCACATTTGCGACCATGCGCCAGAGAACGCGCCAGCATGCCGAACGCGGCGGTGGATTTCCCTTTGCCGTTGCCCGTATGGACCATGAGCAGACCGTGTTTGTCTTTTGTCGCACGCATCTTTTCCCGCATCTCGGCCTGCAGAGCCTGCATGTCTTCGCGATGTTTTTCCTCGGATGAATCGGGCAATGGGGTTGTTTTCATGGGAGTTCCAGAGTCAGGCCAGCAGTTTGTTTCGCACGCACACCAAAAACTTCGAACAACAGTTCGGGCGTGAGCACGGCTTCAGGGGGACCGGCAGCGCGCAAACGCCCCTCGTGAAGCACGACCACAAAATCGAGACAGTAGGCCACGCGCAAGTCGTGCAGCGATAATAGCAGCGTTGCACCGTCCCGCGTCACGCGGCGCGCGTGTTTTAGCACTTCCAAGCCGTGCTTCGGGTCCAGCGGTGCCAGCGGCTCATCCCAGAGCTGCAACCGCGCACCCGTGACCATCGCACGGGCGAGCAAAACGCGTTCGCGTTCTCCACCCGACAACCGGTTGACCGGTCGGTGAGACAACCCGGCGAGATCAAACATCTGCAAAGCTTCATCAACCCCACGTTCATCGTCGCCACTCGCAAAACGACCTTGCGCCACGACCGAACGCACGGAAAACCCAAACTCAAAACGCGCCTCCTGAGGGACCCAGCTCGCCAGCAAACCACGTTCCGGCACCAAGATTTCACCGATCTCGCGGCCCGCCCAGGCAACCTGCCCGGTCGAAGATAGCAAACCAGCCGCCACCTGTAACAAAGTCGACTTACCACTACCATTGGGGCCCACCAACCCCGCAAGCATGCCCGGCGTAAGCGACAGACTCACGTTGTCGAGACGCCCCGGCACCGAGGCGTTTGTAACCGTTAATGCCGTCACGCCTGACGTCTCAGTAGCCATAGAAAAAAAGGTCCGCCGATAAGGGACGTTACGATGCCAACTCTCAGCCCGCCCACTGTCGATCTACCAACAAGATCACATGCCAGGACAAAGGCAGCACCACCGATCAAAGTCAAAGGTACAAGTCGCCGGTGCTCGGGGCCAACCACCAGCCGAAGTAGATGCGGCACGATCAGTCCAACAAAGCCAACCGTGCCTGCCACCGATGTCGCCAGTGCAGTCAGAACCGTTGAGAGGGCCAGCAGCGAACGCCGCAATTGCTTAACGTCCACGCCCAAACTTTGGGCTTCGTCAGCGCCAAGACTGAGCAGATCCATCGGCCGGCCCAACGGCCAGAGCAGCGCGGCTGCGACAACGATCGGCGACGCCATGACCACGTGCTCCCATGTGCGATCCTCCAGCCCACCGAGCAGCCAGAATAGAATCTTAGCGTTACGCTCGTAAGTAAGCGTGAAATTTGAAAGCACGTAACTCGTCACCGCTCCGAGCAACGCGTTGAGCGCCACACCCGCCAGCAGCAACCGCTCTGTGCTAGCGCCGCGGCGCGCAAGCAGCACCACGGCACCGGTTGCAGTCAATGCACCGATGATAGCCGCCACCGGTAAAATAAAGATCGAGGTCGTCGCCCAGCCCAGCCCGATCACAACCACTGCACCGGCCGCACCGCCGCTGGTCACACCGAGCAGCCCGGGACTCGCGAGACTGTTGCGAAAATACGCCTGCATCACCAGTCCGCTCGCCGCCAACGCCGCACCCACCAGCATCGCCACCAGCATGCGCGGCAGCCGGATATTCCAAAGAACGATCGCCGCGAGGTCATCACGGTGGAGCAATCCCGCAATGATCCTCGCCGGGCCCAACCTCATATCGCCGATTCCAAGCGAGGCCAGCGCGAGCAATCCCAGCAGGAGGATTGAAACCGGAAGGGCGAAGCGATGAACCCAGGGAGACGTCATTGAAACCTCTCGGGATGGAACTGCCGGGCCAGCAGCTCGTATGCCTCGATCCGGCGATGCGAAACGCAACTGAGCTGATAATGTTTAACCAGAACCGCGCGGTTTTCTTTCACCGCCGCCATGTATTCGTAAGGCGAGATTTTTCTGTAGGGTTCGAGGGCATCTGCAACGGATTCTCCCGGCACCACGAGCCGGTCAATTGGCCAGGTGAGCATTTGCTCGGTGGGTGGCGCTTGATGCCCGTGCAGGTGCCCCAACGTGGCCGCGAGATTCTCGGCGCCAGCATGATCACACAGATCCTGAAACGTGGAATCGTCTCCGGGAATCATTCCGTAGTTGGAGGGCGCGATCACGCGAACCGGTTTCACGCCCTGCAAGCGTTCACGCAACACCGCAATACGGTGTTCACAATCAGCGATCACACGTTCAGCCCGCGCCTCAGCGTCCGGTCCAAGCTCCTGCGCAATCAGACGCAGATTTTCGTAAGCGTCCTCCATCGTGCGATAATGACTGAACACGATCACCTTTATCCCGGCACGACGCGCTTGCGCGACGATTTCGGCCCGGCTGTAGTCGGCGCAAAGCAACAACGTCGGCTTGTACTTGAGAGCGTCTTCCAGGTCACCATTCAGCACCAGTTGCGGGTAACGCCCGGCTTCGTCGGCTACCGCTGAGAACTCAGGTTTGCGCGCCAGATGACTGAGCGCGGCGATTTGCGACGGATCGGCCACCGCCAGCAACAACTCATCGGTACCGACAGTCTGCGATATGACCCGCACCGCCGCCGGCTCCCCGGCCTGCGCGCAACAGCACCAGGCAAACAGACCTAAAAGCAGGACGTGGATTCTCATTTCAGATTCGAGTTAACTCAGAATTTCCATTCAACGCCACCAAAGTATCCACGCGACGTCGCCGGGTAACCGTAGATTTCCTCGTAGGAACGATTGAGCGCATTTTCGACCCGGAACTTGAGCGATAGATTTTTCACCACTTCATAGCTCGTGTAGACGCGGACCGACGAATAGTCGCTGATCTTGTAGATGGCGGTACGCATGCGGTCGGCGACATAGTGAATGCCACCGCCTATATTCCATGCGCTTGTCGCCTGCCACTGCAGATCGAAATCGCCGCTCTTTCGCGGCTTGTAACCCACACGGGCACGACCGGAAGTCGTGTCGTACACATCGAGGTAGGTAGCACCGACGCGAGCTTTGACTGTTTTGGTGATTTGCGTCGAAACAGCGAGTTCCACCCCTTCGGTGCGCGCCCGACTGACGTTCTGATATTGATACCGAGAATCGTTCAGCATGAGGTTCGCCACGATCATGTCGCGGAATTTATTCTGGAAATAGGTCGCTTCGACTGTGAGATCGCCCTTGAGAAAAGCTTGGTCAACCCCTACGTCCCAACCGGTGGATTTTTCAGGCCGCAGCGATGGATTGCTAGCGTACCAAGAGCTATCGCCATAACGTTCAGTCATGCCGGCCGCGCTAAAACCCGTGCCGATCGTGGCGCGAAGTTTTGTGTCGGTTTGCGCAAAGCGCCAGGCCGAGCCCAGGCGCCCGGTGGTGGCTTCGCCCGACGTGTCGAAATAATCATAGCGGAGGCCGGCTGTGATCGACCACGGATCGAGCGGGCGCAGGTCTGTCGACAGATACACCCCGCGCGATTTGTCCATCAATGCTTCGACCGAGGCGTCGGTTTTGATATGCGACCACTCGGCGTTTACTCCGCCGACCACCGTGATCCGCGGATTCGCCGTCCACGTATTCTGCCAGTCGACGATCTCACGCGTGCTGCGGTAGTAGGCATTCGACGCCCAAGAGGAACCGGAAAGATCGAGCCAGAAATAATCAGACTGGTGCCAGCCAGTCGTGAGACGGGATTTGAACACACCGTCGTTGGCATACTCCGCATAAACCGTCGCGAGGTAGCTGTTCGCATCGGCCTTGCCGGGCGAGGGATATTGCAACGACCCCGGCTCTTCGTAGTTGCCCTCAATGCCGCGGAAGGTCAGCCCCACCAGCAGCTCTGGCGAGAGCTTATCCTCTACACGCGTGGAATAATTCCACTGCTTGTCGCCGTTGCCCGGGCGGTTGTTCTCCGTGACACCGCGGCAGAGCGCCGCGCTATAGCCGAGCGATTGCATGCCGCCCTGCACACTCGCCTGCCCATAAGCCGTCTGGAACGAACCACCGCCAACCTCTAATACCCCGGAGGGAGCCCCCGAACCGTGCGCGGTGTCCATCATGATTACGCCGCCCATCGCCGAACTGCCATAAAGCGTACCCTGCGGTCCGCGCAGCACCTCGATGCGGTCGAGTCCGGCCAGATTGGTGCCACCGGCGATGCTTTTGCCGATGAAATCCGTCTGCCGCGTGTTCATACGCACACCATCCACCATCACCAAGGTCTGGGCCGAGCTGCCACCCCGAATGTACACGGCGCTCTGGCTGCCAGCACCACCGTAACTGGCCACCGTTACGCCCGGAACCTGGGCCAGTGCCGTGTGCAGATCGGTGATTTGCGACGTTTGCAAATCCTCCAACGGCAGCACGCTCACGCTACTGGAAACATAGCGCGGGTCCTGCAGTGTCCGCGAAGCGGATACGACAAAGTTGTCCAGTCGGACCGCTTCGTGTTGATCGGGCACGGCCATAGAGACCGTAGCGTCGGTTTGAGCGTGCGCAGCCGTGGCCAAAGCCGTGGCAACGCACGTAAATGCGAGGAGAAACCGTCCCGTGTTCAGGGACAGCAGAGGGTTGTTCATTAGGTCTGTCTTAGCTAGGGTAAGAGCAGACACGCGCAGCCGGGTGACCCGGACGAGCGCTGCTCTCACGCTTCATTTTTGCGATGAAGATTTCGCGACCGACGCACGCAAAAGTTCCACGTCGGACGCGTGAGCGCCCAAGGGAGGGTCTTCGGACTTCGCATTTCTGGCACGCGTTGCGTGCAAACTCCAAAATTCAGAACCCAAACCTCAAAAAATCAGCACCAGGCTGAGCTTTGAAAATTTGGACTTTTGAGATTTGGGATTTGCCGCGCCGCGCGGCCGCCTTGCCTCCGCCTTCACCGGCCTACTGGCCGATTGGCTCTTTCACGCGTAGATCGCGCGATGGAGGTTTGTGATGCGTTACCGCAGCGCAACTGTGGCCGATTCTCACGGCCTTCCCCTAAACCTTGAACGTAATAAAAGAACGACTGACTCGCGCAGGCTCCACGAACTTGGCGGCTTCGCGCAATCCTTTTTTGTTTGCGCGTATCTTGCCAAGCGCCGCGCGCGCCGCAACGGTTCCGAACTTCACTCCTCGTCCTACAGAGGTATTTTTCGTTTCTGAAATCCGTCTGGAAAATATCCGCAAAAATCGGTTCTTGATAAATACATCAACATATCTTGATATGACGATATGAAAAATAACCCACCCGCTTCCGACCGCAGCCTGGCGCGACTTTTTGCGGAACGCATCGTCATCCTCGACGGCGCGATGGGGTCGATCATCCAAACCTTCAAATTGGAGGAACAAGACTTCCGCGGCACACGTTTTGCCTCTCATCCGCACGATCTGAAAGGTAACAACGACCTGCTCAGCCTCACCCGTCCCGACATCATCGAGCAGATCCACTTCGACTATTTTTCCGCCGGAGCCGACGTCGTCGAAACCAACACGTTTAACTCCACCTCGATCTCCCAGGCTGACTACAAAACCGAAGCACTGGTCCGTGAGATCAACCTCGCTGCTGCGCAGATCGCCCGCCGCGCCGCGAACAAAGCCGAGGCCGCCACGCCCGGCCGACGCTGTTTTGTCGCCGGCGCGGTCGGTCCGCTCAACCGCACGCTCTCCATGTCGCCCGACGTCAACCGCCCCGACTACCGCGCAGTCACGTGGGACCAGGTCGTCGACTCCTACACCGAGCAGATCACCGCGCTCATCGAAGGCGGCGTGGATGCACTGCTGGTCGAAACTATTTTCGACACGCTCAACGCCAAAGCTGCGCTCTTCGCCTTCGAGGGCGTATTCGAAAAACTGGGACGACGCCTGCCGATCATGATCAGCGTCACGATCACCGATGCTTCCGGTCGCACGCTCTCCGGTCAGACAGTCGAAGCGTTCTACAATTCCGTCCGCCACGCCAAGCCACTTTCCATCGGCATCAACTGCGCGCTCGGCGGCCGCCAGATGCGCCCGTACATCGAGGAGCTTTCCAAAATCGCCGATTGCCACGTCTCATGTTACCCGAATGCCGGCCTGCCCAACGCCTTCGGCGGCTACGATGAAACGCCCGCCGACATGGCCGCCGTGCTCAGCGAATTTGCCGGTGCCGGCTTCGTCAACCTCGTCGGCGGCTGCTGCGGCTCCACGCCTGCCCATATTGCCGCCATCGCCAAAGCCGTTCACGGCAAGAAGCCCCATGCAGCCCGCGTCCAGTCCAGCGCGCTGCGCCTCAGCGGACTCGAACCGCTCACTATCTCCTAGTCGCTTATCTCTTATCACTTACCTCTTATCACTTAGAAATGTCCGATCTTCCGCTCTTCACCTCACCTTTTGCGACGCTTTCGCGCCGCGGACGCCACGCCATCGTGGAACTCCGCGCGCCCGCCCTCGTGCTCAGCACGTCGCACGTGAACGGCGGCATGCGCGATGACCTGCGTTTTCTCGTCAACCACCAGAGCTGTGAGCCAGTGAAACATCAGGAGCGTTTTGAACTCATCACGGGTTTGGGGCAGGACAATTATCATCAGCACGTCTGCACCGAGCTCGCGCTCGATCCTGCAAAGACCGCGCTGATGGGCACTGCCGCCGCGATGCAGTACCTCGGCATCGTCACGCATACGTGGGCCGATCTCGCCGTCACTGCCATCGTCACCGCCGGCGTGACGGGCAACGCCGGTTCGGCCGGCGATGCCGCGCACTACGATGAGCGTAACGGCACCTGGGAACGCACCTCGAATACCGAAATCCCAAATCCCAAAACCCAAACGCCAAGTTCCGAGCCCGCACCAACCGAAGCGACAGGATCGACAAATCATAAATCAAAAATCGGAAACCAAAAATCTCCCGGTACCCACAACGGCACAATCAACACGATCCTGCTTTTCTCCTCCCCGCTCAGCCCCAGCGCGCTCACTCGCGCCGTCATGACGATGACCGAGGCCAAGACCAGCGCGCTGATGGAACTCGCCATCGGCAGCAAAAGTTCCTGGCGTCCCGCCACCGGCACCGGAACCGACCAATTCGCCATCGCCACGCCCAAGGACGGCGGAGTTCCCCGCACCTGGACCGGTAAACATACCAAGGCGGGCGAACTCGTCGGCCTCGCCGTCCGCGAAGCCACGCTCGAAGCGCTTCGCTGGCAAAATGGCCTAGAGCCAAGTTATACTCGCTCGCTCTTTCATGCGCTCGGCCGCTTTGGCCTAACTGAAGAATCCTTTAAGCTCACCCAGGAAAGCCTCCTCCCGGAACGCAGTTATCAACTGCTCAAAGCCAACTGGAATCCCGTCATCTTTGAGCCGCAGCTCGCCGCCGCCGCCTTCGCTTTCGCCGCTGTGCTCGACCGCGTTCTTTGCGGGACTCTCAGCACTTCCTCTGCTCGCGAAAGTCTCATCAATCAGGCTGCGCTCATGGCCGCCGGACTCGCGACCCAAGCGGACAGCTTCGCCACGTTCCGGCACGAGCTAATTCCTCACTTACCGGTCGATATCGGTTGCGCACCAGAACAGCTGCTGCCCGCCGCCATCGCCCTCGCCAACCGCGCCATCGCCCTTGGCTGGCAGCGCAAGTGGAACGCTTGAGCGCTATCGCCGCCATGCCTGCCACTGATCTCCACAGTCTAGTCGTCGGCACGGGAAGCGACCTCATCGGTTGCTTCGCGCCGCGCTTCGTCCTCTGGTCGGCGCTCGGACTCGGAATTGACGCCCTGATCGGCGATCCCGTTTTCTCCTGGCATCCGATCCGCCTGCTCGGTCGCTGGCTCTGTACTTTGGAGAACTTTCTCTTCAGCATCGGCCTCAACGGCTATTTCGGCGGCATCCTGCTATTCCTCTTATTAGCTGGTTCGGTTCTGCCACTCTGCTTCGCTTTTCTCATCGGTGCTCACGCCATTCACCCCATCGCTTTCGACGCGGCAGCCGGGCTGGTCCTCTGGGCTTGTTTTGCTTTGCGCGATCTGATCGCCCACGGCGAACGCATCGCTCGAACGATTGCTTCGAACGATCTGCCTGCCGCCCGCCACGCCATTAGCATGCTCGTCGGTCGCGACACCGACACAATGGACCTACGCGCCTGCGGCCGAGGTGCCGTTGAGAGCATGAGTGAAAATCTTGTCGATGGCGTCCTGTCTCCCCTCGCCTTCGCGCTGGCGTTTGGCCCGCTCGGAGCCGTGCTGTTCAAAATCACCAGCACGATGGACAGCATGGTCGGTTACAAAAACGAACGCTACCTGCGCTTCGGCTGGTGCGGCGCGCGCCTCGACGACGTCGCGAACTTCCTTTTCGCCCGCTGGTGTTTTCTCCTGCTCACCGTATTCGCTTTCTTGTTACCTGGGCTTCACGGACGCAAAGCCTGGCGTTTCGGCCGTGCGCAACATGCGCTCGTCCCCGGCCCTAACAGCGGCTGGCCCGAAGCCACGATGGCTGGCGTGCTCGGACTGCGTTTGATCGGCCCGCTCTACAAAAACGGTGTTCGCGTTTGCGACCTCTGGCTCGGCGACCCTTCAGATCCAGCCGGTGCCGACCAACGCGACATCCGTCGCTGCTACCAATTGCTGATTTTCACCACCGTGGTTACCTTTGCCTTCGGCTGGACCATCGCCCACTTGCTCGCCTGACCTCTGACTTCCGACCTCCGACCTTTTTCCCTACACCGTGACCAAAACAGCCTCCACCTTTCTCGTCGTCGGCGAACGCACCAACATCACCGGATCGCCAAAATTCGCCAAGGCACTCAAAGCCGGCGACTGGGACGCCTGTCTCGCCATCGCCAAACAGCAGGTCGAGAGCGGTGCCAACATCATCGATATCAACGTCGACGAGGCGTTGATCGATGGCGAAGCCACGATGGTGAAATTCCTCAACCTCATCGCCGCCGAACCCGATATCTGCCGGGTGCCGGTGATGATCGATTCCTCCAAATGGTCGGTTCTGGAAAAAGGTCTGCAATGCCTCCAAGGCAAAGGCATCGTTAACTCCATCTCGCTCAAAGACGGCGAAGCCGAATTCCTCCGCCGCGCAAAACTGCTCATGCGCTACGGCGCCGCTGCTGTCGTGATGGCGTTCGACGAAAACGGCCAGGCCGCCACCCGCGATGAAAAGGTCCGCATCTGCACGCGCGCCTATCGCCTGCTCGTGGACAAACTCGGTTTCACACCCGAGGACATCATCTTCGACCCCAATATTCTCACCGTCGCCACCGGCATTGAGGAGCACAACAATTACGCCGTCGATTTCTTCGAGGCCACACGCCTGATTAAACAAACACTGCCCGGAGCCAAAGTCAGCGGTGGCGTGAGCAACGTTTCGTTTTCTTTCCGCGGCAACAACCCGGTGCGAGAGGCAATGCACACCGCGTTTCTCTACCACGCGATCGAAGCCGGGCTCGACATGGCCATCGTCAACGCCGGCATGCTTGGCGTGTACGCTGAGCTTGAGCCCACGTTGCGCGGTCTCGTTGAAGATGTTCTCCTCAATCGCCACCCCGATTCCACCGAGCGCTTGGTCAAATTCGCCGACGATCTCAAGGCCTCGCAAGGTGGCGCTTCGAAAACGGAAGTGAAAGAGGATCTGGCTTGGCGCAACGCCACCGTCGAAGAACGTCTTTCCCACGCCCTCGTCAAAGGCATCGACGCTTTCGTCGAAACCGACACCGAGGAAGCCCGGCAAAAATATCCACGTCCGCTCGATATCATTGAAGGGCCGCTCATGAACGGCATGCGCGTCGTCGGCGACCTTTTTGGCGCTGGCAAGATGTTCTTGCCTCAGGTCGTGAAGTCCGCGCGCGTGATGAAACGCTCCGTCGCCTACCTCACGCCGTTCATGGAAGAAGAAAAGAAGCGCGCCAAAGCCGCCGGTCAAGCCACGCGTGCCCAAGGAAAATTTCTCATCGCGACCGTCAAGGGCGACGTCCACGACATCGGCAAGAACATCGTCGGCGTCGTGCTCGCGTGTAACAATTACGAAGTCACCGACCTCGGCGTCATGGTCTCGTGCGATAAGATCCTCGCGAAGGCCAAGGAGATCGGCGCGGACGTCATCGGCCTCTCTGGCCTGATCACGCCGTCACTCGACGAGATGGTCCACGTGGCGAAGGAAATGAAACGCGAAGGCTTCACCGTGCCTCTGCTCATCGGCGGCGCCACCACTTCAACCGCGCACTCCGCGGTCAAGATCGCGCCCGAGTACGATCACGGCGTCGTGCACGTGCTCGACGCCTCGCGCGTCGTCAACGTCGTCAGCGCCCTGCTCTCGCCGGAGCAAAAGCCGAAGTTCATAGCCGAAACCATCGCCAAACAAGAACGCCAGCGCGAAGAATTCGCCAGTCGTCGCGCCCGCAAGCCACTCCTCTCGATCGCCACCGCGCGCAGCCGCCGCCAGACCTTCGATTGGGCCACCGTAGATATCCCGCATCCAGAATTTCTAGGGACTCGTGTGTATTTGTCCGAAGGTAGGGCGCGACCGCTG
>Ga0302289_1000720_pt1 | contig 12554 bp, 7 predicted proteins | sample III_Fen_N1_2_FD_194552 | JGI IMG/M metagenome (GOLD analysis project Ga0302289, IMG submission 194552) | Peat permafrost microbial communities from Stordalen Mire near Abisko, Sweden - III_Fen_N1_2 | ecosystem: Environmental > Terrestrial > Soil > Wetlands > Permafrost | place: Sweden: Abisko... | reverse complement strand
AGTGGATAACCTACACTATATAAATTAGTTATGGATTTTTTACTTTAAGAGATACTGTCACATCTTGTCATGGTTTCGTCACACTGTGTCGTCCTGATTTCAGTTACATAGTATTCGGAGCCCGTGCGGCTGTGCCGGTTTTTGAAGCTCATTCATTTGAGCATCTCGTGGATGATCTTCGAGAGAGGCATGTTTTCGTCATTCTCTGAACTCTCCGGTTTGTGGAAGAGTTTTAGAAATATCTCCTAGTTGTTGTCAGGCTGTACTCTGTTCTTTGCTTGTTTTCTTTTGATTATACTTTTAACTGATATATCTTAACTCCTTGCCTCACTGAGCATAGCTCATACCTTGGCGGAGCATATCTCTGCTAGGCAAAAACAGCAGAATATGAGTTTGAGAGCGATGCTCTGAAGGTTCGTTTTGATACCATTTCAGCACTATCTCAATAGTTTTCTGTGACGTTCAAGCGTCATTTTGTGACGGTCTGGACGGCCGTCAAATAACAGGATTATCTTGATGGTCAACGATTTAGACTGTCTACTGTGATGAAAGAAGGAAAATTCTAAAAAGTTGTTTTAGGAAAGCTGGAGCTAGGTCAAGCCCCATATCCGTGCTTTACGCCGGTAATCTTCCATATCGTTATTCCCAGCGTTGGTGACGTTCGTTCCACTCCATCATCACGTCCATACACGCCGGAGCGTCCATAGGAACAATCTCACCGTGGGGGCCACGGCGGCGGCCGACACTGTCGATGCTGCCGAAGCCATCAAAGGGCTTTTTCTTTTTCACACGGCTACGGGCTTCCTGCTCCCTCTGCAGGGTGTTGAGTTTCATATCCAGCTCGTGGCGGGGCGGCTTGCCGGGGCGTACCCAGTTCACGAAGTAGCGTTTGGCACGCGATTCTGTGAACGGTTCACCGTCATCGTAGCTGCCGTTCATCTCGATCTCCTCGAGGAAACGCTGTATCACGAAGGATCGGACGGACGGGTCGGTGCTGATGCGGATCTGCATCTGGTTCTCGACCGTCTCCAGCCATTGCGGATTCGAGAAGATTCTCTCTACTACATCATGAAAATCAGTGGTCGTCGTGGTGGGTTCTTTTTGTAGTACACCAGTACTACTTTTATCTTTTATCATTTTATCTTTTATTGGCGAAGCGCCCGCAGCTACGCGTACATTATAATGCAATGATGAAGATGAGTTCGAAGATAAGTTCGAAAATGACTTCGGGAATGACTTGGAAGATGAGTCGTGGTTTTCTACAGTAGCGGCACTACCCTCTTCGTTGATTTCAACATCGAGGTCGTCGTCATCCTTCCCCAGAAACGTCTCAATCTTGAAGCTCTTTCGTAGCAGATTACACTGGAAGTATTCGCCATCTATGGTGAACAGGCCGTAGTCGTTGATGATATGTTTTACATACCATTTCTTCTTACCTGTCAAGACGGAGAGGACACTCAGTGTCTCCTCATCGCCAATGGCATTTTCGAGTTTAGCCAGGTGCATGACGATAATCATGAACACACCGATGCCCTCGGCCTTCTCAGCACGTTTCAGGGCACGGATTTCCTTTGTTTCAAACAGGTTGCGGCTCACTTTCACGTAGCCGGATTTTCGTTTTTTCATTATCTTTTGTTTTGTTTATTGGGTAATTTGTATTTATTTTTGTATTAAAATTGGGACATAGTAATCCCGTAACCGCAGAAAAAGTGTTTCGACGGAGCAGAAAAAACCTCTGGTCGGCCTGCTTTACGAGACCTGATTCAGGTTACCGGAGGGGCTCTATGATTGAACTTAGCTGGGTGGAGAGTTACCACAGAGTGTCGGTAACAGTCCTGATGAAAAAGGATTAGAAACGTTAGTTCCTGAATTTCTTTTTACCCTAAAAATAAAAATACATGCAATGAACTTCGGATCGGAATCATCCACGGATGACCCGTCATTGTCACTTCCACCTCTCGCCTGGAGGGAGGGAATGATATACCTAAGTTGCGACTTCTGAACAGTCGTCGCTGAACCATTATTCACTGGAATTATTTTTTTCATAAGCTTGTGAAGAAGGGAGTGATTTGCCCTTTCTTCAAGTACAAATGTACAAAGATGAAAGGGGGTGCGAAAATAAAAATGTGCATAAAAAATACACACAGTGTGTATAAAAAGTGCACAAAATAATTTGGTCATTTCAAAAAATTTTATATGGGGAGTGGTTTGCCCTTTCTACAAGTACATAGGTACGAAGATGAAAGGGGGATACTAAATCTTTGTCAAATCATTCATACTAAAATATTTTTGATTAACAATCATTACATTATCTTAAACCTGACCTTCAAAAGGAAACTGAGGGGGCGGAGGTGATAGCTGTTGATGTAGGTGCTCATGCCTGTGTTTACGGTAGAGACATAGTTACTGGCGTTGAACAGGTTGTTGCACTCCAATTCCCAGTCGGTCTGCTTGGTGCTGTAACGGATGAGAGCATCGACAAAGGTCATGTTCGGATTACCTGCCTCGTTGTAATACTGGTAATCGATGTTGATGTTAAGACTCAAATGCTCCGTTGGAAATATCCATACGTCACCGTTGTGCGAGTGGGTGAGCATTGACGGCAGGTCTTCGTTAGCATGTTCCACCCACTGACTGCTTCTCATCCACGAGAAGTTGTAAGCGAGGTTGAAGAATTTGCACGGGGTCGTGTTGAAGGCGGCACTTACAGAATAGCTCTTTGTGTGAAAAGGCAGGAGAACATTCTGTAGCAAAAGCTCACTCTTACCTCTGTTCATCCCAACGGATGCCTCAATCTTGGTGTGCCAGAGACTCAATATCTTGCTCGAACCTGCATGTAGGCTGTAGGTGTCGGCATTGGTAGGCTGGTCAAGCGTAGTCTTAATACCTACAATCCCATCATAGTTGTAGCCGTAGAGCAGATTCTTATGACTATGCTGATAGGCGCCTCCCACGTTGAAGAAGAGCATACGGATGACATCCCTGTATTCCAGTCCCACGTGCCCACCGCTTCCGCTGTTCTCAAACAGGCGGTCGGTCGTGTTACGGAGCAGATTACGGTACGTCTGGAGGATATAGCCCTTGTAGGCATCGCTCATGTTGCCGTATGATTTGCGATAATACCCGCTCGCCAAGGCTTTGAGCGACGGCGAAAAACTATAGTCGGCGGAGAGTGAGGGGCTGGCAATCCATCGGTGATAGTTGGCGGTATGAGAAGCCAAGCGGTCATTATTGGTTATAACGGAAAGATATGTCGGTATGGTCAGCCTGACCATTACGTTGTTACTGTTTCTGTACGTGTAGTCTTGATCAACGCCTATCTGATAACTGTTATACCAGAGGTCGTTCCGCATACTGTCGGCAGCTGGAATGAAACCGCCCTTGTTGTTCGTTGCCGTCAGGGCAGAAGTCATCTTACGGAGGTCTATACTGATTCTGGGGGTGTAGTTCAGCGTGAAACGACCCAGCTTCAACCCATACGAGGTGCGCAGATTGGCATTAATGTTTTTCTGCACTACCTCTTGACTCAATGTCTGCAATGAGTCTGTGCTAAAATAGTAGGCTGGACTGACGCAGAGTTGATTCGGACGGTCATTGTATGACACATCGAAACTCAGGCGAAGCAGGTGATTGCCCATTCGCTTTATCATGCTCAACTCGTTGTCGATGGAGAAGTAAGGTTGGTCAAGATGCTGATAGTTCTTGTTGTCTGGGGAAACAAGATGGGTGTAGGTCTGGCTCCACGACGACTGGATGTCCAGTTTGTTGCGCAAGTATTCCATCTCCTTGTTCTGCTGCACTCCCAAAGTCACGTCAAGATTGTTCTCCCGTGAAGTGTTGCTCGTGGTTTCCTCAATAACCAGTGGCGTGTCAGCGTCGGGCAGGTATTGGGTGAACGAAGTGTAGCCCTCCTTGTTCAGCCGCTCGTTGTAGAAATTGACATTGGCCGTCAACTCCGTATCCTTTATCTTTACGAGCTGGTTGACGGACACGCTGTTCGTTCTGTTGTCCATGTAACGCTTCTTGGCCACGTTGGGGACGCCCGGCTGACTAACCGACAGCATACTCCCTGTTGTTGGCAGTGCGGCTCCGGCATCGTAGTGTTTTAGCAGTTCTTCGTCTGCCGTGTGTCCACTGTTGTTCCCTTTATAGGTGGTGATGTTCTGTCGGTTGCGGGCAAACTTCATCGCTGTCAGTTCCGCATTCCACAGCATCGGCTTGTAACCTATGCCCGCCAACGCCTGAAGAGCCCAGATGCCTTTCGCGCTGTCTTTCAGTCGCAGGTTGATAGCCGCCTGATCTGAGAATACAGTTTCGGCCTTGATGGGCTGGTGATTCTCGTAGACCTGCACCGATGCCACATCCTTCGCCTCAATGTTTCGGGTGGCAAGGTTGTAGCGTCCGTCCAGCATGTCGAGGTCTTCTATGTAGAACTTACTGATGGCCTTTCCGTTATAGGAGATGGCACCTGACGAGGAGACATCTATGCCGGGCATTTTTTTCAATACATCTTCAATGGTCCGGTCACTCTGCCCTGCGAAAGCACCAACGACATACGACAGTGTGTCTCTTCTGCGGCTAACAGGATTGGTCTTCACGGACACCTCTTTCAAGCGGTTCACCTTTTCGTCTATGGTGAAGTCGATGGTTGCAGAGCGGTTGGAAATCGTGCGCATCGTCTTTTCTATCATCATGCCGCGGACAGTGACGAGGAGCGAATCGCCCGTTCCATTGTAGGTGAGTTGGTATCTCCCAGCTTCATCTGTAGTGACAAATCCCGATATGGTGCTTTCTCCCACGCGCTGTATTGTCACCGTCGCGTATGAAACGGGGTATTTCTGTCTGTTCTTCACATTGCCGGTAATCACTGTTTGTGAATAAGAGAAAGATACATTTATAACCAATAAAAGAAATAGACTTAGTACCTGTTTCATATCAGTTTATTATCATATTTTTGACAAGCTTACGGGATTCTTAGACGTTTTCATTCCAACTCCATTGGCTTATATGGACTCAGCTGTTTGTTGACGACATTTGTCATGCCTGTTATCTGATAATAGTCTTCGCAGATGCGCTTCAGCGTCTTGTCTAATTCCGTACGCATTGTCTTCCGATAGCTTTTGTAGTTATCGAGCAGAATGATGGGGTGTTTCTGCTGCTCAATCCCCACACATTCAAAGACGTATTCCTGTGCATCGTCATACACATTCAGAATAAGACCTGGCAGACCGCCAAACTTCCAAGGCCCCTGACTGATGGGAATATCCACGGCGAACCACGCTGTGTAGTTGCGCCCACGGAAACTGCATGTCGCTTTCTGGCATTGATAGCCTGTAATCGTCTTAGTCTCGCTACCAATCTGCCAGTTCTGCGTAGGGATAGGCTCTGTATAATAGCTTTCGTAGCTTTTCAACGCTTCAGGCATTCTGCAATATTCTGTCAGTTCGTTCTTGGCTAAATCCTTGAAAAACTCAGAAAATAAGTACCGTGACCATCCCTGATGCTTCCCGTTAATAGTCATGGCTATTGACACGCCATTGCCTAAGGAGAAACTCGTATGGTAAATTCTGTTCATTTCCTTTGCTTCGGCTGTCATACAAGAGTCCGACTCGTAAACGTAATAACTATAATACTTGACATAGTTATTACCGATTTCCAACCGTTGCAGGTCGTCGTATGTATTTGGGTCAGAAATATTCTGGGCATTGAAGGCATACGAGATACGGAGAGTTCCTTGGTCAATCGTACTGAATTTAGAAACGTCTCTGCAATCGGGCAGCATCGGATTGAGAGCCTTGCCTCTGCTATTCGCATCGTAGGGAGACAATTGCTTCTGCAGGCTCTTCACTCGTGCTTCAGACTTTTCCCGCAGACTAATCATTTCTTTGCTGTTCATTTCGACCTTAAAATTTTGCTTTTGTCCAAATCCTGCCATTGTCATCAATACGCAGGAGGCAATAGCCAAAAATGTTCTCTTGGCAATTTGTGAGAGACACTTTGTTCTCCATTCTCCATAATACTCTTTTGAGTTTTCTATAGTATTACTTCTCATTTTTTAGATAGGGTTTAACTTCATCATTCAGAACAAGAAAGAAGAGATTGTCGCCCAGCCCTTGCTCCGACCTTAACCCAACTTGCAGCTATAGACCATCTAACTCTTTGATTTTCAAGGACCGATTTTTTTGATATTCTCTAAATGTACCACACAAATTTTTCGTCTTCGTTTTAGTGGCGGCGAGTTCAGATTCAACTTCAGATATATGTCAGCGAGTCTTTCTTCGGGTTCGGTACATTGTCTGACTTCGACCTCGTTCCCATCCGCCCGTTTAGCCCTTGTGCTTACCACAGACTGTGTTCCCATAATTCTGAGCAGTTCGCGCCAGGTGAGGCTGACCCCTTTCTTTTTGAGCTGGTACCGGGTGGTGGATACAATCCAGTAGGCAAGGATTGCCAGATGAAAGTGCGCCTTGGTCGCTTCATCCTTTTGATGGAAGATCGGGCGGATGTCCAAATCGCTCTTCAAAGTTTCAAAGCAGGCCTCCACATGCCTGATGACATTATAGTAGGACCATATCTGTTCTTCCGTATGACCGGTCAGTGTTGTCTGTACGATATACTTCCCCTCGCTGGAACTTCTGACAAGTGTTTTTTCTTCTTTCTGTTTCCAGTCCATCGCGGTGACAGTGTTTTTTTCGTCATAGGTGAAGGTGATCTCGTAATCGTTCTGTATGGCGGCATAATGCTCCTTGAGTCTGCCCAGCCTTTCATTCACCTTGTCCCGTTTCTTTGTTCCGCTCTTGGAACCGAGTCCTTTCCCAATGGCTTTCAACCCTTCCTCAAAACGTTGCGAAGCCTTGTCGTGCATGCTCTTTTCCTTGAGCGTCTTGGCATGGCTGTCCACAAGTAGGAGCGTGTCGCCTACGCCCTCGATTTCGGCGAACTGTATCCGGATGGGCTGTTTCTTGTTGTCGAGAACCGTAACCCTGTGGCTGCCGACAACCCGGTAGTCGTCCCTGCTTCCGCCCCGGCGTACCGTGATGTAGTCATATTTGTTCTCCTTGAGCCATTCCAGATTGTCTGCGGTTGATATGCCTGCATCCATGACGACAACTCTCCTTTTCCCTTCCGATGACGGGGGATTTAGGGAATCCATCATGGCTTGCATGGTAGTACAGTCGGAGGTGTTCCCGGAAAAGATGTTCGTCCTCACCAGAAAACCGTCGGTATTGACAACTGCGCCCAGGACGACAATCGGGCAGTCGGAACGTTTCTCCTTGCTACGGCCGTATTTTCGAAGGTTGGTAAGGCGCGTCGATTCAAAGTAGGCATTCGTCAGGTCGAAAAGGTACACCTTGTCTTCCAGATTGAACATGTCACATACACGTCTGTGGAGGAAGTCTTCAATCTCGGCATGGAGGGAATACAGATCCAGGGCATTCCGGTAAAGCTTGTCCTTCGTAATTGTTTCAGGGTCGACATCGAAAAACTCGCACAGTGCGGAGTTCTCACGCAGATAGCTGACGGTCTTGTGCTCGGAGCACGGATATATGGCGCGTGCCGCAATCTGCATCATGGTCAGGTCTATCTTCTCCTTGCTCCAACGCTTGGATGACAGCAGCTCCCTGATTCTTAGACGTTTCAGAGTCTCCAGACAGACGAACTCGGCTCCGACCTGACGCGGGTTCACATTCTTCAGGGTGCTTTCAATCAGAACTGCCGCCTGATCCCTGCGGTTCTTCTCTTCCACCTTCCTGACATCACCTAGCAGACCTTTGGACTGAAGCTGGTTGTAGACATAAATAGCCTTGCGGCTCACCTCGGTGCCTTCCATTTCTAGTATAGGACCGTTTACAACCATGTCGTTCAGTATCCGGCACATTTCGCGACGGTCTTTCCAAGAAGGCAGGTCATCCAAATAAAGAGGCAGCAGATAGTGCTGGCGAACCTTACCATTGCCATCACGGTAAGATTCGTAGAGTCTGTGGTAGAGGAGGTGTTGTTTCTTCCCGTCCGTACCGGTCGTCGTCCTTGTTTGCGTCTTGATATACATCGGTGCAAAGGTATACAAAAATCACATTGCCGCAAAAAATCCGTGTACCACACAAATGGGGGTTTTGCTCCTTTTTTAGATTTTATAAGAGTTTTCTGATGAAAAACAGACATATTTTGCGTGAAAAGAGCTGATTAAGGCGGTTTCGTTCACATTATTTAAAGGACGCTCAAAAACTAGCTGCAAGTTGGGTTAAACAACACATAATCACACATATAATCGCACATATCTGAAACCCTTTATTTATCGTAGTTTCGACCGAAAATGTGCGATGTGCGATTAGAAATAGTGAAATTCTATGTGGAGACTTTTTATAAAAAACGCCATGTAAATTTATTTCTTATAAAGTTTGATTATCATACAATGATACATACTGAAAGGTTATGAAAGATTTGTCAACAGCTATTTTTATTAAATATAATATTGATCATTGAGAAATTCATTAAAACATCAAAGTAAATTTCATGTAGAATATTTGGAAAATAGAGAAACATTCTTTATCTTTGATTTATAAACTATATAAAGACATGAAAGAAGAAAAGAAATTCTGTTATAAATACCCTCATCCTGCTGTCACCACGGACAACGTCATCTTCGGATTTGACGGCGAATCTCTGAATGTACTACTTATAAAGAGAGGTATGGAACCAGACAAAGGACGTTGGGCCTTTCCGGGTGGTTTTCTAAATATGGACGAGACCGCGGAAGAAGGAGCCGCACGGGAGCTGAAGGAAGAGACCGAGGTGGAAGATGTATATATCGAACAACTGCAAGCATTCAGCACCGTTGACCGTGACCCGCGTGAACGAGTGATCACCATTACCTATTATGCTCTGGTCAGACAGAATGACTACCATGTAATTGGGGGAGATGACGCTGCTGATGCCCGATGGTTTAAACTGGAAGAACTTCCTCCACTGGCTTTTGATCATGACAGTATACTTAAGGTGGCTGTCAGGAGACTGAAGGAACGGATTCATTTTGAACCGATAGGATTCCGTCTGCTTGACGAGAAGTTTACCATCAACGAACTGCAGCACCTTTACGAACTGATACTTGAGGAGAAGTTAGACAGTGATGACTTCTTAAAAAAGATGCTGTCACTCAAGATCATCATACCTTTAAACAAGAAAACAAAGGGCGCATCCTCAGAGGTTACCCAATTATATTGTTTCGATGAAGAAAACTATAGGCGTCTGAAAGGAAACGGAATGAGACTGGAATTTTAGATAAAAAATATCAAATACGGGGATTACTACAATCATACCATCACACCTTATTATATATAACATGTACGGAGCAATAGCGGGAGACATCATAGGTTCCATTTACGAGTTTAATAACATAAAGACGACAGCGTTTAAACTGTTTGACGACAGATGTTCCTACACTGACGATTCCATACTCACGGTAGCAATAGCCGACTGGCTCATGAACGACGGAACCTTTTCTGCTAATGAAGCTGCTAATTATTTACGCAGGTATGCGGAAAATTTTCATTGTCCAATAGGTGGTTATGGCAGAGGGTTCATGACATGGGTGAAAGGAAAAAAGAACATACCGAACAACAGTTATGGAAATGGTGCAGCAATGAGAGTAAGTGCTGCCGGTTGGGTGAGCAACACGGTCGAAGAGACACTGGAAGTAGCTAAAAGGAGCGCAGAAATAACCCACAGTCACCCCGAAGGCATGAAAGGGGCACAAGCCACTGCCACCGCCATCTTTCTAGCCCGCAGCGGAAGGACAAAAGATGAAATCAGAAACAATATCGAAGAGATGTTTGGATACGATCTAAACAGAACGTGTGATGACATACGTCCTCACTACAGATTCGATCCAAGCTGCCAAGGTACAGTACCCGAGGCCATTATCGCATTCTTAGAAAGTAAGAATTTTGAAGATGCCATCAGACTGGGCGTATCTTTAGGCGGAGATACTGACACTTTATGTAGCATCACAGGAGGTATCGCCGAAGCCTATTATGGAGAAGTCCCTTCAGAGATACTTATCGAAGTAAAGAAACGGCTTAACTGCAAACTCATCAAGGTGGAAGATTCTTTCTACAGAAGATTTGTGAGAAGGAAGCGAACATGACAAAGTTCTTATTTACAGGGACTTTCAGCAATGAAGACATCAACAATTATCCAAATCATAAAAATATCATCCGAACAATACAGATTGAACCAGAAATAATTTGTGAATACCTTTTTTTTAACTTAATTTGCACTCAAACAATTTTTTAGTACAGAAACACAAAAACTTTAATTATGAAACATTTTACATTATTAAACTTATGCGGGACATTACTACTGACCATGCTAATGTCGATGGTGCCAAGCACAATTCAGGCGAAAGCCTCCCCAAGGATGATGGAAGAAATCACCCAAGACAGTCTTATCAAACTGAAACAGGACACTCTCAGAACACTTATTTCAGATGCAAATGCACTCCTTTCAAGCGGAATAAGTGCTGCTATTTCTATCGATCTGGCAGACGATCCTACCATCTATGAAGACTTAGTATTAGAAGGTTCCACTCCTACACTTGATGAAATCAATGCAGCTATTCTAAAAATAAGAGCAGACATCAAAACCGTTAAGAGTGCGGCTGTCTATTATAATAAGTTTGCTGCCGCAGTGACTGAGTTATCACAATTAGAGACTAAGTATCCTGCATGGGTAGCAAGTGGAAGTGAAGCTCTTGAAAAAGAGTACAACCGTCTGAGCGACTCTCTGCAGAGCTCAACATGTACTATTGCTATCTACATTCAGGGATATAAGGATGCCAAAGCTGCAAAAATGGCTTACCTGCTCAGCGGCGGTTATTCTGCTGAGAATCCGGCCGACCTGACCTGCCTTATCACTTATCCTAACCTGAGGACATCTGCAACTGCTGCTACCGACAGCACGGGTTTCGGAAACTGGGGTGCCAACGAAGGTATTTATAAAGCTGACACACTGCAGGGTGGTTGGAGTTTCACAACTAAACCTACAGGAAACAGATATATGAGAGGATTAGTATGCTTGCAGTTCTGGGCATCGAACGGAGCCTCAATTGACCTGCAACAAACTCTGAACGACCTGCCTACCGGACTTTATACGGTATCTGCATTATTCAACACATGTAACGGACGTGAGAACGACCAGCACTCTTATGCCAAATCGGGTGGTGTGACAGCAGTTAGTCCTAACCTGCCTGCCGATGGTCTATGGCCGGATACAGAGTCGGACGACAATATCGTTGCCGGAGACTGGACAAAACTGACCACAGATAAGGTTATGGTAACTGACGGAGTACTTACAGTAGGATCGGCATCAAAGGTTGCTCAGATAGGTAACTACGGAGATGCAGGATGGTTCTGCGTCGGTGATTTTCACCTGTACTATTATGGAAATGACGCTTCTCTTCTTGAAAAAGACCTCAAGGACAAACAGAGTGCTGCCACAGCTATGGCCGATACTATGAAACTTAAAGGTGATAAAGCTGCCCTTATTAATGCTATCGAAGCATCTAAGAACACCAGCCTGACAAATGCAGAGGCACTCTCAGTTCTTAACGCAGGTATCAGCGAAGCAAACGTTTCAATACGTGAATTCAGCAATTTCAACCTTATCACAGTTCCTGAATATGTGGCTGAAGTAGACACAACCGCCAGCGACAACAAGGCAATGGTCAATATTGTTATGTCATACATCAATACTACAATGGCAGGCGAAACTGCAACCTATAAGATGCTTACAGACATGGAATCAGTACTCTCATCTTACGTTGATCAGATTAAAGTCATTGCAGACGCTAACACCAAAAGCACCAGCTACAGCAGTAGTAAATATTATGCAGGTCTCATCTCAGAACTAAATGCAGAAATAACAGCTATGAAAGCTTCTGTACAGAGTGTAGAAACAATTGCGACATACAAGGCAACGATCAAGAAATTCCTAGCTGACATGCAGCTTGAAAGCTCAATTGCAAACCCCGGTCCTAACTGCGATGTAACATTCCTTATTACCAATTCCACTACTTATGGAACAGACAACAGCGTAGCTCCTGAGGGATGGACTATAAATAAAGGTGTCGGTAACGTATACTTCGACAACAAGAACATAAACGCAAGCGAACAAAGCCGTCCTGTATTCCTGACATGGAATGGAACAGCCGGTTCTATATTATGGAATGCCACACAGGCTATCAATTATGTGCCTAACGGTACTTACAGACTGGAAGCATTGTTCGGCGGTACAAACGCATTCAATGAGGCCACTATGGGAACAGGTATATGCCTGACAGCACAGACAACCACCGGAGGACTGCGCGTCAAAGAACATACCGTAGAATATCTAAGGGACTACATGAAAGAATTCTTTCCATCACTGTATACAGAATCTGACAACACAGCCGCTAATGGGGAAATCTACGGAGGTGTATGGGAATCATCTGTTAAGGCTTATCTTTCAGGAACATACACAGATACTGATTCATTGAATATCTTCGGAGGCACAGTGAT
>Ga0302289_1000719_pt1 | contig 12569 bp, 12 predicted proteins | sample III_Fen_N1_2_FD_194552 | JGI IMG/M metagenome (GOLD analysis project Ga0302289, IMG submission 194552) | Peat permafrost microbial communities from Stordalen Mire near Abisko, Sweden - III_Fen_N1_2 | ecosystem: Environmental > Terrestrial > Soil > Wetlands > Permafrost | place: Sweden: Abisko... | reverse complement strand
CGTCAATACTGGCTATCGAGGCGAGGCTGCGCGCGGAAAGCGACTGGTTTCTCCGGTACGCATGCGCGAACGCGATTGACAGTATTGACGCGGAATCTAGCCATAACTCCGTCATCTCCGCCCTCGACGCCGAGGAGAATGCCCTCGTCGCCATGCTGTGCGCAATGTACCTGACCCGCCACCCCGTACCGAATTCGCGCGAGTTGCTTGACCGCAAACACCTTGAGTTTTCGTCAAAGGCCGACGAAAGTTCGATCATTGCCTGCATATTCCTCGAAGACGCCATACTTGCCCTGAATACCGGGAATTGATGTATAATCATGCTATGCTTGCCATTCCAATTAACCAGGATGATTCCCCGGAGACAGTAACCGCCCTGCTTTTCAGCCTCAAGGTAAAGGACGTGATGACGCGTCCCATTCTCGCGGCGAAACCGTCGGACACGCTCAGGCAAATACAGCGCGTTATGAAAAACAACCGGATTACCGGCATCCCGATCGCAGACTCGCTCAACGCGCTTCTCGGGATCATTTCCATGGACGACATCGTAAACGCGCTCGACAACGGATGGATCGAGGACCCCGCAAGCCTGCACATGACGACGAACGTAATCGTGCTCGAAGACACGATGTCCCTATCCTTCTGCGTTTCATACTTTAATAAATACTCGTTCGGCCGATACCCGGTTCTTGACAAAGACTCGAAACTCGTCGGCATGGTCACGGCCCCGGACGTCATCTCGAAACTTCTGGTCGCGCTCAACCGCGAAGTCGAGCGCCTCGAAATACCGGCCGAGCCGGCACACAACCAGAGCGCGGAACGCGTAATCGAGTTTAAAACCGAACCGTTTAATTTCGAGATAGCGGGACAAGCCTCGACGGAAATTAAAAAGACGCTAAAAGCAGCCGGCGTCGATCCGCAGGTAACGAGGCGCATAGGCATCGCGAGCTACGAGCTCGAGATCAATCAGGTGATTCATTCCGAAGGCGGAGTCATGCGTTATTTTATCTCGCCCGACAAGCTCGTCATAGAAGCCGCGGACAAGGGCCCCGGAATTCCGGATATCGGTAAAGCCATGACAGAAGGATTTTCCACCGCGACGGATCGGGTTCGCGCGCTCGGTTTCGGGGCGGGAATGGGCTTACCAAACACAAAACGTGTTTCGGACGAATTTCACATCGAGTCCTCGAGTGAAAAGGGGACTCTCGTCAGGTCAGCCTTTAACCTGAAAGGGGCGGTATCCATATGAAAACAAGCGATCTCGAACTTTTCCTTGGGGCAAAATGCGTTCAGTCCTCATTCAAGGATCGCGAAATTGAAGGAGCATATGCCTCGGATCTGCTCAGCGACGCAATCGCGAACGCGATGGAAAATGGATTACTGATCACGATACAGGCGCATAAAAACACAGTTGCAGTAGCCACGCTCAAGGATCTTGCCGCAATCATTCTATGCAATGACCGTCCTGTACCCGACGACATGATCGAAGCAGCCCGCGCCGAGGGCATTGCCATATTCCTGACATCCGACGACCAGTACACGGTTTCGGGAAAGCTGTACAAAAAACTTAATCCATGATAATCCGCGCCGACCTGCATCTTCATTCCTGCCTTTCGCCATGCGGCGACTTGACGATGTCCCCGCGCGCGATTGCGGCGAATCTGAAATCCCGGGGGGTTCGTCTCGCGGCCCTGACCGACCACAACACGGCGCTCAACTGTCCTGCATTCGACATTGCCTGCCGCGAGGAGGGAATCGTTTCCCTTTTCGGCATCGAGGCTCAAGGACGGGAAGAATGCCACATTCTGTGCCTCTTCGCCGAGCTCGAGCGGGCACTCGCATTTGGGCAGGAACTATACGATCTTATGCCGCCGGTAATGAATATTCCGGAAAAAACGGGAGATCAGGTGTATGTCGACGAAAATGAAAACATTCTGGGCGAATTGGATAAATTTCTGATAAACAGCGCCGATATCAGTCTTGAAAATCTGTCAAAGCGCGTCATCGACATGGGAGGAATACTGATACCGGCACACGTCGACCGGCCGTCATTCTCTCTTTCCAGCCAGCTCGGTTTCATCCCCGATGGCCCTTGGTCCGCGCTCGAGATCGTCCGCATGCCGGAAAAAGACAAACCGATCATCGGCCCGGACGGCCGCCCGCTAGACACTCGCGGCTATCCGCTCATCACCTCAAGCGACGCGCACTACGTCGAGCACATTGCCCGTCGCGCCTTCGACCTCGACATCGCCGCAGACCGGCTCACGGACACAAACGGACGCGCGAACATGAACACGATCAGGGCAGCGCTCGCGAGAAGTCCGCAGCGCTAAAGGATTTATTTTGTTTCCCCGTATTTGACCAGAAACGAGTTAAATCCCTCTAAAAGCGTTTTCACTGAAATCGAATTTCCCGGTCCTAATGAACCGAGCCCTCCAGCGATACCGGAGACGTATATCTCACCGGAGGAATTAACTGCAACGCCTGTATATGAACTTAAAATTGTTCCTGTCATGATGGTCTTTGCCCACTGAGCGATACCTGTATTATCATATTTGACTAGCAGAGCATTGCTTCTATCAGTCAACGCTCCAACCGCGCTGACCCCATTCCCGAAATCATAGACCAAGTTACAGTATATCCCGCCGCCGACATAACAATTTCCTGAACCGTCCACGCAAAGTCCAAAGAAATTACTAATATGTAAAGGATTTTTCGTTTCAGGTCCCACAGTCTTGACCCAAAGTGCCGTCCCCGACGAATCATATTTCACAAGGACAAAAGCCGGTACGGAAACGGTAACGCCGGGAGAAAAGGTATATAAACCCGCGCCTACAACTCCAATTACATACATATTTCCCGCGCCGTCTACACCAATATCCGTAAAGGAAGAACTTGCCATGACAACCTGAGTCGCTTCAACCGTAGAAGCAATTGTCTTCGCCCATTGAGCTTCTCCGTTACTGCTGTATTTCACCATCGCCGCATTTGTATAGTTATAAAGACCGGTAACGGTCGCAAAACTTCCGAATGAATATTTTACTTGCCCATTAACAGTTCCCGCCGTATATATATTACCCGAAGCATCCACTGTTACGGCTGAAAAAGCGGACGAAACGGAACCTTCACTTGTGGTTCTGATCCACTGTAAATCACCATTAGAATCATATTTACAAAGAACCGCATTTTGGCCGTTTGAAGAACCGATAGCAGAAATCTGCGAAGAAATTTTATTTATACCTGAATAGCTCTTTGTTCCTCTGATAAATCCTGCGGTGTAAATATTTCCAGTTCCATCAATCGCTAAATTAGTAAAAGAACTGAAACCTGATTCAGAAGATAGACAACGGGCCCATTGAGCAACGCCTGACGGGCTATACTTGACCAAAATCGCATTCGTCGCATTACCCGGAGAACAACCGGAAAGTACGACTCCATCGCCAAAATCATATACCGCTGTTTTATCATTGCTTACGGTCATATAATAGCCTGAGGCATACATATTACCCGCAGATTCAGAACATATAGACGAAAAAAGACTGTTAAACCCCGAATTTACACCTTTAACCCACGCAGGAATTCCATCTGCATTATATTTCACAACCAAACCGCTTTGATATTGTTGTGTACTTACAATACTGATATTATTTCCAAAATCAACAGTACCCTTTCCTGCAAGAAACCCCGCGGCATAGCTATTCCCTGAACTATCGAGTGCAATATCAGAAAACTGTACTGCTGTTGCCGAACTTGAGGCAGTCTTCGCCCACAAAGCGAGCGTTTTTCCCTAATCAGTAACTCCGTTGGCACAACCAGAAAGCATAATGAAAATTACAGAAATCATAGACAGAATTTTAAGACACTTCATTTATTTTCCTCTTAACATTTTTAACACCCATTCAATAGTTTCTTCGCACCAAAGATATCCTTTTCGCATAAAATAAAAAACCCGACAAAATGCCGGGTACATAATAAAGGTTTTTCTCCCTATTTTCTGTAAACTCTCTTTACTTTTCGGCTAGTAGTCATCTCGAGGGCTGACGCAAGTATCGTCAACCTGGTTATGCGCTGATACGGCTGCAGAGTTCTGTTAACGCGTTCGACGATTTCGTCGAGCACTTGCTGGACGGGATCCTCGGATTCGGGAGTCCCCCTCATAACATTAAGCTTTTTGAACAATTCTTCCGCAGGGAACACCTGTGCTTCGATACCTTCGCTCTTCGTCTCTTCGTCCATAACGTAACCCTGCACGGTAATCTGCTCGATATCGTTGTAGTACAGCTGAAAGGCGTTTTCTATCTCCTCGGGGAATACGTTTTTTCCGCCTTCGGTTACGATAATATTTTTGGCGCGTCCGCACAGGTACAGAAAATATTCATCGTCGAGACGACCGAGATCTCCCGTCATCAACCAGCCGTCGGATGAAAGAACCTTCGCCGTTTCATCGGGCATCTTGTAGTACCCGTTCATGACCATCGGTCCCCTGATTGCGACTTCGCCTACGCCGTTTTCGTCGGGATCGACTATTTTCATTTCCATATAAGGCGGGAAGTAGCGTCCGACGCTTTCGATCTTGAAATTCTCGACCGGATTCAGGGCTACGATCGGAGAAGTCTCGGTAAGTCCATACCCCTGGATAAAATCGATACCAAGTTCGTTATAGACGCGGAAAACACTCGCGGCAAGAGGACCGCCCCCGCTGATCGCGATCCGGAGCGTCGAGATGCTCGCCTTCTCGAGAACCGCATGAAATATTTTCTTTCCGGGATTCATGCCGGTGGCCTTTTTAACGAGATACGACACGCCCATCAAAAATTTCATCAAGCCATACACTATCGGACCCCTGTCCTTAATACCCTTCATGATGCCAGCGAGAAGCTTGTTGAAAAGCAGGGGAACCCCGAGAAGCATAGTAATCTTCCCGTCCTTAAGTTCCTTGAGCATCTTCGAGACTGCCATGCTTTTACCAAAGACTACTTCGGCGCCAACCGAGAGCGCTTCGATGAAAACGGCAAGCATGGTATAGGAATGGTGGATAGGCAGCAAAGCGTAAAAAACGTCTGTCGGAAGGATCAGCAGGTTTGTCTGCGCGATATAGCAATCGGAAACGAGATTACGGTGCGTCAGCATTACGCCTTTCGGAGTTCCCGTGGTTCCCGACGTAAACATGATCGCGGCAAGATCGGTCTCGACTGCGGGAATGATCGTCATTTTTTTTTCGGTTTGTAGAGTATAGATGTAGGTATCGGTAATTTTTTTGGTAAGGGAAAAAACCTGCCCGGAAACAGGGATCTTTGCGAATGTCTCGTATTTTTCCTCATCCACGAAGAATATCTTGGGTTTCGCCGTCAACAGCAAGTTCTCGATCTCGTGATCATGAAGTCCATAGTCGATCGGGATGACGGTCGCACCGGCAAATAAGACCGAGAGATAGGCTATGGCCCACTCCGGGGAATTCTTGCCGGAAACGGCGACGTTATCGCCCCGTGAAACGCCTTGACTTGCCAGCCATGAGGCAAGGGTCTCGATACGGGAAAGGGCATTGCGATAGGTTAAGGAAACGCGACCAGGCTCAAATGATGTAAGGCACAATCGATCGGGAAAACGCTTAACAGAGATTCTGAACATCTCCGGTAAAGTCGGCCATTCGCCGGAAAAATCCTTCCCGCGAAAGTCGTCAAGAAATGCCCACGGTTGTCGTTCTTTCAGTTTCATATAAACCTCTTATAAAAAAACCGGGAGTATATTATTATCAATACTAGTATGACACAAGTAATATACCAAAGGTTCCATTGTCTGGATAAATTTCTTCAGAAAAAACGGTTAATTTTCATGATTTTCGCCTGTTTTTTCGCCCTTGCGGCGACAAATGCCCAAATATTGCAATTCAAAAAAGAAAGCGAACAGTCAAAACGGGAATTATTCATTCAAACCGCCCGATCCTACCTTGGAGTACCGTATCTTTCGGGCGGAATAACGAACAAGGGTTTTGACTGTTCCGGATTTGTATACCGCTCGGCGTTGGAAGGTCCAGGTATCGATATACCCCGAACCGTAATCGCCATTTACAGCAAGGCAGAGCATATTCCGGACGATGCCAGACAGCCCGGTGATCTCCTGTTTTTTAACACAACGGGAAAACTTTCACACGTTGCCATTTATCTCGGAGGCGGCACATTCATTCACTCGGCGTCGGACGGCCCGCGAACAGGGGTTATCATCTCAAATCTATCAGAAGAATACTGGAATAACGCATATCTCTACGCAGGGCGCATCCTCCCGCAGGAAGACCTGGTAATACCCGACCAGAACGAAAACACAGCGCCGTCCGTCAACCCTTTCCCTTCGACCGCTTTTAGCGGAAACGGCATAGGCCTACGAATCAATTGCACCGGTGGCTTCCTGTGGGACATGCAACCGGGCGTTTTCCCGATACGGGGAGGAGAAATCAACGCGGAAGCGTCCTGGATCAAGGGATTGAATGCGTATCCCGGAGTCGGCGCAGGGCTTGCCTGGGACACCAGAAGCAAATCCTTCAGTGCCCCGTTAACCGCATCTCTCAGTTTTCCGAATGGCGTCCGGTTTTTTATCGGTACTCAATTTCATATGATCGCAGACAGTACGCTTGACCGCAGCCCCCAATTCCCCGGTATTATCGGGCTCTCGTGGAACTCCAACCCCGCAGAGCTATTCGGCCAAAAAATCCGGTTCTATCAGAGCGCAGAATATTCCTGGTTCCCCGATGAATCTTTCGGGAACGGTTTCAGATTTCATACGGGAATCACCATTTTTTTCGATATTTAACTTTCCGGGAGAATACACATGACCAATAAAAACGCCCTTCTTCTTGCGGTACTTTTTATCCTTACGATCTTCGCTGGATGTTCACCTGCCGTCATCGTCACGATCGCGCCGGAAACCGCCAGCGCCGGAAACGCGGCTTTCTCGGCAGAAATTAGCCCGACAGCCGAAACAATCGTACGGCGCTTTACAAGCGCGGATTCGCCGATTTTCGACAAGGCCGAAATAGCAAAAAGCCTCACCGCCGCGGGATTCAAGATCAACTCGCTCGATTTTCCCGGTACGGCAGGTATCGCTTTGTCCCTCACCGTCCCGGAGCTTGACGGACTCCTCAACAAATCGGTATCTGTCACAAGGGCGGAAAAACGGATGAATCTCGCCATTTCACGGGAATCCATGAAAACGGCGATTGCCCTGATGCCGGCAAGCACCAGCGATTACCTCGATTTATTGATGGCACCCGTTTTTACGGACGAAAAACTGACCGCCCCGGAATATGAGGATGTTATTGCGTCTGCTTACGGAAAGACCATTGTCGCGGAATTGAGAAAATCCGCTTTTACGCTGATCGTGCGATGCCCGTCTTCAGTCCGCTCGGCGAAAGTAAGCGCACCCGGAGAGGCGACCTTCAACGGTACATCGGCCGTCATTAAAATTCCCCTATCAGCAATCCTGACACTGACCGACCCAATCACCGCTTCCGTAGAATGGTAGAAAGCTGAAACGGCCAGACGCAATTCTTCCAGTGTTAGAACTTTTCCCGAAGCTCGACCTTTTCCACCCCGCCGATATCCTTGATGTGCTTGTACAGCTCTCCGGTATTGGTATCGGTCTGCACGCGCACAAAATAGCGTACAACAGACTCGCCTTTCTTGAGATTTTTTTCCACGTCGACGGATTGTACCGGTATCCCGAACGCCTCGATTACCTTGCGCGCCCTTTCAGGAAAATCCGAACTGCCGGAATAGGTGATAACCAGATGCTTGAACCTCTCGGCAGGAAAAAAATGCCTCTCGATCGGATCAAGGACTATAAGGGCAAATAATGATATAACCAGCGCAATCACGCCGGGAAGGTACATTCCCGCGCCGAGAGCAAGCCCCAGAGCCGCCACGAACCACAGGGATGCCGCAGTCGTAAGACCCCTGATCGTATTTCCCAGCCTGATAATCGAGCCGGCTCCGAGAAACCCGATACCCGACACAACCTGCGCCGCAATGCGTCCCGGATCGCCGTTTTTCGCGTCCATATATTCCTGTGGAACCCATATCGATAAAAGCATCAGCAAGGTCGAACCAAGGCAGATAAGGATATGCGTTCGAAGTCCCGCATATTCCCTCTTTTTCGAGCGTTCAAACCCGATAAGAGCCCCGGCAATCAACGAAAAAAGCAGCCGCGTCAAGGCGACTTCATTTGTTATTTCCCGCGTATTGAAAAAAAAGTCCATACGAAATTGTCGACCCCAAAAGAAGAAACGTCAACTGCAGTATCAACACTGACCCTTTATATTTTTGTTGAAAATTCCATGCTTTATAGTATAATAGATATTGAAATTATCGATATATTTTTATCGAATAACCATGGGGGTGTAAATGGCAACTGCGTGCGGGTTCTCGAAAGAACTCGATACTTTCATCGATGAGTGGAAGTTAAAGCCCGGCAACCTTATCATGATCCTTCACAAGGTTCAGGAAGAACAGGGATATATTTCCAAAACGGCGGCAACGGAAGTCGCAAACAGGACGGGGAATCCATTAGCCCGCGTATACGGAACAATGTCTTTCTATCACCTTTTTAAAACCGTAAAACCCGGAAAAAACACCATAAACATCTGTTTGGGAACGGCCTGTTACCTCAAGGGAGGACAGGATCTGATTGATGAATCGCGCAGTCTTCTGGATCTTGCGAAAGACGACATCACGACTGCCGACGGATTGTTTACTATTGAACCCGTTCGATGTCTCGGATGCTGCGGTCTTGCACCGGTACTCTCGGTAAACGGCAATATTTACGGAAAACTGACACGGGACCAGATCGACGGCATAATCGCCAAGTATAGATAAAGACCGATGCACTACACGCTGTGTGACATGTTCAGCGACCTGACGCAAAATGCGTTTGAAGCTGCCTCAAGCAGTATCACAGTGGATTTGGTACAAAATGATCGGGAAATCTCGATCAGGATCGAGGATAACGGCAAGGGCATGAGCCCCGAGCAACTTAAAAAAGCTACCGATCCGTTCTATACCGACGGGATCAAGCACCCGCTCAGGAAGGTCGGACTCGGAATACCGTTTTTGATACAAACCGCCGATGAAACCGGCGGATCTTGGAACATCAGGTCGGAAACCGGGCGGGGAACAGTCGTAGATGCCCGTTTTGACCTGACAAACATCGACACGCCGCCGGTCGGCGATGTCACCGGATATTTCAGGCAAATCCTGACGTTTGACGGCCGCTACGAAATGATCATCATCCGAAAGACGCCGTCTCTCGACTATAAGGTCAAACGGTCCGAATTGCTTGAAGCCCTGGAACTCGACAATACTGGTTCGTTTACCGACGCCAATTCGCTCGCGCTCCTGGGGCAGTATCTGGAAAGTATGGAGTCATCCACGTAATGGAGGATAGTATGGCAAAAATGTCCCTGGAAGATTTGCGCAAGCTGAGGGAGACAACCCAGCAGCAGATCAAGAAACGCGAAACCGACGGAAAAACCGCCCAAATCATAGTCGGGATGGGCACGTGCGGCATTGCCGCAGGCGCAAAGACAACCCTTGACGCGTTCGTAAAAGAACTCGACGAAAAAGGAATGGGCGGCGAAGTCGTTATCCGCCAGACAGGATGCATGGGGCTGTGCCAGAACGAACCTACCGTCGAGGTAGTCGTGCCGGGAATGCCAAGCATTATTTACGGCGGTGTAAACGCGGCCGTCGCAAAGGAAATCGTGGAGAAGCACCTTCTCAAAAAGGAACTGCTCAACGAACGGATCATCGACCGCCCCGCGATCGACATCCTGAAGAAGTAAGGAGAACAGCGCCATGGCATATACCCATTATATCCTTGTCTGCGGCGGTACCGGATGCGAATCCACTGACGCCAAGGGCATATACAACAATCTTCAAATGGAAGCAAAAGCCGCGGGAGTCAGCGACAAGGTTCAGATCGTACAAACCGGATGTTTCGGTTTCTGCGAAAAAGGACCCATCGTCAAAGTTCTTCCGGAGGATTCCTTCTATGTGGAAGTTAAACCCGAGGACGCAAAAGAGATAATCAACGAACACATTGTCAAAGGCCGCGAAGTAACGCGACTCCTTTACAAAAAGGAAAAGAAAAACGTTGAATCAATCGACGAGATAGATTTTTACCAAAAACAGCTTCGCATCGTGTTGCGAAACTGCGGAGTTATCAATCCCGAAAGCATGGAAGAATACATTGCCCGCGAGGGTTACATGGCGCTCGAAAAAGCGCTGTTCCAGATGACACCGGAAGATATCATCAATGAAATCAAGGCTGCGGGTTTACGCGGACGCGGTGGCGCGGGATTTCCCACGGCGATCAAGTGGGAAGCCTGCTACAAGGCGCCCGGCGATATCAAGTACGTCGTCTGCAACGCCGACGAGGGCGATCCCGGAGCGTACATGAACCGCTCGACTATCGAAGGCGATCCCCATGCGCTTCTCGAAGCCATGACCATCTGCGGCAAAACAATCGGCTCCCATCAGGGCTTTATCTACATCCGCGCCGAATATCCGCTGGCCGTCGACCGCCTGAAAATTGCGATGGAACAGTCGCGCGAAGCAGGACTTCTCGGCAAGAACATTCTCGGTTCCGGTTTCGATTTTGACATCGAGATCCGCCTCGGCGCCGGCGCCTTCGTATGCGGCGAAGAAACCGCGCTCATGAGATCTATCGAAGGCAAGCGCGGAATGCCCACGCCGAAACCCCCGTTCCCCGCACAGTCGGGCCTTTGGGGAAAACCGACGATTATCAATAACGTGGAAACCTACGTCAACGTCCCGATAATCCTGAACAAGGGTGCCTCCTGGTTCAGCAAAATCGGAACCGTGGATTCCAAGGGAACGAAAGTTTTCGCGCTCACCGGCGCGATCACCAACTCGGGACTCGTGGAAGTTCCGATGGGAACGACTCTCCGCGAAATTATTTTTGAGATCGGCGGCGGCATCAAGGGCGGCAGAAAGTTCAAGGGCGTCCAGACAGGAGGACCCTCGGGCGGAATAATAGGCGAGGAAGGGCTCGACGTACCTCTCGACTACGGCGCACTCACCAAGATGGGTTCGATGATGGGCTCTGGCGGTATGATAGTCATGAGCGAGGACGACTGCGTCGTCGACGTATCGAAGTTCTATATGGAATTTTGCGTCGATGAATCCTGCGGAAAGTGCGCTCCCTGCCGCATCGGCACCCGTCAAATTCATGCCTTGCTGGAAAAGATAACCACCGGAAACGGATCGATGGAAGACCTCGATAAAATCAAGGAAATCTCGTTCGCGATGCAAAAATCATCGCTGTGCGTCCTTGGTCAGTCCGCGCCGAATCCGACGATATCGACGATCAAAAAATTCGAAGCTGAATATATAGCGCATATCAAGGACCATAAATGCCCGGCGGGAAAGTGCAAGGACCTCGTCCGGTTCAGTATTAACGAGAAGTGCATCGGCTGTCTCGCGTGCGTGCGAAAATGCCCTGCATCCTGCATTACCGGCGAGAAAAAGAGCCGCCAGGTTATCGACCAGAGCAAGTGTCTGAAATGCGGCGAATGCTTCAAGACCTGCAAATTCGGCGCCGTGGAAAAGGAGTGAGCATTTTATGATTAACGTAAAAATAAACGGCAAGGCAATCCAGGTGCCTGAGGATACGACGATTCTCGCCGCGGCCAAAATGGCAAACGTAAAAATTCCGTCGCTGTGCTATAACTCGGATCTTCCGGCCTGGGCCTCTTGCGGCATCTGCATCGTGCGGCAGGAAGGGACAACCCGAATGCTCCGCGCATGCTGCACGAAAATGGCTGAGGGCATGAGCGTCATCACGCATGATCCCGAGATTATCAAGGCACGCAGAACCGTACTGGAGCTGATTCTTTCCAACCATCCGCAGGAATGCCTTACCTGCACGCGAAACAACAGTTGCGAACTACAGGCTCTCGCGGCGGAGTTCGGCCTCAGGCAGATCCGCTTCGAACATTTTATCATCAACAGGCCGCTCGACAACTCGAACGGCGCGATCGTGTTTGACAGGAACAAATGCATCAATTGCGGGCGCTGCGTCGAAGTTTGCCAGGAAATGCAAAAGGTTAACGCGATCGAGTATCAGGGACGAGGCGGAAAAACCGTTATTGGGCCGGCGGATCTCGCCGCGCTGGAAGACTCTCCCTGCGTGCGATGCGGGCAATGCGCCGCACACTGCCCCGTTGGGGCCATATACGAAGCGCACGCTAACCGTAAGGTGTGGGATCACCTCGCCGATTCGAATTTCGTCACCGTCGCGCAGATAGCCCCTGCGGTCCGCGTTGCCCTCGGCGAGGAATTCGGCCTCGAGCCCGGCATCATTTCCACAAAGAAAATCTACGCAGCCCTGCGCCGCATCGGTTTCAAATACGTATTCGACACCAACTTCTCGGCCGACCTCACCATCATGGAAGAGGGAACGGAGCTGATAGGGAGACTGCTCAAGGGCAAGGGCGAACTACCCCTCTTCACTTCATGCTGCCCGGCATGGATCGACTACGCGGAAAAAAACGCGCAAGA